>Ga0182232_1000063_pt1 | contig 35575 bp, 29 predicted proteins | sample G6R1MG_30_FD_155484 | JGI IMG/M metagenome (GOLD analysis project Ga0182232, IMG submission 155484) | Phyllosphere microbial comminities from miscanthus, Michigan, USA - G6R3_NF_07NOV2016_LD2 MG | ecosystem: Host-associated > Plants > Phyllosphere > Phylloplane/Leaf | place: USA: Michigan... | reverse complement strand
GCGCGGACGAACGGGCGATCCGCGAGGTTGAATCGGAGACGCCGGCGGCTGGTCCCGGACGCCAACATCACGCAGTCCGGCAGGCGCGGAAGCGCGCACTGGATATCTTTTTTGAAGTGGTCGGACCCGCGACGTCATTGTCCCGGCAAGGGAAACGAAATCGGTCCGCAGGGACCGTCAGATCTTCGCCGGCCGCGAGGACGGAGAATATCTGAGGAATTGAGCCCTGATCCAAATCTGCACCGGTCGCGAAGGCGGCTGATGCAGATTTGGAAGTCCTTTTGGGTTTGTCCTTCCCGGGGCCTTGGCTTTTTGGGGCCTTCTCGGGCTTTGGTTCGCGGCCTCGCGCGAACGGCAAAGGTCGGGCGCCACCCGTCGGGGTGGCAGTCTCCCTGGGGTTGAATTTTGGGATTTGTGGGCAGGCTCACGCGGGAAGCGGCAACGGTCCGGGGGGCGTTCGAGACCGACGGCCGGCGGGGCGATGGCTTGACCGTGTTGGCCGCCACATGATCGTTTTTGATCACCGCCCCGCCTTGAGATCAGAAACCGATGACCGCGCCCCCCGCTCCTACCTCGACGGGATCTGCCTTCGACCTCCTACGCGTCCGCCTCGGCCTCGAGGTCAGGCGACGGCGGCCCGGGGATCCCTTCCCCTGGGGGACCGAGAAGGTGCGTCCCCGGCGTGAGGCGCTCGAGGCAGGGTTGGCTGCGACCCAGGCCAAAATGCAGGCTGAAATTCGTGGTTTCCGCCGCCGCATGCAGGCGCTCGCGTTGGACCGCGAGCGCTATGCGATCAATCTGGCGGAACTAGACGCCTTCGTGGCGGAGCGGCGCGTTCGTTCAGCCGCCTCTCCAACCACTAGCGTGCCTGTTACCGTGGCGTCGAGGCGCCGACGCCCCGCGTCGGTATCTAGCCCATCAGCAGGTAAGGTGGCGGCGGCGACCGATGCGATCGCGTACGAGGCCGAGGTTGAAACGACCGTGGCCGGACAAGCCATCGGCAGAGCTCTTCCCGTCACGGTGGTCGATCCGGGTGATGGCGACGTCGTTGATGGTACCCTGCTCGGCGACGAAGAGGCAGAGTACGACCCGGACGCCGACGACGCCCTGGATGCCGAGCTCGAGGCTTGGCTGCCGCCGGTCGAAGCGTGTGCACCCGGTTGGTCGAACGTCGACAATCCGCCGATGGTGGTGAAGGAGAGCTTTCCGTTCGCCGGTTGTCGTATCGGTCGTCTCAACGCGCTTACGGCCGACGAACTGCGAACCCTCGTCGGCCGTTTGCCGCCCGAGGATCGCCTCACCGTGTCCGTCGGTGAGCACGGTCTCGAGCCGGAACATTCGGATGCTGAAAGCGGTGATCGTGTTCGTCGATGCCGAGCTGCGCTCGAACGTGGCATTACCCGTGAGACGCATCGCCGGATGCTGTGGCGGAGCCTGCTGCTTCGACAGCGGATCATAATGGCCTCGGATCCCGAACGCCCGAATGCGCCCGCGCCGCTGGCAGAAGCCCGGCAGGTGATCGCGTTGATCGACCATGACGCCCAATCCCAACTGACCGAGGCCCAGGTGGAGGTCCGCCAGGCGCTGATCGATCTTCTGCCCAGACCGGCTTGGTTGTCCTCGGCGGACGACAGATTGGCTCATGCGCGCACTCTAATGCCGCCGTAGGCTTGCTTTTTTGCGCGCGTGCAATGCGGCACAGTTTGACCCTAACCAGAAGTCGGCGGAGTCCGCTTTAAGGATGGCGAGGCGCTGAAGCTCTCCACGGTGTGGCGCCCGAACTCATCACTGACCGGCATGGCTAAGTAGGTCAGCTTTTTCCTTCTGATCGTGGCAAGTAAGCCCGATTTGGAGGCGATGCCGGCGATACGCCCCTGTCCGCGTTTCCGGATGGAGGGCGCATATGCCTGGGCGATCGAATAGGCACGAGAGGCTGAGAATCAAACGGCTGTCACGCACGCATCAGTGTGATCTTGCCAGCAGTGTTCAACCCCAGATGCCAGTTCCGGTTAGTCCAATAGACGCCCTCTAACCAGATATCAGTGTCCTGCCATTCGACACAGAGGTTCGCTGCTCCATCATGTGAGTCGCTATCAGTGGCTTCCGGAACTTTGGTCGTGTTCTTGTAGAGATAATGGAGCGTGACCGAGCCGTCCTCGGCGTCACGCGACGCGCGGACAAATACCGTCTTAGATGTCGAGTAACGGTTCTCCGACGCCAAGTTCATCCTGATGAAGAAAAGCCGGGCGATAATGGTCACCGTCGCTGGCACAGGCGCGAGCACCACGGGCGCGCTACCCGGCTGAGCTCGCTGCTGGATGGCCGGCCAGTTTGACTCGAGCGAGGCTTTCCACTGCCCGTCGATGGGCGGAAACCAGGATCGAACGAACGGGAGACGGCAAAGCAGGGGGAACAGGGGACTCTGGCCGATCAGCGCGACCGCCACGCCACAGCCCGAAACCGCGGCTGAAGCGATCTTCCACCACTCCTTCAGCGACGAAGGGTCGGCCGGGGGCACGAGCCCCGCCCAGAGCGCAATGACTGCCGCACAGAGCAGGCCGAATAACGTGAGCGCTGAGCGGATACCCAGAATCTGATACATGCGCCGTTCATGCCTTGTTCGCGCGAGCCGTAATTCCCACATAGCTGCAAACTGCCCAGCTACGAAGGGGGATCATGGTCATGGCGCTCAACGCGCACCGAGTGTTCACCGGTCCGGCGGACGCCGACCACTTCTTGGCTGCGCTCACACTCGAGCCTTCTCGCGAGAAGCTGTTGCGGGCCGCGCGAGAGACTTGCCGGGCGGCAATCCGTTCAGGACTCCGGGCTTGGTCGACCGTTCTTCAGAAGTCGATGCTGTTTGAAGACGCTGCGGCCCATGTCGCCCCGACCTCGCTGAAGCCGAAGTTCAGGATGCAGGGCAGTTTCGCCTACCGGACCTTGAACGAGCCTGCGCGTACGCCGCCGCAGGAGATTGATCTGGATGACGGGATCTTCGTCCCGGTTTCGTTTCTCAACAACAACGGGCGATCTTATCCGGCGCTGATCAGCTCCGGCTATTTCCGGGCTGTCGAGGCGCTGCTGACGCCGATCTGCCGCGAGCGGGGATGGACGCTCATCACCGACAAACCGTCTTGCGTCCGCGTCGAGCTCGATGACAGCTCTCACATCGACTTCGCATTATACGCGATTCCGGACGATGAGTTCGAGCAGCTTGTCGAGACCGAGGTCCTGGCCAAGGCTATGAACGCGCAGGATCGCGCGATGTTAACTGAGCAGATCGAGCTGGCCGAGGATCTGTATCGCGGGCTGCGCGAAGACCAGATCATGTTGGCGCACCGGGAGGAAGGCTGGAAGCCATCGGACCCACGCAAGCTCGAAGATTGGTTCCGGGCGGCGCTTCGCGCGCACGGCGAGCAGCTGCGGCGAGTCTGCCGCTATCTGAAGGGGTGGCGAGACTACCACTGGGAAGCGTGCCGCCTGTCGTCGATCGCGCTGATGGCCTGTGTGGTCACGACCTACGATAAAGCTGTGCAAGCGCCGGCTGACAATCGGGACGACTTGGCGCTGCTCGACTTGGCGGATCGTCTCCCGGATTTATTCCGCGGGCGCATCGCCAATCCTGTGGTCGAAGGACAGTACCTCGATGAGGGCTGGGCGGAGGACGACCGACAGGCTTTCATTCGCGAGGCGCAGGGGCTTCGCGATCGGCTGCGAGAGGCGATCGACGGAACCGACAGCCCACCCCGTGCCCTGGCCAGCCTTGTTCGCGCCTTCGGAGAGCGGCTTCCGGAAGATCACAGCCTGATCAAGGCGGAGGAGCCGACCAAGATCGCCGCGCCGGCCGTGCTGACGTCAGGGCTCGTCAAGCAGATGGGCGGCGAACGAGAGCCGCAGCAGGCGGTCAAACGCGAGGGCGACCGACGGTATGGCTGACGGCCTCGACCTTGGCGCTCCAACGGCGCGCTGGGACGAGGCCTTCGCAAAGGTCGATCGATGGCTAACGGCGTCCGCCGGCGGCGTCGAGCGCCTCGGGGCTAAGGCGGCCCGCCTCTATCCAAGCCGATCAATGAGGGACGGGTGGCGCGTCCCGATCGCATTCACCTCCGGCCAACGGCGGTTCGATATCCTGGTGGGTACCAGCTACCCCTTCGAGCCGCCGCGCCTGGCGCTCGTCGATCGGCCACCGCATTTGAGTTGGCCGCACGTCGAGTCCGACGGGGCGCTCTGCTTGCTGCCGGCTGCCGCGGCGACGTCGCCGATCGACCCCATCGCGGTCGTCCAGCATCTCTTGGCCGAATCCGTGCATCTCGTCGAGGTGTCGGAGGCGGGCGCGAACACCGACGATTTCCGAACCGAGTTCCTCTCCTACTGGTCTGCTGACCCTGATGCACCGCTGGTGCGCAGCCTTCTCGAGCCTCAGGGTCCTTCCCGGATCATCGCTGTTCACCGGCTTAAAGGGATCTACGTTGTCGCTGACGACGGCGCGACACTAACTTCGTGGCTCGACCACGCGCTACCCAGCAAGGCGAGCAAGGTACGGGAGATCGACCCGGCGTTGTTCATCTGGCTCGATCAACCGCTTATGCCGTCCGAGTACCCAACCTCCACAGCAGATATCGTAGCCCGCGTTCGCGGTGCGGGCCTAGGGGCTGAGCTCGATCGGCTCGGCGCCGATCAGCTGCAACGCATCGTCGTCATCCTTGGAGCGCCCTCCGTGAACGGGCCGGCCTTCGCGGGCATCGTGATAAAACCGAAAGCCCAGGAGCTCGGTCGCGGTGGCCGGCGACCACAAGGGGGAATCGAGCGGGGATTCCGCCCTGGCCACGCGCCAGCCGCCCTCCTTGCACAACGCTTCTTGGCAACGACCCGGCCTTCGAAAGCCGAGGTGGAGCGTGTGGACGCGGGCTGGATCCACGGGCGGGACAATGATCCCGATCTACCGCGGCTGCGCGACGGCAAGGTGGTCGTTGTCGGTTGCGGCTCGCTCGGCGGCCCGCTCGCTTTGGCGCTCGCACAAGCGGGCGTGGGCACCTTGGATCTGATCGATCCAGAGGCGCTCAAGGCCGCGAACGTGGGTCGGCATCCGCTTGGCGCTTCAGAGATCGGCCGCGCTAAAGCCGAAGCGTTAGCTGCGCGGATCCAGTCGGATTTCCCGCATGTTCGGCGCTGCATCGGCCAAAAGGAAAGCTGGGAAACGGTGGGCGAACGCAATCCGAACCTGTTACTCGGCGCTGATCTGGTGATCTCCACGATCGGGGCATGGGGTCCCGAGGCGGCGCTCAATGCGTGGCGCCGGGATCGGCGTCCCGACCTTCGTCTACTGTTTGGTTGGACGGAGCCGCATGCCGTTGCCGGCCACGCGGTGGGATTGGTTGGAGCTGCCGGCTGTCTTGCGTGCGGGCTCACAGATTGGGGTGAACCCTTGATGCCTGTTGCCTCCTGGCCGAACGGGACCGGACAACGTGGTGAGCCTGCGTGTGGTGTTTTGTATCAGCCCTATGGACCTGTGGAGGTCGCTCATGTGGTTGCACTGATCACCGAGGCTGCCATCGATGTGCTCCTCTGCCGAGTGGCCCGATCCTTTCACCGGGTTTGGATAGCCCGAGAAGCGGTAATCAAACGGGCAGGCGGCGTCTGGAGTGACTCGTGGTTGGCGGCGACCGGAGGGGACGCAAGAGGCGCGCGTGTCGTGGACAGGGTCTGGGAGTCTCGCGGCGACTGCACCGTCTGCCGAGGGGGTGGTGAGTGATCGCGTATCCGGTCGGCGCATCCGGTGAGGTGCTGCTGTTTCACGCCGAGGTGATCGCTAGGTTCAAGCGGCATCAGCAACTACGGTGGTGGCAATGCGAGGCTGGCGGGCAGCTCTTCGCGCGCTTCCGAGGTGATGCCATTGACATCGTCGAGGCAACCGGCCCGCGCCGGTCGGATCGGCGGAGCCGTTATAACTACGAGCCCGACCGGCGGGCCGAGCAGCGAGAGATCGACGAGCGTTTTCCGCTCGGGCTTCATTTCATAGGGGATTGGCACACCCATCCCGAAGATTATCCCGGCCCGTCGGGCATCGATCTGAGGAGCACTGCGGAAGGGGTCCGAAAGTCCAGGCACGGCCTTCATGCCTTTGTGATGGTCATTGCGGGGCGAGTCCCGTTTCCGGCCGGGCTCTATGTGGCGCTTTACGACGGAAACGCCCACCACGTCCTCGAGCCCGCTCTGCGGGGCGGGTCAGAAGATTAGGCGGTTGCGCCGCCTCCTATATTATCCCCAGCAAGGTGGTCTTCCGCAGAACCTGAAGGTCTGCATTCTGGAAAAACGCTGATGACCGCTCCTGGCGCGCAGCTGCAGCCTGAGCGGATCGCAGTGAAATGCTGATGGCTCCTGGAAAACGGAGTCCCATCATGCCTTCAACCACCGACACAACCCGCCGACCGTGGAACCTTGGCCGCCTCATCGGTCCCAAACCGCCGTTCAAGCCAAAGCACATCTGGGCGATCCGCACCCGGCTGCAGCACGAGGGCCGCATTCGCGACCTCGCCCTGTTCAACACTGCCATCGACAGCAAGCTGCGCGGCTGCGATCTCGTCCGCTTGCGCGTGTCAGACGTCCACCTCGGCGACGGCGTCCGCCTGCGCACCACCATCGTCCAGCAGAAGACGGGCCGACCCGTCCCGTTCGAGCTGACCGAGACCACCCGTGAGACGCTGACTGCCTGGCTCAAGCTGCGGGGGCTTCGTGCGAGTGATTGGCTGTTCCCGAGTCGCAGCCGCCCGGGCGAGCACCTGACGACGCGCCAGTATGGTCGTCTCGTCGACGAATGGGTAGCGCTGATAGGCCTCGACCCGGCGGGGTACGGCACGCACAGCCTGCGTCGGACGAAGGTCGCACTCATCTACCGACGGACAGGCAACCTCCGTGCCTGTCAGCTGCTGCTCGGCCATACCAAGCTGAAGAGCACGGTGCGCTACCTCGGTATCGAGGCAGATGACGCGCTGGTCATGTCCGAGCAGACCGACATTTAACGGACATCGCGGCGGCCTACCGCAGGCCGCCGCACCCAGTCCCTGCCTTCCCCTAGGGGGCCAAGCAGCGAATCAGGTCTGACCGGGAAGAGATGGTGCGCTGTTAAGCAAGCGCGGCTGGGAAATCTGGCGCTCGCCTCAGAGGTTTTAGAACGGTAGGAGCCGCCGATAGCGGGCAATATTCACGAGCGCAACGAGTGACGAGGCCACGTAAGTAAGAGCGGCGGCGCGCAGTACGGTGCGGGCACCGGGCATGTCGCTGGCGTCGAGGTAGCGACCCGTCTCCAGGATAGGCAGGGCCCGGCGAAAGCTCGCATCAAGTTCAACGGGCAGCGTCAGAAAGTGAAACAGGACGCGAACGCCGAGGAGCGCGATGCCGATAACCACCTGCAGGGCGAGCAGGATAGGCGATTGGACGAAGGCGAGCACCACGGGCGCGGTCATCATCACCACGGCCGCGGCGAACTCGAAGCCCTGCACAACGGGGGCGAACCTCACCCGCGCCGCGAGGAGCCGGTCTCCCGCCGCGTGCTGGAGCGCGTGGGCGACTTCGTGCGCCGCGACCGCGACCGCCGTGATCGAGCGGCCGTCATGATTCCCCGGCGACAGCCGCACGACGTTCGCGACCGGATCGTAGTGGTCGGCAGGCGCGATCTCGATGAGGACGTGCTCCAGCCGTGCTAGGTCGAGCAGATGGCGGGCGAGTTCGCCACCGGTCCCGGGCAAGTCTGGCCGCTCAGTGGCGTGTTGCTCCATCGCCCGGCGCACCCACCACTGGGGGCCGAACACCAGACCGAACAGGATGGCGGCGCCAAGCGCTGGGAGTACGGGCACGAGGAATATGTAGGCACGCGGCCGTAGCCGTGGAAGCGCGGCGTCTTACCCGAGATGTTCACCATCCGACAATCGCGCCACAAGCGTCAAAGTCCGGACTGGGTGGGGAACGGACCCCGACCCTTCGCCCTGAAGCGGACGTTCCGCCTCCGACCCGACGATGCCGTTGATGCCCACACGTGGGCATCTCGAAAGCGGTCGTTCATCGATGGATATCGTCACAGTGTCCTAGGGTTCCGTGTCATGGCTTGATCGAGTGCTAGTAGCGACGCTCGGCCATTGGGTCAGGCAGCTCGTGTTCAGTGAGATGAGCCGTGCAAGACCGACGTTCCGAAGGGAGCCCTGCGGAAACTCGCATCCCATGTCACATCGGACGACAGCGCATCGTCACTCGCGTGAACCAATCACGTGGAGATCGCTCGATGACCAAAGCCATTCCGGTACTCGCCGGCATCCTCGGCGCAGGACTGGCCGGGAACGGCGTCTTCATGCTCGTCGCGCCCGAGGCATGGTATTTCACCGTGCCGGGCGTGACGACGACCGGGCCCTTCAATCAGCACTTCCTGCGCGATATCGGCCTGATCTTCGTGCTGATCGGGTCGGGGTTCGCGTACGGCGCGGCCCGACCGGGACCGCGTTCGCTGCTCTGGAGCATGGGTGCGATCTGGCTCTCGGGCCACGCGCTTTTCCACTTCTGGGAGGTTGCGGTGGGCATCTGCGGGCCGGAGGTTCTACCCCGAGACTTCCCCGCTGTGACACTTCCTGCGCTTATTGCTGTCGCCCTCAGCGTCTGGTCGTTCCGCCATGCCGACCATCGATGATCCGACCCGCGTCTTCGAGCAGGAGCGGGCGCGGCTCGTCCGGCTCGCCTACCGCATGCTCGGGTCCCTGGGCGAAGCCGAGGACGTCGTACAGGACGCTTGGCTGCGCTGGCGGCACGTCGACCATGCCGAGGTCGCCTCAGCCGGTGCCTTCCTATCGCGGACGGTGACGCGGCTCTGCCTGGACGTGATGAAGTCCGCTCGGGTACGGCGTGAGACCTATTTTGGCACATGGCTACCCGAGCCCGTCGCCCTGGTCCCGGACGAAGCCCCCGGCGATGACCTCACGCTCACGCTGATGCTCGCCCTGGAGAGGCTTTCGCCGCTGGAGCGGGCCGCGTTCCTCCTGCACGACGTCTTCGCGGTCCCACTCGCCGAGATCGCGACCACGCTCCAGCGTGAACCACCGGCAGTCCGTCAGCTCGCCGCGAGGGCTAGGAAACACGTGCAGTCCGCCCGCCCGCGCTTCCCCGTCGAGCGGGAGGAGGGGGCGCGCATCGCCAAGGCCTTCTTCGAGGCGTCGGCGACCGGCGACGTCGCGGCGCTGCGCAGCATGCTCGCCGATTCCGTCGTGGTGCACTCCGACGGAGGCGGAAAGGTGCTCGCCTTCCCGAGGCCGATCATCGGCATCGACAAGGTCACGCGCATGTTCGAGGGGATCGCGCGCAAATCGTGGATCCAGCATGCCCAGAAGCTGCAGGACCTTTGGATCGATGGCCTGCCGGGCTACTTCAGCCTGGAGCCGGGCGGGATGCTCCAGACCGTCGCCCTGGATATCCAGGGCGGATTGATCGTCGGCATCTACTTCACCCGTAACCCGGACAAGCTCCAGCGAATGGCAAGGTCGTTCGGAGGGGCGGTGGAAACGCCGACGCCTCACTGAGCCTCACCGGCGGGCTATCGCCAGCTCCCTGCGACAGACCGTCGAGAACGCGCAGAGCGGGTCGAGGTGGCTGGCGTGCCGAATGTCCGCGAAGGAGGCGAGATCCTTGTTCGGGGCGAAGTAGGTCTCACCGATGAGCCGCATGACGCGCTCGGCCTCCTCCAGCGTCTCCGGCTCTCCGAAGAGCCGGATCTTGTTCACGATGGCATAGAGGTTCACCAGCTTGGCCGGGTCGTCGAGGTCGTGCCGGAAAGCGTCGCCGAACAAGGTCGACGCCTCCCGGATGAACTCGCCGTAGAGCGCTTCCCGTCGCGCTCGGTCCTGCACCAGGAGCGTCGCACGCTCCTGGCTGTGTTGCGTCAGCCAAGTGGTCGCGAAGGAGGCCATCGCGCCGATGGCCGACCCGGCCAGCGCCGACAGCGCCGGGATGTAGGTAGCATCCATCGGCGGGAGGCCTCAGGCCACGCGCTTTGGCTGTGCCGCCAGCCAGTCGTCGTAGCGCCGCTGCGAGAGCCACGCGTCACCGGTGGGCGTCAGCCAGGGGCCTTCGAGGACCACCCCGAAATACGGTGCGGTGTCGTCGGTGACAACCTCACGCGTTTCGCCAAGGCCGTCGAAGTGACGCTTCACCAGATCGACCATCGGCAGGCGCTCCGGGCCGGCGATCTCGACCATGCCGTTTCGCGGTGGCGCCAGCGCGGCCTCCGCGACTTTCGCCGCAACGTCGGCCGACGCGATCGGCTGGATCGACGCGGACGTCACGCGCGCGACGCCGTCGACGATTGCGGCTCCCGCGATCGCGGCGACGAACTCGAAGAACTGCGTGGCGCGGACTAGGGTCCACGGCACGCCCGCCGAGGCGATCAACTCCTCCTGAGCGAGCTTGGCGCGGAAATAGCCGCTGTCGAGCAGGAGCTCGGTGCCGACCACCGAGAGCGCGACGTGGTGGGAGACGCCGGCATCCTTCTCGGCCGCGGCGAGGTTCCGTCCGGCGCGGACGAAGAAGTCCATGGCCGCGTCGTCGGCGAACGATGGCGAGTTGGCGACGTCGACCACGACGCTGGCGCCCTTCAATGCTTCCGCGAGCCCCTCGCCCGTCACGGCGTTGACGCCGGTGTTCGGCGAGGCCGCGAGGACCTCGTGGCCGGCGGCCTTCAGGGTGGTGACGACCTGCGAGCCGATCAGCCCCGTACCGCCGATGACGACGATTTTCATGTGATGCTCCGTCCTGTGTCCGGTCCCGGTGGGGACGTTCGAAACCAAGACGAAAGCGGTCCCACCCGTTGTGACATTGGCTCTGCGAAATTTGTCCGGTCGCGAGCCAGCCGCTCCGGCGGTCATACAAAACCTCCGGTCATGTCACGTGCGCACCTGCTTCCTCGTCATGCAGGGAGCATCGCGAGGAACGACGATCATGGCGCCCGACATCGAGAGGCTGACAAGAGACATATCCCATGTGCCCCCTGGGCGAGGAACGAACGGTTGACGCCGCCCCGTCCGCTCAGATGGCAGTTCCTGACCCTCTTCGTCGGCCTGCTGATCCCGACCCTGCTGTTCGTCGGAGTCCTGCTCTGGCGCTTCGCCGCGTCCGAACGCACGCGGGTCGAACAGGACGTGCAGACCAGAGCCCACGGCTTGTCCGTGGCGTTCGACCGCGAGATCCATGGCGTCCTCACGACGCTCCAGGCGCTCGCGACCTCGCCGAGCCTGGCGACCCACGACCTTCCGGCCTTCTACGCCCAGATGCAGGAGATCAGTCGCCTGCAGGGAATCAACATCAACCTTCGGCATATCGATGGGACCGCTGCGTTGACGACCCGGGCGCCGTTCGGAACCGCCGCACCCGCGCCCCCGGCCCTTGCGGAGATCGACAGGGAGGTTCTGCGCACCGGCGTCGCAGTGGTCAGCAACGTCTTCGTGACCTCCGTGACCCAAAAGCCGGTTTTTCAGATCGTCAGCGCCCCTGTCCGTATCGGCGAAACGCCGACTTATCTCCTCGCCGCGAGCCTCGATCTCGGTTACCTCGTGGCGACGACGCGCCGCGAGGATCTCCCGTCCGGTTGGATCGGGTCCCTGGTGGATCGAAACGGGATCGTCGCTGTCCGGACCGAGCGGCAAGAAGACTTCGTCGGCAAGCTGACTTCAACCGACTTCCGCTCTCATGCGATCGATGATGCCGGACGATATTATGGCCGCAACAGGGTCGGCGAGGATGTCCTGGTGGGCTATGGCCGGTCCAAGCTGACCGGTTGGACCGCGGCGGTCGTGGTGGATAAGAAGCTCGCCGAGGCACCGCTGCAGCGTTCGATCACGATCCTCGTCGGGTTAGGTCTCGTGCTTGGATCGCTCATCGTGGGCATCGCATTGGGGGTCGGTCGACGGGTTGAGCGTGCGATGCGTCGCCTCGGCGAAGGCGCCGCGGCGATCGGCCGAGGGGAGCCGGTCGGCGCCATCGCCACCCCTATCAGGGAGGTGAACCTGATCGGTGCGGCGCTTGCGACGGCGGCGCTTCAGTTGCAGGCGCGGACACGCGAGCGCGAGGTCGCGGAGATGGCTTTACGCGACCTCAACGTGGCGCTGGAAGACCGTGTCGCCGGGCGCACGCAAGAACTCGACGATGCGAACCGCGCGCTCATCGGCGAGATGCAGAGCCGCGAGACGGCCGAGGCTCATCTGCGGCAGTTGCAGAAGATGGAGGCCGTCGGCCAGCTCACCGGCGGCATTGCGCACGACTTCAACAACATGCTCGCCATCGTGATCGGCAGCCTCAATCTGATCCGAAAACGCCTGGCGCGCGGCGAGAGCGACATCGAGCGCTTCATCGATGTCGCCACGGATGGTGCGAACCGCGCGGCCTCGCTGACCCAACGGCTGCTGGCTTTCTCGCGCCAACAGCCGCTCGCGCCGGAGCCCATCGATGCCAACAAGCTCGTATCCGGGATGTCCGAGATCCTGCGCCGAACGCTCGGCGGCGATATCAAATTGGAGACCGTGCTCGCTGGCGGCCTGTGGCGCACCCATGCCGACGTGAGCCAATTGGAGAACGCCATCCTCAACCTGGCCGTCAACGCGCGGGACGCCATGCCGGAGACCGATAACTGCAGCGGTCGCCTGACCATCGAGACGGCCAACGCCCACCTCGACGAGGCCTATGCCAGGACCGTGGAGATTTCACCCGGTCAGTACGTCCTGGTTGCCGTGACCGACTCCGGAACCGGCATGTCGCCGGAGGTCCTGGCCAAGGTGTTCGATCCGTTCTTCACCACCAAGCCGGTGGGGAAGGGAACAGGGTTAGGCCTGTCGCAGGTCTACGGTTTCGTGCGGCAATCGAAGGGACACGCACGGATCTATTCGGAGCCCGGGCAGGGCACGAGCGTGAAGCTCTATCTGCCGCGCTTCTATGGCGAGGGCGAAGTTGCCGGATCGCCTCGGGATGTTCGGCTCACGGCTGTCCTGCCCCTCGGATGCCGACGCGAGATCGTCCTCGTGGTCGAGGACGAGGAGGCCCTGCGCCTTCTCAGCGTCGAGACATTGCGCGAACTCGGCTACAGCGTGCGCCATGCCAAGAGCGGTGTCGCCGCATTGCGTATTCTGGACGCCCAGCCCGACATCGCGTTGTTGTTCACCGACATCGTCATGCCCGACATGAACGGGCGTCGACTGGCCGAGGAGGCGATCCGGCGGCGTCCGGAACTCAAGGTGCTCTACACGACGGGGTTCACGCGCAATGCCGTGGTGCATAATGGCGTGCTCGATCCCGGCACGCATTTCCTGCCGAAACCCTTCACCCTGCAGCAACTGGCGAACAAGGTCCGCAGCGTGCTCGATCATGCATCGGAACCGCTCGACGCGTGATCGATGGCGGACCGGGTCGACCGGCATCGTCGTAGTCCCGTCACTCCAGGCACGACGATCATCATCGAACGGTTCGCTGCGGCGCCTCCCGCATCACGTGTGGGAAGTCCCTTCGGTGCGGATCGCGGAAACGTCATCCCCGAACTTAGATCGGGGATGACGGCTTTCCCGTCGGCGATTCTGGGGGACCTTCTCCAGCGACGCCGCCGCCTTGGCTCTTGCCCGACGCGTGGTCAGTAATCCCAGAACACCGGCACCCAGCGGAAGGCGTCGCCATCGACCGCGACCCTGCCGACGGACGGGAACGGCAGGTGCGTGGCCACCAACTGTTCCCTGGTCCCGGCCAATTCCCGGAGAAGACGGATCCGAACGCGAGCTGCCTCCTCGGGGTCGTGCTCGAAACCGTTGTGCCAGTCGGGCTGGTCGAAACCCACGGGAAAGATGGCGTCGCCGGCGAACGTGAGGCGCTCGCCGCCGGATGCCAGCCGGACCACGCTGTGCCCGGGGGTGTGGCCCCCGGTGCGATGGACGACCACCCCCGGCGCGACCTCATGCGCATCTTCGAAGGTTCGCAGATGGCTGCGATACGCCTCCGAGAACCGTTTAGCCGTGGATCGCAGCGCATCCGGGAAGCCCGTCGGCATGGAGGTGCGGGAGAAATCGGGTGCTTCCCAGAACGCGACCTCGGCGGCCGCCACGTGGATCCGCAGGTCGGGCCGCAACCGTTCCTTCACCCCGTCGATGAGCAGCCCGCCGATATGGTCCATGTGCATGTGCGTCAGCACCACGTCGGTCACGGACGCCAGATCGATGCCGCCCGCTTCCAGTCGTTTGACCAGCTGGCCGGCTCGCGGCAGAGCCAGGTTCGGGTCCAGCCCGAGCCCGGCATCGATGAGGATTGTCTGCTCGCCACTCCGAACCAGGACGGCATTCAGCGGCCAGTCGAATGCGTCCGGCGCCAAGAACATGTCGTCCAACCATGCCGCCCGAACCGCCGGGTCGGCATTGTGAGCGAGCATGGCAGTCGGAAGAGGCAATACCCCGTCGCTGACGACCAGCACGTCGATCTCGCCGATGCGCACCGCGTATCGTGACGGCACCAATTCCTCCGAACTTGGACGCGCTCGGCAAGAATCTCTCGTATCGGTTTGGCCGGTCATTGAAGTGCTCATGATTGCCCCTTGATCGGGACGCGCGGACATCCGGCTCACCAGGATTAGAAACGCGCGCCTACACACAGAGACGAGAGCAGGTGTGTGAATGTGACATGTGCGGTCAGGGATCGAGGCCCACGCCCGTGGATGATCCACATGTCGAAAAGCCCTCAAGAGCACGGTCTCCTTATCCACCCCTCTCGGTCATGCGTGGACGGACGGGGCCCGACTCAACCTGGCCTTAGAATTTTTCCGATCATGACGCGAAAGCTCGACGACCGCGAAGACTCACCCGACAGTGTTTTGCCCACGTGGCGAGGTAAGAAACAGCCTCTAAGGCTTCCGTCTTGCCTCGCAGTGCCTGAATGCTGCGGTAGCTGACCGACGCCGCGATCTGATGTGGTTTCTTGCCGTCGGCGGCGAGCGCCAGGGCACGCACGACCCTGGCCCGAGCGCGCCGTTGCCCGAAGCTGAGGCCTGTCTCTCGGCGAAACCCTCGCGTCAGGGTCCGGCGGCTGAGACCTTTCTGCTCGGCCCATGCGTCCAGACTACCGTCGCGTATCATCAAAGGCATCAACGGCGTAAAGGCCAAACGACCGATGCCCATTGCGACGGCAAGGGCGATGACCAGCCAAGCGGACCGGTCGAGCACCGGGGATGAAGCCGATTGGGTGCTCATGGACTTCTCAACCAATGGACCTCTCCGGATTTCGGCGAGGTCCCTTAAGATGTCGCGGACAGCCCGTATTTTGGGTGGCGCGGCGGTGCTCAGGCCGCTTGTCTCGGCGCCTCGACCAGTTCATCGGCCGGCCCGAAGAACTCGAAGCGGATCCGCTCGATTGGGATACCTAGACGGCCAAGCCCGTTCACAAGCGCGGCCAGGAAGGGTTTGGGGCCGCACAGGTAGTAGGTCGCCTGCTCCCGCGGGGTGTTCGCCGCCAGCCACTCCGCAGTGACCAGGCCCGTCTCAGCAATCTGCCGGTCGCTAGCACCCTGCTCTTCCAGATGCGCATAAAAGAACCGGGAATGCAGATTCTCGTGGCCGTTCGTCAGGGCCCGCGCATGTGCGCCCATGGCGTGAACCCGTCCGTTCAGGGCACCGTGGACAAACCAGGTCGGACGCTCCGGCGAAGTGGCGGAGATCGTCTCCAGCATGCTGATCATGGGAGTCAGCCCGACGCCGCCGCTGACCAAAACCACAGGTTCGTTCGTGCTTCGATCGAGGAAGAATTCCCCGGCCGGCGGGGCAACCCTGACCAAGGTGCCCGGTCCGGCATGGTCATGCAACCAGTTCGAGACGACGCCGGCCGGCACGCCCGGCGAGGCCTCCCGCTTCACGGTGATGCGATAGGCGCGGTCGTTCGGGGCGCAGGAGATGGAGTAGTTGCGCTTGAGCGCCCCCCGGTCGGGGAGGTCGAACTGAAAGCCAAGATACTGTCCCGGTTCATGACGCAGGACCGGCTTCCCGTCGGACGGGACCAGCACGAAGGAGCGGATTGTCTCGCTCTCCTGGGTGACGCTCTCGACGACGAACCCGCGCCAGCCGTTCCAGCCGCCGGGCTTCGTGGCGAGGTCGCGATAGATCGTGGCCTCGCGTCCGATCAGCAGTTCGGCAAGGAACCAGTATGCCTCCCCCCATGCGGCGCGGATCTCGGGCGTAGCGGCGTCGCCGAGCACGTCCTGGATCGCGCCGAGCAGGGCCTCCGCCACATGGGGGTAGTGCTCGGGCAGGATGTTCAGGGCGACGTGTTTCTGGGCGATCCGCTCGACGGCGCCCGCGAGGACACCGAGGTTGTCGATGTTGCGGGCGTAGGCGAGCACCGCCTGCGCAAGCGCCTTGGGCTGCGATCCGGTCTCGCCATGGTGGGACTGATTGAAGAGAGCGCGCATCTCGGCATCGACGAACAGCCGCTCGTACATGCGCTGGGTGATGGTGAGCCCGTGCCCCTCCAGGGCGGGTACGGTGGCCTTGATCAGGGCGATGGTGGCTGGTGCGAGAGGGGTCGGCATCTGCATCTCCCATAAGATTCATTGTCGATGAACCTTATGGCCTGCAGATTGTAAAGGTGCAACGAATATGTACCTTAGGCTCTCATAGGAGCTGCCATGCGCCTGACGCGCTACACCGATTACGCCCTCCGAACTCTGATCTACGTCGGCTTGCATGAGCCACGGCAAAGCTCGATTGCCGAGATCGCGCGGGCCTACGGCATCTCAGAGAGCCACCTCACGAAGGTGGTGCACCAACTCGGACGCCTAGGGTTCATACGCACCACCCGGGGTCGAGGTGGTGGGCTACAGCTCGCCAAGCTTCCCGCGGAAATCGTCGTAGGCACCGTTGTGCGACAGACAGAGGAAGATCTTGCGCTAGTCGAGTGTTTCGCCGGCGGGGCCTGCGTGATCACGGCTCCATGTCGCCTTCGGCGTGCGCTCGGTGAAGCCTTGGCGGCGTTTCTCGCGGTTCTTGACCGCTATACCCTGGCCGATCTGCTGGGTGGAAATGACGGGATCGAGATTGCCGCCCTGCTTGGTCTGCCTTCCCCAATGAAAGAGGTGGCGCCACATCTTTCCCCTCCTACGAAGATATGAGTGGCGTGATCTGAGTCTTATGTTTTGAAAGCAAAAGTGGCGTTCGTGCTAGGGACGCTTCACAGTTCGTCTTTGTCCTTGGTGGGATTGCAATGAGGTTTAATATGCATCCCGGCACCATACAGATGATTTAGCACCCTACAGAGGCGCAACTGAGCGGTGAAAGCCTGTGTCTCTCGTCGGACCTAGACAGTGCGCTACCTGGGCCGAAAGCGTCCGGGCCATCGCCGGATCTGCTGGCGCTTTTCTGTTTTACTTGGGTACCCATGGTTTTGAAACTAATAGGCTCGCGGGAAGGGCATGTATCGTTCAGCTGGAAGACATCGAAGCGGTCGACTGATCCGAAGACACGTCTGTCGAGCGTCTTCACGCCTTGAACCGTCGCGCTTCGAGACTCAATCAAACGTCCGCTTCAGCGAATTGCCTCCCGAAAGCGGACAGACAAAAATCCACCCAAGCCGGTCGTTGGCCTCTGCCTCGACAGTCTGGAAGCGGACCTTCCGAGGGTCGGCAAGGGGTGGGAAGCGGACATGCTGGCGTTGTACGCCTGCCAGCATTAACCTCCGCCTATTCGGCTTGCTCAGGCTTGCGACAAGGGAGAATGAGATGCCGTGGCATCTGAACGGTCGAGCGATAGCTCATGCTCTCGCCGTGATTCTGATGGCGCCATCGATTTACGGAACAGCACAAGGGCAACCTTTTCCCGGCGCTGCGATAGGTGGCGCTGGTTCAGATCAAAGGCCTTTACCTCCGGAAAGCCAACGTGTGGACCCATCGATCGATGGTTCTCGTTTCAGTTCTGCCCCAGCATGGGATAACAACTTCTGTCTTAGTTGGACCGATGGTTGTACTACATGCTCACGCAAGGGGGTGCAGGAACCTATAATGTGCCAGCAGAATACTTACGGTAAGTGCAGCCCTAAAGGTACTCAGTGTAAGGAGGTAGACAAGGCTGTACTACATCTTTCGTGTGCTCGCTACAGCAATGGTGTAAACGAGTGCACTCCTAGATTTACAAATGGGAGTGTACTCGGGGGGCTGTGCACGGTCAAAGGCATACCAGTAGGCTCACCCATTCCTAGAGATTTTCAATGTCTCGAAGATTGGAACTTTCAGGAGCGGTGGTACTGCTCGCGTAGGACGCCCATATCGGAAAGGGACTCATGTGACACTGATCAAATCGCGAAGGCAGCGGCAGAGCGTGGTGCACGTCCAGAGATCAGCTTTCCCGGCTTAAGACGTTGAATGCCTGCTATGGGCGGAATGCAGACGCTGGGCGGGCCCATACTGGAAGTTATGCGAATGGCGGCTCACGCCTCACGCACGTGAAGTAACATTTGCTAAGACTGGCAAGCCGAATGACGGCCTTTCTTACCGGTCGCTACCGCTTGCTACCACCACTCCAAGATCAGGTATCACGTATAGATTGCGCCGACTTGTTCCAAGATAGTAGCTACCCGGCCGGTCTAGTGCCTCCACAATGCCTTTCGGCCAAAGCCAAGAATATTCTTGCCCGCAGTATAGATTTGGAACCGCCCCTTCGGAATGAAAATCTTTTGGTATCGGCGTGGCCTTCCAATCCCCTCGAAAATAATCGTCGGCCGCCTTGTTGTTCGGAGCGTTTATATCAGAGAAAAAATTTATCCCCTGCTCCTTTAACGCTTTGACCGTATCGTCAGTCAAGCTGATAGCATATGCTCCTTGGTAACTAAGGAATCTATTACAAGCACCTTCCGCATAGAACCAGCCTTGCTGAAGCTTTCTGGGAATTCCTCCCCTTTTATCTATTTCATCCCTGATCTTATAACATCCGATCGGTATGGTTAATAAAAGTGCCAATAAAAGGAATGCCCTTCGAAGTAACAGCATTAAATTGACCCTGGCTGAAACAAGCATGTCCGAAAGTCATGATAAACCATCTTTTGCAGTGGTCGCCATATGACCGCTTTCTGGCACTCCAAGCAATCTTCGGGGCGTCCTCATAAAGCGGTTTATGCGAATGGCGGCGCCCGCCTCACGCGAGCGAGGGAACGTCTGCAAAGGGTCGACACCGGAAGGTAGTCTAACTGAAGTGAGTGTCCGGTTTCGGGCGGTGCACTGGGGTCCGCTCCTGGCGCAAACCAGACTATCAATCGAAGTCGTAGAGGCTCCTTCCCGCGCCACTCCAACCAGCCTAACACCGCCGCTGGACAGGCTCTTTCTCCCTGTGAAGTTCGAGGGGCTATGGCGTTGACCCAGGGTCCACTTTGATGGTCCATTCCCCAGGTCCGATGCCGTTGGAGATGGGTGACTCAGAGGCTAACCCCTTGATGTCGTACCCCCTCAATTTTGGCTGAGAATCCTGGCGCCCCAGCCAAGCCTCCGCTAAGTCGTTGATCTGATTGCTTTTGGTTCTCAGCCGCTGTCGCGGCTTGGCCGATTGTACGCAGAGGTGTTGCACGCGCTTGTCCACAGGGGCAGGCCGTTGACGATTTGTTCTAACGTCTACCGCCGCGGGGCGGTATATTGGTGGCGTAGGCGATTCCGTTGCGATGAGCGGACGCGAGACCTGGTGGCCCCGGAAGCGAGGACATCCATCACGATCGCTTTGAGCCTTGGCACCTCCGACCCGGCCAGTGCGCGCACACTCGGCTGGGCGCTGAACGCGGAAAGCCTCCGCGTTCGGGAGGAATTTTCCATGCGCTCTGCGACCGACATCCGCGACCACCTGAGAGCTTTCCTCGACCGGGAACGCAGCGCACGCTTCGCCCGGCTCCATCGCGATCTCTGGCCGCAGCATGCACCCCTCGTCGGCGACTGGCCGTCGATGATGGGTGGTCGGGCACGGGAGTACCGCATCTTCGGACGGCTGCAGAGGCTGGCCGCAGAGGAGGGTTTCGAGGCAGGGTACGATACGGTGTTGGATGGCCGCTTGAAGCAGGAGGGATTCACCATCCCCGAGCGCGGCGCGATCAAGCGTCGGATCGAGCACGGGTACCTGCGCGATCTCGGGCGGCCGGACGAGACCGGTCGGTTCACGCCGCCGCGCGCCTATCTCCAGGCGATGCTCGCGGCCATGGGCGAGCCCTTGACTGAAGGCGGCATCACAAAGTGTTTGCGCAAGCTCGCAGCGATCTCGGCGCTCGTCTCGCGGGAGTTCGCCGAGACCTACGACGAAGCCAAGCTCGATCCGCACGAAGCTCGGACGAAGCTCTCGGCGATGCGCGCCAAGGGCGAAATACCAACCGATGAACTCGGTTGGGCCAAGTCTGACTTCGATGGCGCTGACCGGTTCGAATGGGGGAACTTCGACGTACGAGCGACGACGTCGGAATCGAATGCCGTAGAAAACAAGGACGGAGCGACCGACATCATCAAGGATGTGCAGGATCCGTCTTTCGTCGCTGAGAGAGGCGCATCTGAGGCGGATAGCTCATTCACACCTGTGCCCGTGTCGTACCCATCTAAAAGTACGATGCCCGAAGCAGTCACGGCCGACGACATTCCTCCTTCACCTTATGCTGGTGACCGGCGAGATGACGTTGAGAAACCATGGGAGCAGAATGCGGATCCAGCACAACAATCCGCTCCGATCGAGGCCAATCAGACAGATTCGCAGACTGGTACAACCACGAATTCTCTGACGAAGATCACCGAGCGGCTGATTGCGCACAAGGGCCAAACTTGGGATAAAAAGACTGCGGATCAGCATCGCGCTGTCGCGAAATTGCTGGGTGACACTGCCGGAACCGATGACCTGCGGCAGATCAAGCACGACCATCTGGTCAGCTATATCCAGAACCTCTCGAACCTGCCGAAATCGTACGGGAAAAGTTCGCGTGATAAAGATCGTTCCATATGGGACTTGGTTGCACGCGGAACCGAGATGAGGGCAGCGGGACAAGGCGAGAACGTCGGGCTCAGTCCCCCGACGATCAATCGTCACATCACGCAGCTTTCGACGATCGCAAAATACTGTCGTGGCCATGAGCGGCCCATCGGACAGGTAGATCTCCTTAGCGATTTTCGGCTGATCGATCCCGAGCGCGATGGCGAGAAACGTCCAGCTTTCGAACGCGACGATGTGAGGAGGTTATTCTCTCACACGATCTGGACTTCAGGAGTATCGACAAATGAGGCTTTGAGAGTCGCTGCGAACCAGGAAATTTTTGCTGCTGTTTATTGGTTGCCCCTTCTCGGATACTACACGTGTGGACGATTGTCCGAGCTTGTCTATCTAGAATTGGGCGATATCGATCCAGAAGAGCAATCCCTCCAGATCAGGCCGACAACGAGGCGGCGACTCAAAAATCGGGTCTCAAGAAGAACGATCCCAATTCATCCCGAATTGATCCGGCTCGGTTTTCTAGATTTCGTAAGGAACAAGGCTGGATCACCGCGCGATCTGATATTCTCCGACATTGCGCAGCTCGGCGATAAAACGCCATTGTCCAACCTGTTCGACAAGCGATGGACGGTTGTTCTGGATGAGGCTGTACCGACGGCACGAGAAGAGGAAAAGACGTTCCACTCGTTCCGGCATTTCGGTAACACAGAAATGATCAAGCAACTTGTCATCGACCCCATTCGCGAGACGACGTTGGGTCATGAGGGCAAAACAGTCAACTCGCGCATCTACAAGAAGGGTCTCCACCCTGTGGACTTGAAGACTGCAATTGCTGCCATACCAGACCTTACTGAGATGCTGCATCCGTATGATTGGAACTTAATCTGTTCAGTTCTGGAGAGTAAAAGCAAAAATGTCTGTCCAAGGCCGAGAAAAAGGCGTGGGCCGGAATCCAAGAATCTGCGGATACAACGTGTGTCTGTATTCCGTGACAGAAGCCACTCGAGAACCAGCAAAGGAGCAGTATAGCAAAGGGTTGTGAGTGTTGCGATCAACGTCATTGGGTTGAACGCTTGGCTTTGACGGCTTCTTGTCGGTATCAGGCTAACCTGTCGCCCTGGATCGGGGGCTGAGCTGGCCTTGACCGAAACCGATGGCTGCGATCACCTGCTCGCGCGGATCCAAGGATTAGGGTGAGGATTTGCGCTCATTCGATTCAAGCATGGGCGGCTTAGCGATCGGAGAATTTCGGGATTTGGTGGCGTAGCCACACGTGGCGAACGCGGGGAGTGCCCTCTCGAACACGGTCCCGTTCGCCACGGTTTCGTAATGTCAGGCCATCGATAGATCGGCGGCTTTACGCTTCAAGAGCGTGATTTCTTTTTCAAGCTACAAGGCGGCGCATGTCCGTAACGCGGGCGTTGAGCACGGCGCGCAGCTCGCGAACTTCTTCGAATGCGCCTTCGATTTTCTCGAAGGCGTCGAGGCCGTCCGTGCGGATCATGCGGGTCAGTTCTTCGATGCGCTTCAGCGCTTCGAGGAACGGGATCGGGGTGGTCTTGGTCTGGGTCATTGTTCTGTGTCCTTGGCGTTTTAGTGTGCGGTGGGGGATTGGGGAGTGACCTGGACGGTGACGACCCCGTCCAGGAACTGCAGCAGGAGATGCGACGATTGCCGAGCCTGGGTCGCGCTGGTCAGGACGAGGCCAGTGCCGGTCTCGATCACCATGGCGACCCCCTCCTCCTCGGGTACGACGCCGGACGCGGGCAGGTTTAGCGAAGCCTCATGATCATGCGCGTGGGCGCCGCCATCGGCCTTGGCGGTGGCGAGCCCCGCGATCGTGCTGAGAAGGCTGCGTTCGATTTCCTGGCCGACGATGCTGAGGCGAGTCTCGGCCTCGGTGAGGCATAGCCGGACAGCCTCCTCGAAGCCGGCCGTCGCCCGGGCCAGCGCGATGCGGCCGGCTTTCTCGACGTCGTCCTGAACCGCATCGTCGAAGCCGGCCAAGGCGTGCGAGGCATGGACGGCCGTCTTGTATGCCAAGTCCCGGATCAGCACCGCCGCTGCCGTGGGTGTCGCCACGGACAGCGATGCCACCTCATCCAGAGCCGTTCGCGGGGTCGCGGCGTGTCCGAGCCCGCAGACGAGGTTCGGGATCCGCCGCGCCTTGTCGGCCACCGCCCAGCTGTTCAGTGGGCCGAACGCTGAGACCGGCCCGCCGCCGCGACAAACCAGGGTCGCGCTGAGGCCGTGCTCGGCGTGCAGGGCCTCCGCCTCGGTCATCGCCGCCACGAGCGAGCGTTCGGCGCTGGGTCCTTCGAAGACCGCCCAGATCCGGTGGAGCCGCAGGAGACCCGCGGCCTCCAGAGCCTGGAGCGAAGTCTCGACATCGCGACGGGCATCGCCATGCTCCGACACGATCAGCGCGACGTGATAGGGATCGTCCGGCTCCCGCCACGTTTTCGGTCCGAACGGCACGCCGTCCAAGCGTAGACGCTGCAACACGGCCTCGCGCTGGAGCACGATCTCGATCGGCACGTCGCCGACCGACATGAGGCCGACGACCTTAGCCTGGACGCCGGCGCCTCGGCCGAAGCGCTGACGCAGGCTGGTTCGCAGCTGGATCTCGACGGTCCGATTGACGAGCGCGGCCGGATCGAAGCTGCCGCCCCGCTCCGTCGCGATGGCCGAGCGCTCCGCCGGGTTGAGGCGCGCCTTGATGCGGGGCGGGTCGGCCGTGCCGGTCGGATTCGCCTCGCCTAGGAAGAGCAGGGCGCTGTCGCCGCCGGCCGGCTCGATGCCGAGCACGCAGGCGCGTACCGCGTGCTCGCCCTGAAGCCTCTGCCGCAGCCAGCCGATGAAGTCACCCATCTCGACGACCGCAGGGCGCGGGTGTGAGGAGGCGCCCGGCGATGGCGTTCGACCGGTTCCGGGGTCGCTTTCGAAACAGCCCGGTAGGGAGCGCGATTGCGGCTCGCTCCGGCTGTGGAATCTGTGATGTCTCATGATTGTCTGAGCGGGATCTCGTGAAGGGATGGCGTGAGACACGCGAAGGCATCCCACCCGGGTTCCGGACGGGGCGTTCCGTGCGTGGCTGGTGGTGGATGATCCGGCCGTCCGAGTGGACGGCCGGACCGCGAGCCTCAGTCGTACAGGGGCCCCTGCGGGTCTGTGGCCGGGCTGGCCTGGTCCCAGGCCAGTTCGTCGACGATCGCTTCGAGGCGCGGGAGGTCGGCTTCTCTCACCTCCGTGCGGAGGATCTCGAGCAGCGCCTGATTGAGGCCCTCGCCGCTGTCGAAGCTGCGCCATGCGGCATCGTCGATGAGCGTCGGCAGACGACCGCGCTGGACCAGGATCGGGACCTTTAGGCTGCAGCACATCCGCACGATGTCTCGATCGGACAGCACGCGGAAGGCGAAGCCGGAGCCCCGTGTCAGGATCAGCGCATCGACGGTGACCCAGTCGTGCATGTCCTTGGCCCGCTCGAACGCCTGCCGCAGGCAGTCCACCGCCCCGGGCTCCTCGAAGGCGACGCGCTCGCGATGCACGACGAGCATGCCTCGCTCCGCCCAGCGGTCGAGCTGCGTTCCGACCGGATGCGGTGCGCCGTCATCCGGTTCGATCAGGATCACCCTCCGCAGTTGCCGCGGCACCGGCAGGGCGCGCTGGGTGTCCCATGACCCGTCCGCTTCGAGGCTGGCCCGGACGGCGGCGTCGTCCTTGGCCCAGGTGCGCAGCGTGATTCCCCTGTCGAGGCCGATGACGCGGACAATGAGACCGAGCACCGGGTCCATCGTCAGGGTTACCATCAGGGTGTGGGACCCGACGAGATCGTCCGGATGCAGTAGCATCCCTGAAGCTTGCTCGATCAGGGTGGTGAAGTGGCCGGGTACGAAGAGCGTGAGCGTTCCGAGCCGATGGCTGTCCAGGGCTCGCGCCTTGAACAGCCAAGCTCCTGGATGGCCTGCGGGCTGACTGGCGTCCGCTTCGAGCGAGAGCCCGGTCGGCTCAAAGGCGCAAGCGGAAGCGTCCGCGCCGGTGGGCACGTCTTGGTGTGTCATTTGAGGATCTTCATCGTTGAGGAGAGGGGCGAAGGCGCCTCACCGAAGTCCCGCGAGCGCTGTTCGAGCGCCTCGGTCCGTTCTTCCTGTCCTCCAGGGGTTTTTAGCGAAGGTGCCTTCGCCAAATTGTCCCTGTCTGATCTCCGTCTTCCTCAGCGAGCCGGCCGCGCACGCGGGGGCTCGCCTCAAACTATCTCGTTTCACACCATCATCGCACCCGTCGTACCCGATGGCGCAATGCTCAGCTGAGATCGGCAGCTGTCGACCCCTGGCCGACCCTCGGAAGGTCCGCTTCCATACTGTCGAAACAGAGGCCAACGACCGGGTCGGGTGGATCTTTGCCGGTCCGCTTCCGAGTGGCAAAATGGATAAAGCAGCCGCGCGGTGAATAACAAAAATTGCGCCCCGGAAAGGGCCAGAATATTCTGCTGCTAACTGACTTACGTCAGCATGCGCCGTGCTGCCATGCTGAATCGCGTGCCGGAGTCAGACTGAATACAACAAGCAACGGCCTGCAAGTCACAGAGGGCAAGGCCACGCTCCGGACCGAGGACGAGGATCGCCGTCGCCAGGGCATCGGCGATCATGCAGGAGGGGTGGAGGACGCTGACGCTCCGGGCGGCATGCGTCAGCGGGCATCCCGTGGCGGGGTCGAGGGTGTGGCCGAAGCGGCTGCCGGATAGCCGCAAGGATCGGCGGGAATCGCCGGAGGTGGCCACGGCGAGATCGTTCAAAGCGACGACGATTCCGGTCTCGGAGTCGTCGAGGCCGACCCACCACGGGCGGCGGTCGGGCTTTAAGCCGCGCCCGCGCAACTCGCCCCCGATCTCAACAAGATGATGGTGGCAGCTCAACCCGGCGAGAAGATCCGAAATCCTGTCGACCACATAGCCCTTGGCGATGGCCGAGAGGTCAAGGGCGAGGCCTCCGGACTGGAAAGCGCTGCGGTCGGACGGGTCGAGGGCGAGGCGGTGCCAGCCGGTATGCGACCGAGCGGCAGCGATGGCGCAGCCATCTGGAATGGTATCGATGGGCCCAGGTGGGCCGAAGCCCCAGAGATCCACGAGTGTTCCGAGGGTCGGATCGCAGGCGCCCGCGCCGGCCTCCGCAAGCGCGCAGGCCGCGGACAGCACGGTGAACAGGTCGTCGGGCAGAGCCTGCCGAGTCCCGGCCGGCGCCCGGTTGAACCGGCACAGGGCCGAGTCCGGTTCCCAATGGCTGAGCTGCGACAGGAGACGGGCGAACTCCACCTCGATCCGATCACGGATCCCACCGAGGTCTCTCGCCTCCGGCGCGACAAGGCGCACGGACCAGGTTGTGCCCATGATCCGTCCGCCCAAGATCCTCACCGCACCGGCGGGGCCCGAACCGGGTCCGATCGGCGCCAGAACGGGCGGGATCAAGAGATGGCGCATGGCGGGGCCGCTTATTGCGGCAGCACCTCGAAGGTGGCGTTGTAGACCGCGCGCCGCCGGGCCCCGGCGGTCCTGGCCTTGTCGTCCTGCGTCTCGGCGCCGAACCAGTACAGGCCGGCCTGGGAGAAGGGCACCGTGACGGTGCCGTCGGGGCCGCTCTTCAGCTTCACCTCCTCGGACTTGTCGCGATAGCGGCTGCCGCCGCGTACGACCTCCACGTCGATGCCGGGGGCGGGCGCACCGTCCAACAGCAGGGTGAACCGGGCGGACTCGCCCGCCGCGAGGTTGTTCGGATGGGTGTCGAACCGCAGTTCCAGCCCCTTTCCGCTCGGGGCGAAGGCGGCGGCGTTGGGCTTGCCCACGGTGACGAAGGTCTCCGTGCGCTGGATCGATTCCGTAAGTTTCACGTCCTGGGCGTCCGCCGGAATCTCGCGCGCCATGGAATCGGCCTTGCCGCGCCAGCGCTTCTGTTGGCCGCCAACCTTGTAGCTCGCGATCAGGCCCTCGTTCGTCACCGCCGCGCGGTAGCTGCCAGGCTTGGTCAGGTGCAGGTCGAAGGTGCTGCGAAACTTTCCCGTGGCAGTGTTCTCCGGAGTGACGGCGGTTCCGTCCGGGCCCGTGACGGTGAGGCCGTCGAGGCGCAGCGGCACGTGCTCGAACACGAACAGGTCGTTGGACACCGCCGCGTCCAGGGTCACCCAGGCATCGCTGCCGGAGAGCACCGTGGACGAGGGCAGCATCCAGACGCGGTGCGCGGCGGCGGGACCCGCCAGCGCCAGGCTTGCGACGAGCGCGAGGGTGAGACGGCGCATGGAAAAACTCCTCAGGGCTTGAGATCGAGGGCGACGGCGCCGAGTTCGTCCTTGCCCTGCTGGACGGCCTGGCTTGGGGCGGTCGGGGGCCAGGCGAGCGGCAGGCGCACGACCTCACGGCCGCCGACCTCGCGGGCCGCCTCCACCACGACCTCGTAGGTGCCGGGCTTGAGATCGGAGAACGGGGCCGCGTCCGTGGCGAAGCGCAGGGCGTGGGTTCCGACCGGGCGGGTCGCGCCGCTGACGCCGTCCAGCGGCATCTCGGTCTCGCGGCCAATGCGGCGCCACCACTGGCGCATGTCCTTGAGCCACTTGGCGCCGCCCTCGCCCTCGCGCTTGCGCAGGTCGTACCAGACGGCGAGGTTGGAGACCGCCGCCCCGTCCGAGCCCTCGATCCAGGCGGCGACGTAGGGCCGGTGGTACTCGGACACGTCGAGGCGCGGGATCTGGATGCTGAGGGTGACCTCCCCGGCCAGGGCGGGCGCGGCCAGCAGGGTCGGAAACAGTGCGGTGACGGCCTTGCGCATGGGGAATCCCTTCACGCGTGGATGAACACGAGGGCAATGAGGAGGGGGGCCAGCAGGCCGAGCCCGACCACCGGCCAGGTCGCCGGGCGGCGGGCCGAATGGAACTGCAGCAGCACCAGGCCGGTGAGGCAGAACACGAGGCAGGCCGCCGCGAAGCCGTCGAGGAACACGCTCCAGGCGAGCCCGGTGTTGCGGCCCTTGTGGAGGTCGTTGAGGTAGGAGACCCAGCCGCGCGCGGTGACCTCGTGCAGGACGGCGCCGTCCCGCCGGCCGAGGCTGACGAAGGCATCGCCGCCGGGACGCGGCAGGGACAGCAGAACCTCGTCGCGGGTCAGTTCGGCCTCGCGCCCGGCGACGGTGACACCGAGTTCGGCCGCGAGCCAGGCGCGCACGGGTTCCGGCAGGGGCGCCCGTCCGGTGGCCGGCAGGGCCGCGAGGCCGGCGGCGAGGTCCCTGGGCAGGGTCGCCTCGCGGATCTCGACCCGGGCCCGCTCCTCCAGGCGCCCGGCATGGTTGAGGGTAATGCCCGTCACGGCGAACAGCAGCATGCCGACGAGGCAGAGGCCCGAACTGATCCAGTGCCAGGCGTAGAGCTGCTTGAGCCAGAACGCCCGGCGCGCCTTGGCGGTCTTGCTGCTCTTACCCTTGGCGGGCGCCTGCGCGGGCGTCGCGTCCGTAGCGGTGCCGGTCACAGCTCGGCCCAGCGCCTCAGCAGGTTGTGGTAGGTGCTCGTGAGGGCGATCACCGAGGCGTTGTCGTCGGAGAGGGCGTCCCGCACGCCGGTGATGCCACGGTCGAGATCGTACAGGAGCGCCCGCGCGCCGTCGTCCTTGACCATGGATTGCGACCAGAAGAACGCCGACCAGCGCGCCCCCCGGGTGATGGGTTCGACCCGATGTAGAGAGGTCGCCGGGTAGACGATCATGTCGCCGGCCGGCAGCTTGACCGCGTGCGCGCCGAACGTGTCCTCGATGACGAGTTCGCCGCCGTCGTAATCGTCCGGGTCCGTGAGGAAGAGCGTCGTCGAGATGTCGGCCCGCATGCGGATGCCGGCACCCGGGACCATGCGGATCGCGCCATCCACATGGGCGCCGAAGCCCATGCCGACATCGTAGCGGTTGAAAAGAGGGGGCAGCACCCGCAGCGGCAGGGCCACGGCGTTGAACTGGGGATTGCGCCCGAGCGCCCGTAGGATGAGGTCGCCGAGCTCGCGCGCGACGGCCGAATCCTCCGGGATCTGGAGATTGTTCTTGGCCCGTGCCGCCTGCGCGCCGGCGGTCACGCGCCCATCGACCCATTCGCCGGCCTCGAGCCGGGCGCGGCAATGGGCGACCTCCGCCGGCGACAGCACAGCCTTCACATGGACCAGCATCTCAGAACCGCAGTCCCGCCGAGACCAGGACCGTGCGGCCCGAGGTCGGGATGGCCCGGGTCGAGAAGGCACCGGCGTAGTTCAGCTCGTCGGTGAGATTGTAGGCGTTGACGGCGATCCGGTAGGCGTCGGTCTCGTACGAGACGAGGGCGTCGAGGGAGAAGGTGCCGGGGATGCGGGTGACGTTGTCGCTGGCCGGGAAGTAGCCGTCGTCCACCGTGACGCCGGCTCCAATCGTAACCTTGCCCGGCAGGTCCCACCAGCGCCGGCCGACCGTGGTGAGGTCGTAGGTCGTCCACATCGTGAAGGCGTTCTCGGGCACGAAGGGCGCGGTGCGGCCTGCGTTCGCCCCCGAGCGCACGGTGCCGCTGAGGTGGGTGTAGCCGGCGAGCAAGCTCCAATCCTGGGTGATCTGGCCCGTGGCGGTGAGCTCGAAGCCCTCGACCCGGCGCTGCTCGCCCGCATCGAGCGCGCCGACGATGAGGAGGCCTGTCACCGGATCGACGTCGAAGCTGTTGCTCTTGTCCACCCGGAACAGGGCGCCGGCGAGGCCCAGGCGCCCGTCGAGAACGGCGATTTTGCCCCCAAGTTCGTAGAGCTCGCTCTCCTCCGGCTTCAGGGCCGCGGTGTTGACGATCTCGATGCCGGTGGAATTGGCAACGTACTGCCCCTGGGGCGAGAAGCCCTTGGCGAAGGAGACGTAGTAGGTCTGGTTCGGCGTCGGATGCCAGATCGCGCTCGCCTTCGGGCTCACGCCGGTGGAGCCGGCGACCGTGTCGCGGCCGAATGTGCCGGTGGTGGTGGCATTGTACGCGCTCACGAACCGATCGACGCGCACGCCGCCGAGCAGGGAGAACTGCTCGGTCAGCCACACCCGGTCGCTGAAGAAACCGCCGAGATTGGCTCCGTCGCCGAGCCGGCGGCTGTTGTAGTTGCGCGCGAGCGCGTAGCCCGTCTGCTCGAACTGCGGCGTGAGCAGACGTTGGTTGGGCCGGGTGCCCACCACCGCGAAGTTGGTGCGCGCGTCGTTCTGGTAGAACACGTCGAGGCCGGTCACCACCTCGTGGCGCAGGAAGCCGGTGTGGAACTTGGCGATCGCCGTGGTCACGTTCTGCGCGCCCCACGCGCTCTGCTCGAAGGTCTGGCCGCCGCCGGCGCTGTAGGTGACGAACGGATTGCCGCCGGAGAAGAATCCGCCGAGGCAACTCGACGTGCCGCCCACACCGGCCGCCGTCGTGCAGAGCGGCGCCGTGGTGGAGAAGTTGCGGCTGTAGAAGGCCAGCCGGCTGTCGTTGGTCACAGTCAGCCAGGGGGTGACATCCCACTTCGCCAGGGACGTCATCATGTGGACGTTGGCATCGTCGCGGTCGGTGGCGCGGGCGTAGGAGGTCGAGCGGTCGAGGCCGAACTCGGTCAGCGGTCGGGCGTAGCGGTCGCCGGGGCGCAGACCCGTGGGTACGCCGTAATCCGGCGTACGCTCGCTGCGCTGGAACAGGTAGTTCAGGTACAGCGAGGTATCGGTGCCGATGCCGAAGCCGAGGGAGGCCGCGAGGCCGGTCCGGTCGGAGCGGATGTTGTCGCGGTCCTGTATGTCCTGGCGATGGACGACGCCGCTGAGACGGATCGCGGTGGTCGCGTCGATGCGGCGGTTGATGTCGAAGGTGCCGCGCGCGGTCGGGCCGCTGCCGCCGAGGCCATCGACGAGGGTGAAGTCGGAGAGCAGCGCCTTCTTCGAGTTGATGTTGATCGCCCCGCCCACGGTGCCGAGCCCAAGGGTCTCGCCGGTCGGACCCTTGATCACCGCAACGTCGCCGATGTTGAAGGCGTCGCGGGCGTAGACACCGAAATCGCGCAGGCCATCGACGTAGACGTCGTTCTTGGCCTGAAAGCCGCGGATGCGGAACTGGTCGCCGTTCAGGCCGCCATTGCCCTCGCCCGAACTCAGGGTGATGCCCGGCACGTTGCGCAGGGCCTGTTCCAGGGTGGTCGCCTGCTGCTGGCGGATCACCTCGCCCGGCACGACGCTGATCGCCTGCGGCGTGTCTTGGATACGGCCGGGCAGGCGGGAGAGGCCGGTGCTCTCCTGAAGGGTGTTGGGCTGGCGCCCGTTCCATCCCTCGACGCTGAGCAGCGGCAGCTCGGCCGCGGCCTCCTGAGCCAGCGTGTCGAACGGCAGGAAGGCTCCCAGCGTCGCTGCCAAGCCGACACCCAGGGAAGAGGTGCCCGTGGGATCACGCAGCGAGAGGGAAGCCGACATGTCTTAACTCCGGAAACAGGACAATGGGGTGTTAGACACTCACGTCCCCGTGAATCAAGTCATACGTCCACCATAGTCGAGCATTGATGCATAAATGAGCCAAATTAGAACGACTTTAATTTGTCATGAGACGAGCAACGAAATGGATTGTCCTCGATCCACACTATATTAGAACAATTATAATTTAAAAATACATTTCTAGACTTGTTGCCTCTGGCAGCGTCTGGCATGGCGGCGCGCATTCCGAGGAGCCTTAGCGACCGCGTGCGACGGAGTTGGGGCATCATGCGGCAGCGCGACAATCCCGCCAGGCCAGTTCTGGCTGTACCCGGATCCGTAGCACCGACGCTCGCAGCACTGCACCGCCACAGTGAAGCGGATTGGCGCCGCATCTTCGCCACGCAACCGGAACTGACCGTTGCCTGGATCAACCTCGCGGCCCGATCCGGCTTCAAGGCGGCGCAACTTGTCCTGGGGCAAATGCATCTTGACGGGCAAGGTGTCGTCCGCGACCCGGCAGCGGCCTACGCCTGGTTCGTGAAAGCGGCAGCGATCGGGAGCGTCGAGGCGCGCAACATGGTCGGGCGCTGTCACGAACTCGGCTGGGGCGTCCCGGTCGATCAGGCGGAGGCGCTTCGCCAGTATCGCAAGGCTGCAGCGTCGGGCCTCGCCTGGGCTCAGTACAATACCGGGTGCCTACTCCTCTACGGTACGGGTGTCCGGCGCGACCACCGGGAGGCTGTCCTGCAGTTCCAGGCCGCGGTCTCGCAGGACCACGCGAAAGCGATGGGCCTGCTTGGGCGCTGCCACGAGGAAGGATGGGGCGTCCCCGTCGATCGAGGCCTCGCCGCGAGCTGGTATGCGCGCGGCGCCAGGGGTGGCGATTGCTGGAGCGCCTTCAACCTTGGTCTCATGCTCGCTGAGGACGAAGCACCATGTGCAGCTACGGACTGGCTGGAACGTGCTGTCGTTACGGCAACGCCAAATTGCCTCGCGGCAATTTCAAAGACCCTGATGACGCAGTCCGATCCGGCGCTGCAAAGGATCGGCTTCAAAGCACTTGACCTACTTCAGCCCGAACATTCGAAGGCAAGCCGTTCCAAGGCTGTCTTGACGGGCAATATTCATTATCCGCCAAATCATCCTGCGAGACGATCGAGGAGGATCAATATCGTCGTGTCATCCATATCTGGCCTAATGTTGTTGATGATGGCTTCTGTAGCTTATCGATGGGATCGTCTACGCCGTTGAGGTGAGGTGAACACGGGCTGGGTGCTGCCACCCCCAGTCTACCTCCAGGTCCGCTTAGGGGAACGACGCCCGTGGGCTTTTGTGGCGTAGTTGGGTCGGAGGCGGAACGTCCGCTTCAGGGCGAAGGGTCAGGGTCCGTTCCCCACCCCGAGCTGAAGTTGCCGGACGGCAGACGAACGTCCGCTTCCCGGGAACGCCGATAGCGCTCCGGGCGGCTGAGTTGGGTCGGCACCCGTCTGTCCGCTCTACGACCGGGTCGGGTGGTTTTGCGACGGTCCGCTTCCGAGGCCGAATGGATCGAAGCGGACAATGGCGCCTTCGCTCATACCGCTACTGCAGGCTGTCTGTTTATGCGGATTGATCTAACGCAAAGTTCCTTATGCCTGTTCGGCACAGCATCGACGCGCTGTCCCTCAGGGTGACAGCCGCTACCGCTGGCGTCTTGGTCGACGTTTCCTCCCCCGAGATGCCGGCGGTGGCGTCATTCGCCGAGGTCGGTGCCATGTCACACGACGAGGGTGACGCACCCAGGCCACCGCCATCGTTCGCCCGCATGCGATACACGTTTATCCTGCTCAATGAACACGGCGAGTGGTGCGATCTTCAATCTCTCTACGCTGTCGATGATGCCGAAGCCTTGGCTGTCTCGAAAATTCTGGCAGACGGTCGACACTTTGAAGTGTGGCAAGCCTCCCGTTGCGTCGGAATCTTCTCGAGCACGGAGCACTGATACCAAGCTTAATAGCCTGAGGGCGCGCGTCCCCCTAGGGGCACTTGGTGAGTGATATACAGGGCGGCGCAGTTCTGATCCGCTTTAAAACGGCGAAGCCACCGGAGGCATCGCCTCTCGTGGGTTCACAACTCGTTGTAAGCCTTCACAAGGCCTCCTCCAATGGTATGCGCCGCTAGTTTTAGCTACCCGCCGGAGCCGAAATTCAGTGGAGGCGGCGTGTAAACTCGGCGATGCATTGGATTAGACGATGCAGATGGTAGGGCACAGGGGTCGTGCCCGTCCGGACAGCCAAGACCTCGATCAGTCCATCGACGAAGTAGGCTGAGCCATTATAGGCAAGAGACCAGTCTGGAAACTGCCGTTCCTCTATGTCCTCGTAAACGAGGATCTGGACGTCCCGGTGTCTCAGGTCCCGACTGATGCTCGTCATCAGCGCATCGACGGATCCGGCAGGGCCTTCGAGGATCTGTGCGAACCAGTGTCGCGAGGCCACCAGCGCACCCGTGACGTCGAGCTCGGCGTTTCGCACGCGTGAAATCTCGACGATGGTAGCGATGTCGTCGAGTGTCGCGATCTTCTGACTGATGTAGAGCAGCGAGCATTCCATCTTCATAGGGATGCACTCGGCTCGCAGACTGGCTTTGATCAGGATCAAATGTGAGGCAGCGGTTTCCTCGCCGTCGAAGGCGATCTAGCGCCTCGATTAGCAGCCTTGCCTGCGATAGCCTCCCACACGTTGATGATGCGGAATTTTCGTCCACTCTCAAAATTCGTGCGCTTCGGTTTCTTACCCATAGCCGGCGTTAGGAAAATCTGTTTTGAAACACTGGAATAGGTTGCCTTGTAATTTCAGGGGCAACGTGAGCAGGCTTTGTTCAAACCACTAGCGGGTTTCTTCCAAGTGCGATGCCAGCAGCATTCAGGGTCAAAAGATAGATTCTGTCGCTTGTCCGTCATCGTGGAATGCCCACGGTGAACAAAAACATTCATTCCAGGATGCGCGATAGATAGATTTCGACCACCTGTGGTCATCACGAGAAATCTTTATTAAATATTTATATATAATATATAGGGAAGGTTGGACTTGAGAGAATTTCATGAAGGCCGCAAAGGAAAATAGCCAAACTTGGCTAATGGCTTTTTTGTCATATTTTTCGGCCGCTGCGCTCACGATCCATCTTTCCAGCAACGGCACAGATATCGCGCCCATTTGGCCAGCAAACGCCATTCTCGTTGCGCTTTTGTTAGCGGATGAACGCCCACGCTGGTCAAACGTTCTCACAGCGGGCTTCATTGGAGGCGTCGCAGCCAATCTGTTGATGCGGGGTACGCTGCTTGGACCCATTGCCTACGGGCTCGCCAATACAGTCGAGATATGGTTCGCCGCATTCTGTCTTCGGAGAGAAAGCAACCGCGATGGCATTCTGCAATCCACACCTGCCGTGGCGCGGTTCATCACGTTTGCAGGTCTGTGTGCGCCCGCCTTAAGTGGCGTATTTGGTGGTGCCACGGCGTTTTACGTGTATGGGGAGCCATTCCTAAATTCGTTCATGACTTGGCTTGCCAGTGACGGTCTTGGGCTCGTCGTCTTTACTCCCTTCTTTCACGCCGCATTCCGAGGCGATTTTATCACATGCTTTCGGCGGAAGTCCTGGCTTAAACGAAGTGAAGGATTCATCCTACTTGCCTTTGTTGGCGCGATATCATACTGGGTATTTTATATCTCACTTTACCCCACAATATTCTTATTGTTTCTACCCCTAATGCTTGTCACCTTTAGGGTAGGACGTCTTGGCGCAAAGGCCGCTGTGATACTGATCGCTATCATCGGTGGTATTGCAACCATGCACGGACATGGCCCCATTGCACGAGTATTTCCAGGGGCCGCGATGCAGGCTCAGGCTTTTCAATCATTCCTTGCTGTGATGCTGCTGATATGCCTGCCAGTAGCGGCTGAAATAACCGCGAGGGAACGTTGGCCTGCCCCCTGAAAAGTGGTCCTCCCTAAGGTATGGCTTTGCGCCATGTGGAGGATGTTTTCATGGGACGGAAGAAGCATACGCCTGAAGAGATCGTCGCCAAGCTGCGGCAGGTTGATGTTCTGGTCTCGCAGGGACGCAAGGTTTCCGAAGCAATCCGGTCCATTGAGGTGACGGAAGTCACGTA
>Ga0182232_1000061_pt1 | contig 36437 bp, 27 predicted proteins | sample G6R1MG_30_FD_155484 | JGI IMG/M metagenome (GOLD analysis project Ga0182232, IMG submission 155484) | Phyllosphere microbial comminities from miscanthus, Michigan, USA - G6R3_NF_07NOV2016_LD2 MG | ecosystem: Host-associated > Plants > Phyllosphere > Phylloplane/Leaf | place: USA: Michigan... | reverse complement strand
GCTGTTCCCCGGCCTGCGGATGGTGATCTACTCCACGTGGTCCTCGACCGCCGCGCGGCCGAAGTGGCGAGTGATCATCGAGACCGATCATCTCCTCGACATCAAGGGCTACAAGCTCCTCACGGCCCGGATCATCGCCCTGCTGGCCGAGCGCGGCTACTACGACTCGGCGGAGATTGAGAAAAACCCGTCGCTTGTGCGGCGCAAGGGCTTCCTGGGTGCGCACGGCTTCGACCGCAGCAAGTTGAACCCCGTCGCCCGACTTTTCGTGCCAAGCCTGGGCGCTAACCCCGCCGACGCCTTCTTCCACGATTTTGCTGGAGGGCAGCGCCGCGCGCTGCCGGTGTTCGAGTGGGTCGAAGCATGTGCGGTGCCCGAGCGTTTGGTCGCGACGCCAATGCGGTCCCCGATCGTGCAACCGGCACCGAACCCCAAGGCTGATGAGAGGCTCCAGCGTCTACAGGCTGCGCTATTCGCCCAGAACGCGTTCAAGATCGCGCGGAAGAAGGAGTACAAAGTCGAGGCTGCACTCGACTGGTGGACGCTGGAGGGGGATCGCGACGGCCAGCGCGACCTCAACTTCTGCCGTCTTGCTGGTCGCCTGCACCGGGCGGGATGCGATCGAGACGAGTTCGAGAACTTCTTAATGTCGGCCGCCGCGGCGGCGCGACGCTCCTCGTCGGCCCTCATGGCCAAGGTCCCACGCCTCTGGAAGGTGGTTTCTGCATACCCCCAATAGCAAGGCATCACGGCGCCAAAAACGCAGCACAACCTCTGCAAGATTGATCGCGAAAGTTCCGGTTGCACAGGGCGAGCATGTGGACGTAAGGTGGTGCCAAGGAAACGCCAGACCCCACGAGGGCAATTTGAAGTTCGATCTACCGAATGATCACGGACTATCTCAAGATATTTTGGCCAGCACTCTCATGCATCGAGATGGCGATGGCCAAATTGAGCTTACAGACATCCAATACGAAGCTCTCGAATACGGAGTGGCCAAGGGAAAGAATTTACTTGCGGTCGCTCCAACTTCGAGCGGAAAGACTGAAGTAGGTTTGTTTGCAGCCGCTTCTTGGCTGTCGGCTGGCATTGCCGATGGAGCGAGAGTTGTTTTTCTCACATCGCACCGCGCGCTTGCGCGTCAAAAGTTCCGCGAACTCAAAGATAAATTTGCTCCGCTTATTGCGTTGGCGCCAGATGAAATGATCCTTGCTACTGGCGATGATGTGCTAGATGCTAACAATGATCCGGCTGGTGACGCATTATCGGCACCTTTAATCGTCGCAACATACGAAAAATACTTGAATATGATTGCTGGCGCTGGGCTAGAGGTTGGGCGCCGAAAGATATGCTATGTTTGCGATGAGATACAACTCATCGGCGATAAGAGCCGCGGGCAAACAGTAGAAATTCTTCTTACGCTGCTCCGCGGCAGGGTTGGACAGATTGTTGGTCTCTCCGCCGTTCTAGATAAAGGTTATGCAGAACTACTAGCTTCCTGGCTTCATGCGAGGCTTATACGCACTACGCAACGTGAAGTGCCGCTTATATATGAACTCCGCACCCCTCGTGCCACGTTCATCGCAACCACGGAAAAGGCTGAGCCTCCAGAATCAGCTCAGCCCCGGACGATCGGAACTATTGAGACACTCAAAGAGCTTCTGCGATCAAAGAAAAGCAGCGAGCCTATCGCTGTATTTTGCATGTCAAAAAAACAGGTTTTTGAACTTGCTGAAGAATGGTCAATCGAAGCCACAAAACTTGGGGCTAAAGTCGATGATGATCTGCCGTTTTTTCGTGAGCCAACGTCATCTTCTGAAGAATTAGGCCGATACCTTCCTCATAAATTCGCATATCACACTGCCGACCTTAACGAAGACGAGCGCATAGCTGTCGAAACGAAGCTTGATGACAATAATCTGAAAGTAGTTTTCGCGACGACCACGCTTGCTTCCGGCCTAAATTATTCCTTTAGAACCGTAATTATACATGCTTGGCGGCGATGGAACTCTGCGGAGCGCGCGTATGAACCCATACCATCTGCGGAATTTCATAACATGGCGGGGCGGGCTGGGCGTCTGTCGATGGTAGATACCCCAGGTCACGTAATCTACTTCGCCGCTGATCAACAGGAGGCCAGAGCCGCCCCTCGATATCTCGAATGGTGGAAACTTAATACACCGCCACCAAGAATTGATCCAGCGGCTTTTCCGCAGCTATCTCTCCAGTTATTGGCTGCCGGAGTTGCGAATTCTGAGCTAAGTCTTTTTGATTTTTTACAGAGCACTTTCAGTGCTGATCGAGAACTTGAAAGAAATGCGCGCCAACCGGAATTGTGGAAAGCTGCAATCGATACTGCGCTCGTAAACCTCAAAAACTGGAGATTCATTGCGTGACGCTCACCGTAACAACAAGCGGCAGGGCCGTTGCGAGATCGGGCTTACTACCGGCCACTGCTGACGAACTACTTTCCTATATCTCGGCACGTGCCGTTTCTCTTGCGGAATTGGTACGGAAATGCGCGGGAACGATCAATACTGAATGCGATGATTTTGCATTCATTATGATACATGCCGCTTATAGCTCCGCCGAGTTCTCAGGAAAGTTGTCGGGCAAAAGAAGGTTTCTTCCATATCAACTATTCAAATTGCCTCTAGATGGGCCGCAACAGCGCCTCTCAAGTTTGATGTTCTCGCCGTCCGAGAACGACGCTATGAACGCGGCCATCCTGGCTACTCGTTGGGTGACTGGCGTTCCAATTCGAGAAATCGAAAAGCCGTTCCAAGTGCGCGGCGGCGCACTTATGTCGATGTTTGTTGAGGCCGCCAATATAATTCGTGGCTTCTCGGATATATTATACGCAGTGACATCTCCACAAGACAGCATTCTACTTCCAGCAAGCGTTGATGCTCACAATATCAAGCAAGTTTCTGAGATAATCGGTTCATTAAGACGTTTAGCGTCTAGACTCGACGTAGGCTTGCCGGAGGATGTCATATGGATGGCGACCTTGCAGGTAGACGGAAGCAACTTGCTAAACCGTGCTCAGATAATGGCGATGCGGCGGGCTGAATTTTCATCGCCTGATCACATACTCGATCCAGGGCGATTCCCTGACCTCATGGGTTGTTTCGGCCCTCGGACAACGACAACGACAGGACTTGCGCAAGCACTTCAGGGCGCCGTTCGAGAATGGAGAGTTCTAGAACGTAATCGCCTAATGGAATCTCAGCGGAAACGCCTTCCAGCAGAATGTAGGCCGCTGCTACAGAAGTTCTATCGAGCGCGCGGGGTCGAATTTGAAGATGCTTTAGAGGAAGTACTGAAATGTCTTGAGTTCAATGTCGTCGCTCGTGATGATGGAAAAGTCCCGTCCTTCCCGGACATCGTCACTGACGCATTCAAGTTGCATTTATCTGCTATCGAATGCAAATCTAAAACAGTCGGCGATTCCGTCACGTTGAATGATGCAACCGATGTGATACGGAAGGCTTCCGTAAACGGACTAGCGCACGCCTTCAAAATTACGGTTTGCCAGCCATATATCAGTCCGGATGTACCGAGACATCTTGCTGCATGTTCCGAACTTTGTGTTGTAAACGCGGAGGATCTGGCTGAAGCGTTTGTTCGATACAAATTAGGCAAAATAGATCTTCACGGGCTCTCTGATTGGTTGCAGCGACCGGGACAGGCGTTGCGGGAAATGTTGCCGAGCCAAGCATCTATTATATCTGATGGGTGAGTCCGGCAGGTTGCGCGAGTAGGCCTCCTGCACGGTGAGCGCCTCGTCGATGATGACGGTCCAGCGGTCGCGGAACGAGGCGTACATCTCCGTCAACAGCAGGAAGGCGGCGTGGGTGAACACCAGGATCTCGCCGCGACCCTCCTGAGCCTTGTTGATATGCTCGACGATCGCCTTGACGATCCCACCGTTCGGGTGAGTGCGCTCGGAGATCTCGGTGACGACGCTCGGGTCGATCCCCAGGCGAGGGAAGGTGGTATCGACGGTCTCGGCGATCAGCCGGGTGATGGGCTGGACGAGGAAGAACTTCTCGCCCAGGAGGACGCCCGCCTTCATGAGGGCGCCACCGCCGTAGGTCTTGCCCGCACCCGCGGGTGCGCCTGCGTAATCGATCTGCAACACAGAGTATATCTCATCTTGAATGTGCGCTCCACGTGTGTTTGACGGAGCGGGGTGCGAAGAAAAAGGCGTTACGAAAAGACCTATAGATAAGAGGGGTTTCGTAACGCAGTTCGAGTTATTGGTTCCGCCTCAGTCCGTCTTCCAGAGCCGCAGGCAACACCTAGATGACGTGCGCGATCCCGCCCGGTCAATTTCCTCGTGCAGGTCGGGAGCCAATCTTCGGGACGACAAGTTCGTGGCGCGGCCCGGCAGCGTGGTAGAACGACCCGAGGTCCTCGGGTCGATCAGGCGTGCTGCCGCGAGCGGGTGGGCGCGCCCGCGCCTACCCCTCGATCCGATCTACGAGATGGTCGTGCTGATCGTCTGGGTGACGACCTCGGCCAGGATCTCGGACAGAACCTCGGACAGGTGCTCCTCGCCAAGATCGTGGTGCTGACCTTGACCTTGCTCACCCGCGAGGAGAACCTCGACACGAGCCCGAGGATGTTCTGGGAGGCTTCGGTCTGCGGGCTTCTTCGACCACATCATGGCCCCGGTCGCGACCTTCAAGGAGGGGCACTCCCTCGATCTCGACGCAGCGCTCGACGGCGGCGCACGCGTGCTCTCGTCCCGGATGGCGGCGTCGGCCGTGACCCCGATCACGGTGCTGTCCTGGATGTGCTGGCCGAGGACGAGTTGATAAAGGACTGGAAGGTCCTGGTGATCATCGCCACCCCGGCCAGAGCTTCAATCCGGACGTGCCGGACGATGTCATTCGAGAGCCTCGAGCGGACCGCCGTCTGGTACCGCAGCGCTCGACCCAGAACGCGGCCTCGACGACCTAATCCGTCGAGTTCACCCACCACGGCTGCGAAGGACCCACGCACGTCGGGCACGATTGAGATCTCGGTGACGATCGAAACGCGATGGAAGAGAAGTTGCTGCCATCCAACCTGTGACCACCTGGATGGTCAGGATCGGTCACGTCGTCCTACAGGCTCTCTCCCGCAGGTCGTTGAAAAAACATAGGATTTAGATCGACGATCGCGGACCACCGTAACTACGAATCTGGGGGTCAGAGGTTCGAATCCTTTCGGGCGCGCCATTTACGTACAGAACTGCGAACACCGGGCACGCTTGAAGAGCCTGCCCCGGCGATGGCCGCCTCCAGGCTGGCCTTATCGCCCACGATGCGGATCACGTCCGCTCCAACCTCCACCCTGTCGACGATCGCCTGAAGCCACGCCTTGCGGAACGGGATTTCTCCCGCCGTCATGTTCTCCCGCATCAACCGACCGAATCGCTCGACTAGCTCAGGCGCGATCTCCCTCGGCGGTCGCTCGGCTACCCGGATCCGGTCGAGCGCTGCGGCTGCTCGGTCCCGCTCCTCCTTCAGCGTCTTGAGGCGGTCCTTCAGGATCTCGTCGAGGTCGGTCATCCCCTCCTCGACCATCCGGTACAGCCGCCTCAGCTTGTCTTCCGCGCCCGCGACCTCGCCGCGAAGCGCCGCCACGCGTCCATCGACCTGCGCCGCGTTCTCGTCTCGTTGCGACCACAGCGAAGCCAGCAACTCCCGCAGGCGATCCGGCTGCAGCAACTCGGTGGTCAGACGATCGGTCACCAGGTCGTCGAGCGTGTCCATGCGGATGCTTCGACCGGTGCAGCCGGTCTTGCCCATCCGGCCGTGGGTCGAGCACCGGTAGTACTTATGCACCTGTCCCGATTTCGACGTCCCGGTGCGCAGCGTCATCGGACCGTTGCAGGTCGTGCAGGTGGCCAGGCCCGTCAGAAGGATCGGGCCGGTGACGACACGCGCCGGTGTGACCCTCGGGTTGTGGGCCTTGAGGGTCGCCTGCACCGCCTCGAACTCGGCTTGGTCGATGATCGCCGGCACGCTGATCGAGATCTGCTCGCTCTTCGGCTTCTCGGCCAAAGTCTTCGAGCAGCGCCGGTTGAACACCCATTCGCCCACGTAGACCCGGTTCGTCAGGATGCAGTGGATGGTGGCGACGCCGAAGCGGGCATCTTTGCGGGTGCGGTAACCGCGCTCGTTCAGCCAGCAGGTGATCCCCTTGACGCCCAGCGGTCCCGAGGTGCCGTCGCCCTCCCGGTAGAGGCGAAAGATCTGCTTGATCGTCTCGGCCTCGACCGCATCCACGGCCAGGCGCTTCTTGATCTTCGTCCCACGCTTCTCGACCTCGACCAGCATGTAGCCGAGCGGTACCGGCGCACCGTTGTAGAAGCCCTGCCGCGCGTTCTCCTTCATGGCGCGCAGCACGTGCTTGGCATTCTCGTGCGACTGGTACTCGTCGAACAGGCCGTACAGCCGCCGTGTCATCACCTGACCGGGTTCATCGCCAAATTCCTGGGTGATCGAGATCAACCGCACGCCACCCTTGCGGAGGCGGCGCTCGTACATCTCCATCACGAAGCTGTCTCGGAAGAAGCGCGAGTACGAGTGGACGACGATGGCGTCGAAGGGATGATCGTCGTCGGTCGCCCGCTCGATCATCTTCTGGAATTCTGGTCGGTTGTCATCGGTGGCGGAAGCGCCCGGATCGACGAATTCCGCCACGACCGACCACCCCTTGTTGCCGCAGAAGGCCTGGATCTGTCGCCGCTGATCGGGGATGGACAGATCGCCTTCGGCTTGCCGTCCGGTCGAGACGCGCAGGTACGAGCATATCCGCAGTGGCCCCTCGATCGCGGGCACGAAGTGCGCCTTGCTGGTGTGACGCGTCATCGAGCGGCCCTCGGTCTTGCAGCATCGGCTGGTGACGGAATCGTACAGGCTGTGTGAGCTGCGGCTCGCGGGCAAGCAGGGCGGGCTCGCCCTCCACAAGCGCTTGCCGGCAGCGAAGCGGCACGACCGCTGGCTGGAACGGCGCGGGGCGAGGCTATGCAGCGCCGGGCGCGCGGAACCCGGACGTGGGGCGATCTTCCGGCGACGCCGGGCGCCGGGCAGGGCGTGGATGTCGACAGCGTCACTGGGCGAACTCGCGCAACAGCGCGTCGATCTGGGCGCCGAGGAAGGTCTCGATCACGTCGAGTTCGGCGCGCGAGATCGGTATGGGACGCGGCAGATCGTCCACGACCCGAGGAGGCTCAGGGTCGCGTCGAGACGTGCGTCCGCGTTTGCGCTGCCGGGGCAGCGCGGCGGGCTCGTCGGTGCTGAAGGTGGCTCCCCGACCTGTGACAGGTGCTCCGGCGGGCGGGGACTTCAGCGATGTCTTGGGGCCGGCTACCGCACCCGATGTCATCCGTGCCGGCCGCGATGCACGCGAGGTGCGCGCCGCCGGCGGAGCGGAGGGGTTGTACGCCACGAAGCACGTGAAGTCCCACGCCGACCGACAGCCTACGCATCCGGAGCTGGCTGTCGGCCAGCGTGGGGCAGTTTCTTCACCTTCCCCGGCGCGACACGACGCGTCCGCGCGAGAAGGCTCGCGAACCGCCGTGTAAGGCCAAGTTTCGAAGAATCTCGAGCGAGCGCAAGTGGCATCGCTCAGTTAAGATTGCTTAGGCAGGTCCGGGCCGACGCGCCAGGAACCTGGGGCCAGCCCGTAAGTGAAGGTCATGTCCCGCAATGTCCCCTATGGACTAACGGGTGAGTAGCCAGGATTCGAACCCAGCACGAACACAGCCAATCATTCGGGACAGGTCATTGAATCTACACGCGCTTCAGCTTCGTGCGCACAGGCAGTTGATACGATCCTGCGCCCAGTGCCAAGGGCGCATTCCGCTGCTCCACAGGGGATCGCAGTGAGCCGAAATTCGAAGGAATGGACGCTCGATTTGAGCCTCGGCCTTGAACGAGTCTTCGTCGGCAAAGCGCCAGAAGCGGAAGTCAGCCAAACGCTCAAAAGCGGACGCTGGTGGACGTGCAGACGAGGGTTTTCTGGACTCAAGCCGGCCAGTGAGTAGACCTGTGTTCCCGACTTCAGCAACCGCGTCGCAGAACTGTGTTGCGCAACCCATGACGCATCTAGTTTCTCGGCCGGCGGACTCGATCCGCGCCGGAGGGTGACCGGAACAGGATGACCACCGCATGGATGAGGATCATTCGAGCTTGACGCACGCAGCCGAAGGGTCGGCGCTGGGCTTCCTGTACCAATCCTTCTATGCACTGCGAACTCTCGTCCTACTCACCACTGACGAAGCGGCGGTAAGTGTCGAGCGACTGGACGATATCGAACTGAAAGCGGACGGTCAGACACTGCTTTTTCAGTTAAAACATTCCATTAGCGCGACGCCGCCAGCGATTACGCTCAAATCTCGATCTGTGTGGCGCACGATGAAGGTCTGGATCGACGCCTTATCCGTACTGAACTTAGCGGAGACAAAATTGCACCTCGTCGCAGTCGGCGCTATTCCGGCCGAAAGCCCGCTCATGGCGTTAACTGACGATCAGGCCGATCGCGCCGACTTAGTTGCGGCGATGACCGAGGAGGCCGAGCGCGTGCTTGAGGCGCGCGACGCCGCGGCGAAGGCGGAGAAGAAGCGGCCCTACGGGGACAGGGTTGATGGGTGTCTGGCTTTCTTGGCGTTGCCCGAAACAGGTCGCCTCAACCTTCTTCGCCGCACGGTGATCCAGCCGGACAGTCCGACTGTCGCTGAGATCGAGAGTGAGATAGCCGGCCACTTCCAGTTGATTCTCCCAGAGTACCGCGCGGCGGTGGCAAAACGCTTGGTGGAATGGTGGGACCGGCAAATCGTCTACTCACTCTGCGGCGAGCGCGACCGAGTGATCACGCGAACCGAACTGCAGAGCCAGATCATGACGATCGTCGCCGATCTTGAGCAGGACAAGCTTGTACCCGAGTTCGAGACGCTTGGTCCCCCTGACGACTACCAGCCCGACGGAATGCTCGCGCGCCAGATCGAGCTGGTGAGGGGCAAGTCCTTCGACCTGAAGCGGGCGATCCGGGAGGAGTGGAAGGCGCGTGAGCAAAGAGGGCGCTGGACGACCAGCAACCCCGCGATGAGAGCAAAGATTACCGCCTACGACCACGTGCTCCGGGAGCACTGGTTGGACCGTCACGACGAGATGGTCGAGGCATGCGCCGAGCTAGAAGCTGAGGGGAAATGCGCGTCGGGGCTCGACCTGCTGCGCTGGACTCATAACGAAGCGGCGAACACCGTGCAGCCGATCGCGGTCGGGTGGGGCGCACCTTACTACGTGCGCGGAAGCTATCAGGTTCTCGCTATCAACCTGAAGGTAGGTTGGCACCCGGAGTACCAAACGATGCTCAAGGGCGGCGAATGAGGGACACCCACGATGTCTACGCCGAGACTAATCCGGCCTTTTGCGCTGCTGCCCTCGTCGAGTTCACGAAGGCCTACATTTCAGAGCGTTCGGTAGGACCGGAGGCGCCGGTCGCGTATCTCGCGCTCCCCGTAGCGCTCTCTGGCGAGCTCGCCAGCGCGTTTGACAAGACCAACAAGAAAACCGGCCTATTGGAGTGGCTGGAGCGCAGCCCTCAGGTGCAGGTTGGGCTTGCAGAGCGCGTCAATGCTTCGCTCGACATCGTGAGCGAGGCGATCCGCTTCGGCTGCTTCACGCGCCTGCTCGCGATCGGGGAAGGTGCTCGCCTGCAGCTGGGCGGTAAGAAACTAAAACCGTCCGCGATCAACGCGCTAGGCGTGGACCCGGGGCAAGCGATCAAGCGCGCCGGGCGCCTTGGGTACTGGTTCGCAGCCGCCGGCTCAACCCGTTCGGTGTTCGACATCATGGGTCTGACCGTATGATGCGCTGGAATATTGAGACCGTCTTCTTCATGGGCGTGTCCCTTGAGCGGCGCGACGTCGACTTTAAAGCGGACGCCCTCAACATCATCACGGGCGCGTCGGGCACGGGCAAGTCGACGCTCATCAAGGCGATCGACTACTGCCTGGGGTCCAGCAAATGCGAGTTACCAGCTCACGTGCGCCGGCGCAGCGTCGCGGTCGGCGTGAAGTGGGTTTCGGACGAAACCGAGATGATCGTCGGGCGGATAATTCCCCCGGTCGGACAGCGGACCAGCACGCACATGTTCGCAGCGGCCGGTCGGAAGCTCGTGCTGCCCGCGACAGTTGACGCATTCGACGGCGCGACGACGCTGGAGGCGGCCAAGGCGTTCATTGAGCGGGCGTTCGGTATCGGAGATCTCGGCGGCGAGCCGGACGCGGCGGGCGCTCGGGGACGGGCCACCGTGCGGCACGTCACGCCGTACATGTTCGTCACTAAGGAGGTGATTTACAGCGAGTCTACCCTCCTTCACGGACTGGAGAAGGCAGACAAGGCGAGGGACATCGTCGCCGCCATGCCGTACTTCCTGCGCGCGACCGACGAGGCGAGCGCGATCGACGAGCGAAGGCTGCGGCAACTGCAGCGGGCGCTTGAGAAAGAGGAAGCGCGGGCGCGTTCCCGAGCTACTGCCGAGACCCTGCTGAAGCAGAGGGCAATGAGCCTTCTGGAGGAAGCGCGGCGGCTGGGCTTGGCGCCCCCACCGTCCGCCGGAGCGTCCGAGGCTGCGTTGCTGGCCGACCTAAAGGCTGTTTCCGAAACGCAACTGCAGTCCAGTGCCTATCTGAACGAGGGTGAGCTTGGGACGCTCAACGGGCGACGAAGGGAAATCCTGATCGAACTTGGCACTTTGCGCCGACGCTCGTTAGCGATCCGCACCGCGCTGCAGGAAGCAACCGGCTTCCAGGGCGCGGTCGCGCGACAGCGAGACAAGCTGGCGCTCGCGGAGCATCTGCAACTCGACGGAATTACCGGGGTGTGCCCGGTGTGCGAAGCACCTTCCAAACGAGGTCGTGAAACGGCGGCAACTCTTCAGGAGACCCTGACGAAGGTGCGGGCCGAAAGCGTTGCTGTTGATCGGGTCAAGCCACGCCTGCTCGAGCACGACCGGGCCCTCGAGGAGCAGATTGGGGCCCTAAACGCAGAGCTGCGCCGCGTCGACGACAAAGTTCAGACATGGCTCCGTCAGAGCGATGAGACCCGCAAGCTGGCCGACCTCGGGCAGCTCAGGGCGCATCTCCTCGGGCGGATCTCCTTTTTTCTGGAGGCCAGCGTTGACGAGCCTCGCCAGACGACGCGAGACCTCAGCGTGCTCCGCGCCGAGATTGACGAACTCGAGGCGCGCGTCGATCGGGAGGCGAAAGAAATTAAGCTGCGTCGAGCGGAGGCCAAGATCTCGCAGTTCGCGTCTGAGGCCTTCGGCGCGCTGCCGACTGTGGCGCCGTGTATCGGGTCCGAACTCGACTTCTCGTCTCGGCAGCCAGAGATCACAGTGATCGAAGCAGATAGCGGAGCGGTGTTGCGCTTGCCCGACGTAGGCTCAGACCAAAACTACCTCGCGATCCACATAGCTTTATCGTTCGCACTCCAGCATTATTTCGAGGTTGTGTCTGCGCCGGTGCCGGGCCTGCTCGTGCTCGATCAGATCAGCCGACCCTACTTTCCGCAGAGCGGCGAGGATGAGGATGAAGCGGAGATCTCCGGCGGTGAGGAGGACGAGGACATTCAGGCCATGCGCCGGCACATAGACTTCCTCTTCGAGGAGACGGCGCGCCGCAAGGGCCTGCAAGTGCTCCTGATCGAGCACGCCTATTTTGCGGATGACCCGCGCTACGTGGCGGCCACGCGCGAGCGGTGGACGCGGGCGTCCGGGCGCGCCCTCATCCCGCTCGACTGGCCCATTCGCAAGGACGAGCAAAGCTCATAGAGTTACACTACTCAATTGAGCAGGCTGGAAGCGGACGTTCCAAGGGCCTGCTTTGGGTCAGCAATTCGCAAGCTGCTTGTCGGCTTTGCGTCTGAAGCCGGCATGCAATGCCTAACCAGAATTGGACCATCGCGGCTGGCTGACTCAGGCGCTTCCAGCTAATAATTCACATCATCTGCGGACCAGCCGGTGGTACCCCGCTTTCCCAGCGCTACCCGGCCCTGGATCTGGTTGGTGGAGGGCTCGTAGACGAATCCTGCTTGGCGCGACTTCAAGCCTAATAGCGTGCGGACCTCAGACGCCATGGCGACTCGTAGGCCGTTCGGTGACGCAACACCGGCTTCAATCCGGCATTTACCCTTGCGAAGGGCCGCCGCTTCCTGAGCTGCCGCCATGTCCCAGACATCTTGCCGATCAGTGGCACGGTTGACGCCGTCGAGCAGGGCAACGAGTGGCGCGAGACGCGGTGGAGCAGCATTCGTTGCGAATGTGTAGAGGATACCGATTCCGGTAAGCGCGCAGATCCTGACATCCTCTGGGTGCACAAATTGCCCACTCCAGCCGCACGTTTGGGCTTCGGCAGGTAGACAATATACGCCATGCGCGGCCCGCACGGCTTCCTCCTCGAGCATCAGCGCTCCAGAAACGCTGCTCGGCACGAGGAGGCGTTTTAACACCCGGCTTCCGGTAACGACGCAGCGGCCAAGCTCCGATGGGAGGGCGCGTGTTCCCGTGGCTGCGCAGGACTCCAGGATACCGGGGCGAACTAGATGTCCCGTCACGCTGCACCGTTCGCCCTCACTTGGGGCAAGGAGGCCTCGCGTCTCGTGGCAGGCCACGAATTCGTCCTGATGGCCAATGCACCCGGATACGGCCGACGACGCGACCCGATCCTCCCGGAACAGCTTGCCTGACAGATCACTCGTCCGGAGTTCACTTCGCAACGCTACGTCGCCTGAGAAGACGCAGCGCCCAAAATAGTTGGCTTCTGCATGCTTGCCGCTGACTGCTGATGTTTTGAGCTGGTCACGTCCTACGAGTTTGCCAGTCATGGCCGACCGCTCGACCTCATCGGTCAGTAGACAGCGATTTGTCAGCTCACACCGGACCACGTACTCGGGCAGCGCCCGACGGCCATTAAGTTCCGACGCCTGCAAGCGATGCCGCAACTCCCGCTGCCCGCTGATCGCGCATGCATCGAGGCAGGTCTCCGGTACCGGCTGCTGATTAGTGCCGCATGATACCAGTGCCGGCGCCGCTGAAATGTGGTTGGAGGATGGGACGATCGTCAGCTCATCCGCATAGCCGCCGTCGCCGACACGGTAGCTGACCCGCAGCTGCACGTCCCGGAGAACGGCGCCTTCCGCGCCTGCCAGCACGAACGACAGGCGCGGTGTGAAATCCTCCTCCATCTTTGCGCGCTTTCGGGCGTCCTGACCCGCCGAGGCCATCTCCTGTCCGCGCCGTTCCAGGTAGAACCGTGTGAACTCCGCGATGCCCGGATCCTGACGGGCCGCCTCCATGACTTGGCCGACGCTAAGCCCCAACGCGTCGGAGGCTGCGTCGAGAACCAGAGGGAGCGGAGCCAAAGCATCACCGGTAAATGAGAACTCTGCTTGATTGCGCGGTGCACAACGCACCTCGAGCAGCCGCTCGTAGCCGTCGTGCGCAACAGTCGCCCGTACACGAACCAGGATAACCCCTTCGAACCAGCGGCGCGCGGCAGCGTTTTCCGTGCCGACCAATGTCCCCCCAAAGCTTTCGACCCATTGCCTCGCCGCTGCATCCGCCCCACGCCGCGGATCCTCGTCGAGATCACGGACCGCATAGCGGCCGCTGACCACCATCCGCTGTACCATCCGGCTGAAAGCAGGCGAGCCTGGCTGGTAGAGGGAGGACCGCGTCCCGCTCGTCGCGTCGCGCTCGAAGCGGATCACTTCCTGGCCGCCCTCATCCTCAACCGCGAACAGACGATCGGCCAGCGGCGTGACCCGCGCGCCGAGCTGATCCAGAGCGCCAAGAGCAAAGGCTTGGTACTCCATCGAACGCGTCTGCGGCGGCAGGCTCGGTGCCCGCGGCCCGACATAACCCTGGCCGTCCGTGTCCCCCAACATCGCATCGATGCGCTTTTCTTCATCGAGAAGCGCCTGCTTAGCCGCCGCGATGCTCTGCTCGGCCATTGCCACGCTTGCTTTGACGTCCGCACCCTTGAGCGCTGCCACCACGAGTTCGCGGATCCGTTCTTCGAAGCCCGCGGCGCCATCCTCGCCCCCCACGGAGCCTTCCAGCAAGGATTCGATGTCGCCTATGGCGCTCGTCGACATCTGCAGCTTCTCCATAAGCCGCCCAACGATGTACTCCTCGAAAGTCCCCTGCAGCGTGACATTCAGAATGCTGACATGGGCATGCTGGGACGCAAGGCGTTGTACCCGGCCGATGCGTTGTTCCACGATCATCGGGTTCCAGGGTAGGTCGTAGTTCACCAGCACGTTGGCGACTTGCAGATTCACGCCCTCTGACCCAGCCTCGGTCGAGACAATGACGCGGTAGCCGGGCGGATTGGCCCGGAAGCGTCCGATTGTCTCCTGGTTGCGCGCACCAGATGTGCCGTTGATAATCCCCACCGTAAGGCCGTGCCCCTCCAGAAACTCCTGAATGGTCGTCTGAGTCTCCCGCCGTCCCGTGAAGACGACGAGCCGCCAGCTGTCTGGATTCTCGTGCTTCAATTGGGTGATCAGTCGTCCGAGGCCATCCAGCTTTGCGCTCGACGTCATGCCCCGCACGACTGTTCGCACCGCGCCCGCGAAATCGGGCGCAATCGTGCCGTTGCGCTGCATGTTATCGAGCTGGGCGCTGAGCGCGTGCGGGCTACTTGTGAGCGCCTGGAGGATGCCGATCTGCGCCAGACGATTGAGCTTCTCGATACCCTTGGCGACGATTGCGATGAGTTCGAGCTCGGCTGGTGTCGGCTGCACCCGGTGCAACTGCACCTTGCGGTCGGGGAAATGGAGCTTGGCGTCGCCGCGACGCACCCGAGACATGTAACCATAGACGATCGAACGGAACGCCTCGGCCGCCTCCGGCTTTAGCTGGCGCGCTTGCTCCCGGTCACCTGCGATGAAGTGCCGGGCAAACTGGCCTTCGTTGCCGAACGGGTTCTCGTGTCCCCTCGCCACGGTAAGCAGGTCGACAAGCGAATAGAGGTCCCAAAGCCGATTCTGGATCGGCGTTGCCGTCAGCATCAGCACGAACCGGAACCGCCGCGCCGCTAAGGCACTCCGAATGACCCGCGCTACTTTGGGTGGCTCCGGCGTGCCATAGAGATTTCGTAACTTGTGCGCCTCATCGAGGATCAGCATCTCGAAGCGATCGAGAGGAAGTTCCTCCAGATAGAGCCGCGCTGAATTGTACGTCGTGATGATCGCGCCGATGCCATCCGGGTTCGCGCTCAGCAGGTCGCGGCCCGTTGCGACCTCGGCCGGAATATCGAATTTCGTCTCCAGCTCTTCCTTCCACTGTGGTCCCAGGAGTTTGGGGCAAACGATCAGAGCCCGCGACAGCCGTGAACGCGCGATGAGCTCGCTCATCACCAGGCCCGCACTGATCGTCTTGCCCAGCCCAACATCGTCTGCAAGCAGCGTCACAGGCAGGCGGCGGCAAAAAGTAATCAGGTTGCTGACTTGATGATTGAACGGCTCGACCCGGTCACGCCACTGCGCTTCCGACTTTACGTCCTTGCGTGACTCAATCACGATCGGATCGGTCAGGTCCCATTCAAGGGCTGCCTTGTAGATCCGATATTCTTCAGGCGACCGCGCCGCGCGAAGGAGCTTCGTCTGCCATCCAGAATCAGCGGTCATGTGCTGCCAGGGGGTGTTCTTTTCCAAAATTCATACTGCCGAGGCCATGGGTCTTACTCAAGATTGTGGTGAGCTTGATTCCGTCCGATGGCAGTCGTCATCATCGTCACACGTCGCCGTAACGCAGCGTGCGATGCCATAATGAACTTAGCTCGCTTTTACCCCGTCACCTGTCCCCGTCCCGGGCGGCTTGGGGAGGAGCATCGTCAGTTCAAGCCAGACTCCGCGCTGTTCAGGCGGCAGAGCTTTGCTGCATTCCGCTTGGAGCACGGCAAACTCCGTCTCTGCTTGGTGCGATGTGGTTGTTCCCCCGGAACCGCCGGGCGGACACGACAGCGTGCACCAATACCATTCAAGTAGGTGGTTCCAGACTGCGCGGCGGGCCTCCTCCCGCGCGATCGTATGTTCCAGCGCCGTTCGGCAGATGGCTCCTTCCTCGGTCCATAACCACGTATAAAAGTGGTCCTCGAGGTAGGGGATTGATCGGATGAGGTCGTCATACTCATTGGGCAGCAAGACCACGAGTTCGACCAAGTCAAGGTGGTCGAGATCTTCTAAGCGGGCTATCGGCATCTCGCAGAATGGAAACCGCTCACGCACACTCTTGGGAGGTTTGCGGACATCAAGCCAGCCGGGCGCTGCGGCCTCGATGATCGCATGCATCCTCTCGAGATCTAGAACGGACTCCTCCTCTTCAGGTTCGGGAGGCGCAGCCGAAGCCCCATCCGGTAGGCTCAGAGCATTAGGCGGAACGTGATCTGAAGCCGCTCCGAACACGGTGACGGACTGGGAAGCCGGCACCGGCATGGCGTTACCCGGGTCGGGCGCGTGCTCGGGAAGTCCGAACGTCTCAGCGTTTTCCGGTCCGGCCGAAGCCGCTGCCATTTTTCCAGGTGCCGGTGGCGCTGCGGCGCCCGAAGCGAGGGCAGGCTCGGCCGCGGTGAGCTTTCTCTGGCGTTGCGGTGTCTGGGCGTGCAGATCGGTCATCGCCAGCTCGATCAAGCAAGCATCCCTTCGCTGCTGGAGGGCGCCCGTTCTGCGAAGATAGTCCCGCGTCACGGCACGCTGCTCAGCCGTGATCGCGGTAAGCTGCCGCCCCAATCGGTGACGGTGGGCGTTCAGCTTCTCCTCGCCCCAGCAGAACGGGGCATCGGCGCGCGCGGCGTGCGGCGGCAAGCCGAAGCGGGCGCGCAGGACCGCAAAGACCGCGCGAGTGTCCAACATGTACGATCCCTTTCTCACGACACGTCTCACCTGTTCGAATGCCCGCGCCACGGGTCGGCGGCTGCGTCAGACGCGAATGCGACCCGATGTGACTACCCATCGTCAAGCTTGAGCCGTCGCTCGCCGCGACTCGGACGGACGTTTTTTCAGGCTCAGCCGATCCGTCTGGGCAGCCTTCAAAACCCCAAAACTTGAATCCCAAAGACACCCGCCCCGACGGGCGGTGGCCGGCCTTTGCCGTTCGTGCGGGACCACGAACCAAAGCCCGTCCAATATCCCGGAAGGACAGGATCCCCCGGAAGGACGATCCCGGAATGACTTCCCGGTTCAGCTGCTGGCTACAACCGAACCGGGAACAGGGCTCAGCTCCCCTAATCCGGAGCAGCCTGCCGGCAGCTCCAAATTAGGCGACTCCTGCGAGCCGGCTTCGATTTCCTAAAAGGAACAGACTGAGTGAGGCGTCTTGCGAAGAGCCCAACGTCGGCCATCCCCGCATTAAGGGATCAAACGAGCGTCTCTGCAGAGGCCGTTTGGCGGCGGCCGAACAGAAGTTAACGAGCCGCCAAATTCGATCCGAGAACAGGCAAACGCTCAGGATGCGGCAGAACAACGCATTCCCCTTTTAAGCGTCCCCCTGCGGTCTCCAGAGGGTTCGACGCTTAATGAATCGCTGCGGTCGCCTAAGGCCTGATTAAATTTCTGGCCTCGATTCGAGTCGAAACCAACTCCACTTGCTCGAATCGAGCGCACCTGCCTAAGCTTGGCCTTGAACATTTGGCGTTGCTACTCAGGCGGCCACCACCAATGCCCAATATCACCGACACGCACCGCTTCGTGCGCGAGGCGATCACGCGCCTATGCGGTACCACGAACGGTCTTGGTACTCTTCAGACCGAGCGCGGCCGCGAACTCGCACATCGGCTCTACGCGCAGCCGGGCATCCGTTTCGCCACCCGCGAGAGCCGTGAGCGCCCGATCTCGCCGAGTGGTGCGGTGACCTGCCACTTTTCCCAGACCGCAGTCTCCAAGACCTCGCCGATCTTGAAGATGTTCCGCGCTGCCAAGACGGAACGGCGCCTCAGCAAATCGGACGCTTGCGCGCATCAGGACTACATCGATCGACCGGGCGCCGCCGAACGCCTCCCGCGAGCAATCGGCGGTAGCATCGGCGGACGCGATGGAGCTGAGCAGCAGGCTTACGTCGAGCGGGCGGGCGCGGTCGAGGCAGACCGGCACGATGGCACTACGCTCTCATCGTTCGGTACTCTCGGGGATACGACCGAGCAGCGCGGGCATTTTTGGGAGGTCGTTGAGTCGACTGAGCGCTCTCCGGCCGGCGACCGTGTCACGGTCAAACCAGGCCAGAACCCTAGTTGGTGGGCCCAGGCTCTCGCGGCGATCGATGAGGCTCCACCGGTTGTTCAGGCCGTACTACGAGCGGCGGGTGCGAAGCGTACAGCCCCCCTGAAGCTGAAGCTGTCGACGCAGGATGCCTTCGCATTTTGGCGATGGGCGGAGACGGTCGGAGAACATGCGCCTATCGACATTGCGCCAGGTCGTGGTGGCCGCACACAGACCCGGATCATCGCAGAGCTTCCGTTTGAACTGGACGGCCACGCGCGCCACGCCATCGTTCGTGCATTTACGGAAAAGCTCAAGCAGCGCGGCTTTCCCTTTTGGGCCGTCGTGCATGCGCCCGATGCCAACAACGATCAGCGAAACTTCCACTGCCACATCGTCTACTACGACCGTCCGGCTCGGCGCGTTCCGCACCCGGATACGGGCACGCCCACCTGGGACTTCGCGATCACGCGGACCAAGCGGCGCGCGAACCGCACCACGGTTCTTGAGCGGCCCTATCGACAACCCAAAGATCGTGATTGTCACGAGCGCACTTGGATCAAGGAGCTGCGAACGCACTGGGGTACGTGCTGCAACGCGGTTCTGGCCGAGGCTGGACTGGGGAAGCGCGTCGATCTGAGGAGCTACAAAGAGCTCGGCATCGACCGGACGCCGGGCAAGCACATCCCCGCGCGCCAATACAATAAGGAACGTAAAGGCGGGCTGACGGCGGCGGGCGCCGACCTCGGCCGCCAGCAATGGGACACCGAGGCCGACCTCATCCTCACGGAGCGGGCGGCGGCGACCGGCATCAGGATCGGCCTGTTGCTGGTCAATGGTCGTCAGGCCGAGATCATGCAGGTCGGGCGACAGACGCCTGCAGCCTGCGGCACGATCGAAGGCCCGGCCGACCATGTGCGGGCACTGACGAGGCGCGGCCTTGAGCTCATCATGGAAATCGGCCAGCTGGAACTCGCGCGCGATCTCGCCCGGTTGGTCTTCGAGCGGACGATCTCACGGCCGCGCCTCTTGTTGGCGACAAATAAGGCGAAGGGGCAACGAGAGACCGCGAAGGCCGCTCCATTACACCCAGGGGTGACCGATCCAGCCATCCTGGAAGGTCATAGCTTCGGTTTCTCCCGGCGGAGCGAACTGGTCGAGTTCTGTGACCGGCTCGACAAAGGGCACGAGCGTCTGGCCGCAGCCTACGACACGCAGATCGGAGAACTGCGCCGGCGACTCGGGCTGAAGCGCGCCGAGCTTCTCCCTCATGAGGGAGCGGCCGATCGAGTTCAGGCCACAAACGTCGCATCCCTCAGTCCGGCTCGGGTCGGCGGTGGCGACGCCGATGCGGTTGTCGAGCGTCCGACTGGGCACGTTCTGCCGGTCGAAGCAGTGCCGGCTTCAACGTTCCGCGACCAAGTTCGAGCAAGCCTCGATCGAAGCGCTGTAGCGCTTTGGGATCGAGTTACAGCCGTCGAGCCGGAGAGGAACGACGCTGCCGTCGCGAAGCTCTCACGCCCTGCGATCTCGCCCGGGCGGTCGCCGATTGTGCTCCCGGCGACGCTTGACACGCCAGCCCAATCCCCTGGAGGGGCGGAAACCTCACCTACGTCATCCTGGGCGAATGCCGTAAGCCAGGCGGCTAAACAGCGTGGCCGTGAGTTAGACGATGCCGCGCGTCGCAGTTTTCGAGCGACCTCTGCGAGCGTGGGGGGCTTTCCCGCGGTCTTGGGCGGTCTGGGAACGTCGCAGCTTCGGCCTTACCACGAGCTCGCTTCCGGCCTCGCATATAGGCGCACGTCGAATGGTGCGCCTCTGATCCATTCGCCCACTCCCGCACCCACCTCGAGTCCGGCCGAGCGGCCGCCAGTCGCCGCGAGTGTTGCGTCACAGCTCCCGGCGACGGGTTCGACTAACACTGCGGTCGGGCAACCAACCTCGGCGGCACACAGCCCCGGTCCGAAAACGGATCGGCCAGCGACACCGGTAGGCGCAACACCGGCCGCTCCCGAACTTATCGGGACAAAGGCAGAGGTCTCCAGTTCTCGGTCACCGCCGCCGCCCCCTACAGCTGCACCGAAACCCGCTCCAGTCGCGTCGCCTCCGGACGAGCATAGCGTGGCTCAAGCGGCGGTACACGCGGCGGACCCCCAAACAGTCCAAGCCAACGCTGGATCAGAGTCTCGCGAGCTGCTTCCACCGGCAGGCGCAACCGCCCCGGCCGAGGTCAAGGCAATAGCTTCCGTCCGAGCTGGTTCACCAGGGCCACGTTCACTCAATCCCACTTTGCATCCATCGGAATTGGATCCGGTCCAGGATTGCGGGGCCGAGCCGCAATCCGAGATCCCGAGCCTCATCCGGGAGCACGTCGCGGCCGGGCCGCCAATCGCTTCGGATCGGCATGCTGATCCGCATGCGATGGAGGATCAGCCCCGGTCAGAACCGCCTCATCTCGCGGCACCCGAGCCCGCCCTCGACGCAAGCCGAACTGCGGTGCTCGTAGCACCTCCTCCCGCCTCCTCGCCCGAGACGCCGCCGCCGAGCGTGCCGGCCTGGGCAGTCAAGGGCGTGAAGGGGGCGGCGATGAGCAAGGACGAAGGCGTCCGGCCAAGCCTCACGTCCTCGCGGAACGGGCGAGGCGGACGAGGTGGTCGCGGGATCGGAGACTGAGATGAAGAGATTACATCATATCCTTGGCAGGCAGGAGCCGCGCTGCCGAACTTTCGCAGAAAACGGGAATTGTCGAGCGAAGCATCGTAACGCCGTAGCGTCACGGCGTTCTGGCGCTGCGATGCCGAGGCGCTGGGGCGCTTCGATGGGATGGCGTCGCGATGCCATAAGGCCATGGCACCGCGGCGCCGAAACGCCATGGCGCCTTGATGCCATAGCCCCCTCTTGCGGAGGGCGACGCTGATGGACACGGTCGCCATCGCCGGACAGAAGGGCGGTACCGGCAAAACCACCACCGCAGTCAATCTGGCTGTCGCCGCCCATCAGGCCGGACGACGCGTTGCCGCCCTGGATCTCGACCCGCAGGGCTCGCTCGCCGCATGGGCCGCCCGGCGCGAGGTTGACGATCCGGCCGTCGATCATCTCGGGCTCGAACGCGTCGAGCAGTTGCCGAAGATCCTCGCCGCACTCGAGCGGCGCGGTTTCGACCTCATCATCCTTGACACCGCGGGTTCCCTGAGCCCCGCGGCCAATCTCGCCATGCGCTCCGCCGGCCTTGTTCTCGTCCCAGCGCGGCCGAGTCTACTCGACCTGATGGCGACCGAGCCCACGCTTCGCGCGCTCGGTCAGATCGGCCTCGCCGGACGCGTGGCGCTCCTGCTCACGCAGTGCCCCACTCAAGGGCAAGCTCGCACCGCCGCTTATGCCGCGCGCCTGCGGCGCTGGGGGCATCTCGCAGAGCCTCCACTGACGCAGCGCGTGGACTGTCAGGACGCGCTGCTGGGCGGGCAGGGCGTCACCGAGTTCGCGTCGGCTGGCAAGGCCGCCGCTGAGATCCGCGCCCTGTGGGCTTGGACCGAGCGACGCTTGGAGCAAACCCATCGATGAGCAAGCCGACCCAACGCCCTTCGAAGCGCCTCTCCCTGCTCAGCGACTTGGACGACCTTGTCGGTGCATCGACCGGCATCGAAGCTACCTCGGAAGATCGCAGTCTCACCGGGGTGCATCGTGGCGTCCCTTCCTCAGGCCGTGCTCCGGCACCTACGCGGCGCACGTCGGTCTACCTGCCGGGCGCAACGTTACGGCGCCTGAAAGAGGTCGCTCTCGCTCGCGATTGCAAGGTGAACGATCTCCTCGTCGAGGGCGCGGAGGCCGTCCTGCGCGAAAGTGGCCACCTGCCATCGCCGACCTCTCGAGACACGAGCTGAGCGTGCTCGCCTCTCCAGCAAGAGCATCGTGATGCCACGGCGTCACGATGCTCCAAGGCCATGACGCTTTGGCGTCGAGGCATCTCAGCATCACAGCGCACCAGCAGCGGAGCGTCGTGAGCCCTTCATCCTCCGAAGCCGGGCGAAGACCGCCCAGGCCGCCATCCCCCGCCGCCACGCCCCTCGGCTGGCAACCTCTCAGCATGACTATCGGGAACCGACGATCATGGACGACGCACGATACACCCTTCATCCCTCCTCCGATCGGGATAGCCGTCACGACCCAGCGACCATCGCCACGCTCCTCGGCCACATCCGCCACGACCTCGTCCGCCAGCGCTTCCGCCTGTCCCTGATGGGAGCGCAGGTCCCTGAGGTCGTCAACGTGACGACAGATCGGCCCGACGTCGCGGTTGCTGACGACGACGCGTCGGCACAGCATCGCATGACACTCGAATTCTCGGACGAGGCGCGCCGTCTCGCAGTTCGAGAGCATCTCAACGACCAAATGCGCCCCATCCTGCGCGCAGTCGCTCAGATTGCTGGCCTCGACTTGGCGATCTGGAAGGCGCGGATCGATGGTCCGATGCCGTTGACAGATCCCGATCTCGTGCAAGCGCTGCCCGCGGTGTTCGCGTCCGATGCCTTCCGGGAAGCCCGCCGAGCGTGTCGCGACCTTACCTTACTGCCACCGGAGCTAAAGGTTTATGGCGAAAAGCCGTTCGACCTCGGCTTCCGCGGACGCCCGCCCGCGAAGATTCTGGCCGATCACCCGTGCTGGGATCTCCCATTCTTACCTGGAGCCCAGACCCTCGATTGCTGGACCATACACGATGCCTCCGAATTCATGTCCATCTGGCCGCCTGATCCCGGTGACCTGAAGGAACCGATGGATGCCTGGGACGCGCTTACTGCCGACCTCTGGCTTCGCCAGCACAAGCTCTCTGACGGCCAAGAGGCGGATAGGAGAAATCCGGTCGTCGCGTACAGGGAGGGGCGTACGAAGAAGAGTCCGCTCAAGGTTCTGGCCGGACTCGACGAGGACGCTCTGCTCGTCTTGACCGACGCGGTACTCTGCGAGCGTTTGCGCCGCGATGTGATGGCCGTGCTGATGCAGGATCGTGCCGACTTGATCCACGCGGGCCTTGAGATGGTGGCGTGCGGGTACCTATGCCTGGACGACGTGCGCGCGGCGCTCGCATTCCATGACGACGCTCAGGAGGACGCCTTCGCGGAGGCTTTCGCCGAGAACGACGACTGGATGAGTGAATGGATCGTCGATTGGAGTGTTTGGCTGATCAGCAGATATGATTGGCCGCTGGTCACTGCCTCTCGTGCCTGAGGCTTGGATTGCGGGATACCGAAGCCGGAAGGCAAGGCCGAGCCAGGCACCTGTTGCTGCGAGCGCTGCGAAGACGAGGCAAGGAGCTGTCGGATCGTCCTGATCCGACCGCGGGGCCTGGGGTACGACGCCGTAAGATATTTTGTTTTCGAACATCGGCAGAAGTTCGAGTAGGTGGGCTCAGCCGGCGCCCCTCCGCTCGGACTGGGTATCGAGGTGGTCGCCGTCACGTGGGATATCACCAAAATTGGATAGACGTCGGTTATCACTCGCAACCCTACGTCGGTTATCACTTTGAGCCTGAAAGACGTTCACTGACAGAGCGTTGCCGCCCGAGAGCCCGGGGGCTGATCGTGCCGAGATCGATGAGACGAGAACCGAGGCGGGGTGAAGCAAAGACAGTTCGCGAACCCCTTGAGTAATGCTTGCGACGGAGGGCGGCGCGGCATCTGCGCTCTTTTCCTCACGAACACCAAGAGATCACAACCTACGACATGCCCGCCGGTGAGAACGAGGCTGGCCGCGATCTCGAGCTAGCGAGTCTCTGGGCGCGCTCGCGCCGATCATACGGTCCCATGCCGGGGCAGTTTCCCCACGAACTGCAGCGATTTCATCCGAGCCAGGACGGAAAGCTGTCCGCCCGCATTTGCGACCTTTCGTGGACGCCTGGAGCGAGCCGCGGAGGTGCGGTTATCGCCCGACGAGTTCACGCTCTTCCTATCGCTAACGCTCGACCCCTTGCGAGCCTGGAGCGCTCGGATCGTCGGCGTTGCGGCCCGATCGCGGAGCCTGAAGCAAGTCGAAACACAGCAAACTTAGAAGAACATAATCAAGCGAAAGGCGACGCGCTCCCGAGCCTCTGCGGCTGCGGGAGCGGAGGGGAAAGCAGTCCAATCACAGCAGATCAGGCGAAGGCCCTTCGCCCCAAAAGCCCAAGGAGGACGGGGACGGCAGAACGCGGCGCTCGGACAGCGCTCGCGGGACGGTCGGTGAGGCGCCTTCGCCCCTTCCCCTGATGATGGACATCACAAATGACAGATACAGATCATGACGCGCTCACCGGCGCGAACGAGCCCGGCCGGCCGCACGAGCCGCCGGGCTTGCAGGTTCGCGCACGGGTCGAGCGCCCGCGCCGGAACAAGGATGGCCTCGTCGTCGAACTCCAACCTGTCGATCCTGACCGTACCGGAAGGCTTCACGCCTTCATCTCCGGCGACCTCATCCGCGAGATCCAGGACGCGACCGGCATCCTGCTCGATCCCGGTGCGATCATCGGCGAACACGAGCTGAAGGTCACCGTCAGGGCCGAGCCGCTGGGAAACCTCACCGCTGGGATCGCCGGCTTCGTGCGCGACGCCTTCCTGACGGGATGGGCCGAGCAGGACGCTGCGGTCCGGGATGGCCTGGAAGCCGACTATCTCTGGGTCCGGCAGCACGACCTGCCGATCCCGCGCCGGCTCCGGCGGGTGTTCCTGATCGAGCCGGATGACGGCGCACCGCATCCGCTCGTCGATGCCCTCGCCCATTGGTGGGATCAGGGCGCCATCGAGCTGATTCGACATCCGATCGCGTTCGAGCAGCTGGGCTCGGTTGCTGCGCTCCGCCACGCGTTCGATTGCGCCATCGATCAGTACGAATGGGGGTCCCTGGACATGGTGGTCGTGGATCCAGGCTCCGGGTTCGCGTTCCGCGAGCTGTCGGACGACCGGCTGATGCGTCAGGTCGCCGTCCTGCCGGTGCCGGTGATCACGCGCCGCGCGTCTTCGCCGACGCTGCTCGACGGCTTGGCCCACCGGTGTTTCGATCAGCCGGATGAGATCCTGGTCTTCCTCGCCGGCATCCTCCGGCAGGAGCTGCGGCTGGCCGACCGGGCGCGGCTCGATGCGATCGCCGAGCTGATCGAGGCAATCCCCAAGCCCAAGCGCAAGGCGAAAACGCTGAGCGGCAAGCAGGGGCCGCTGTTCGACTGACGCCACCCTCGACGATCCGGCCGCCGGCATGCTGGCCGCCGGACCACTGCCCATCCCGACCTGAGCGAACGACACCATGCGACACCACAGATTTTTCCATACGACCCGTGGGGGGCCAGTACCCCCAGCTCACCCGGGGGATGTCCGTCCTCCCCCCATCCCGTTGGACGACGCGCAGGCGACCCGGCCCGCCGACGAGGTCCGCGAGCTGCGCGACCTTCTCGGCTGGCTGCGCCAGCGCCTGCGTGGCGAGTACACGGTGCGGGCCAGCGTCCTGACCGTCGAGCCTCTCGGGTCCGACGGTCACCTGTTGCTGCTCGGCGAGGCCGATCCCGGCGGCGGCGGCGAGCCGCCCCGGCTCAAGGTTTGGCTCGCCGCGGCCGACTTCGCCGCCTTCCGGGATGCGATCGGCGAAGCCCTCGATCCAGCCGCCCTGGTGAACAGGCGGATCGTGGTTAGGCTGCAGACCAGCCTGCGCCAGCGCTACGGGCGTGGGGCTGGGGTGCAGGCCCGGGTCACCGCCGTGATCTCGGTCGGCGCGGTGTCGATCGACGGCGAGATCGAGCGCGAGCGGACGCTGCAGCGCCTACGGCGCGAGGGGCGCCGCCTCGGCCCCGAGACTTGGGTAGTGCCGGAGGATCCGCACCATATCGCGCTGATCGCCGCCGAGTTCGGCGATGCCCTTCGCGACGTCGAGCACGTCCTGCGCCCCCTCGAGGAGAACGGCCTGATCCGGCTCCATAGGATCTGGGCGACGTTCGAGGGACCGTCGGCGGAGCGCTCGTTGGGCGAGGCGTTTGCCCGAGCGGGCGAGCTGCACCGCGAGCACGGCCTGTCGGCGACCCTAGTGTGCCGAGGGGGCGGTCCGGTCGAGGGGTTCCAGGCCCTCAACGCCTACGCGACGGTGCGCGCGGCCGCCGAGGTTCCGAACCTCGTCGCTGGGCTCGGCCATGCCGGTACGCCGCTCACCGCCTTGGACGCGGTCGCGGCGCGATCGGAGCCGACCCCGACGGCTGCGGCGATGCTGGTGCGCCGGCTCGTCGAGGCCACGGGTGCGCGAGCCGAGCGCGCGCTCACCGCCTATGACGGCGCCCTCACGGAGGATCTTGAGGCGGCTGGGCGCATCGCCCTGGCGGGGGCCTTACAGGGATTCGCCGCGAGCCTGGGCGATCTCGCGGAGCTCGCCGATCGGCGGCTGCGACAGCTCAATCGGGGCGTGGAGCGCAGCCTGCTGACTGGCCTCGCCGCGGCAGCTGGCATGGCGACCGGCGCCACGGCCGAGATCGAGCCGTCCGCCCCTCCCGTCGAGGTGCTCGGCTTCGGCGACGGAGATGACGACGAGGACCCACCCTGGGAACCGGGGTGGGCGCTGGTGACGGCGGCCGACACCGGCCTCGTCATCGAGCGCTATCGAGAGCTCAAGTCCCACATGCCGCTATTCCTGCACTTCCGCGACGGGACGATCTTCGTCCGGGTCGTGCCGACCTTCGTCACCTACAACTGATCATACATCGAGGAGTTAGACCATGACCAAGACCCGCTCACCCGAGACGCCGAGCTTCCTGACGGCAGTCCGGCGCATCGAGGCGCTGACCCAGGAGATCCAGAAGGATGGCTTGGCAGCCTTCGAGAAGGCCGAGGCCGCCTATGTCGAGGTGCAGGAACTGCGCGCCGTGCTGAACGCCCGGATCGCTGACCTGCGCCGCCGGTCGGCATAGCCCGAGGATCCGCGCCACCGCCGATGCCATCGCATCGGCGGTGGCGCCTTAGGGAACACATTCGCGGCGCCCGTCGCGGAAGCCGCCTCGGGAGAGGCATGGGTACCGATCCAAACCCCGGAAGGGCCGATTACCTCTGCCTTGAACAAGCGTGCAGCTATGGTCGGACGCGTCGCCTAAAAACGCCATTCCGGACATGATCTTGTTGGAACGGATGACAATCTTCGAGAGCCGCCGGCCGTATCGGGAATTGGCAGACGCAAATGCGGACGGACTGATTGCGACCCAACATGGTCGTACAGCCAGATGCGTCCGATTCTTGAAAGCAGACGCCCACGTCGTCAGGCGAACACCTTTATGGCGTTGACGAGCCCCTCGGCATTCTCCTCGGGCACCCAGTGGTTGGCCCGCTCGATGGTCCGGAAGGTCACGTCCTCGGCCACCTCGTGCATCATTCCCTCTGTGAAGGAAGCGAAGGCGCTGGCTGCGCCGGCCAGCGCTAGCACGGGCATGACCAGCTTTCCGTCCCGCCCAAGGTCAGCACGGTTGCGCTCCGCGTCAGCCGGGTAGGCGCGGTAGAGTTCGAACCCGGCCCGCATGGCGCCGGGCCGGGAGAAGACGCGGACGTACCGAGCGACCGCGTCGAGACCGATAGCCTCCGTGTCGAAGGCAAGGTCTTGGTAGAAGCGCTCCAGGTAGAGCTGCTCTCGCCCAGCCGTCAGCAATTCGGGCACGTCCGGGGCCCGGTGGAACTGGAAGTGCCAGAGCCGGTCGGTGTCACCTAGCGCCATGTCGTAGGCGTCGGTGCCGGGCAATGGCGCTTCCATCACGACGAGCCGCTCGGTCTGCTTCGGGAAGCGCCGGGCGAATGCGTAGGCGACCTGCATGCCGACGTCGTGCCCGACCACCGTTACGGGTCCGGTGAGGCCCAGGTGGTCGTAGAGGAGCGCGTGGAGGTCCCCTGCCATGGTGTGCTTGTCGTAGCCGGCCGGCGGCTTCGAGGACCCGCCGGCGCCGCGATAATCCGGGACCACGACGCGCAGGCCCGCCGCGACGAGGAGGGGGACCACCCGGCGCCACGCATACGCCGTCTCCGGGTAGCCGTGGACGAGGAGCACCGTCCGCTCGCCCGTCCCGGCGACACCGTGATGGATGCGGATGCCGGGCTCGACCTCGGCCGAGCCCCATTCGATGGTCGCGTCGCCCCAGCTCTCGCGCATGATACTCTCCAGATCGAGGGTTAGGTGCCGGCGCGGACCAGTGGTCGCGCGCCGGTCGCGAGGTTCACCAGCCCTGCTTGGTGGGATGGATGATGACGTCGTTCACGGTCACGTTCGCGGGCTGGTCGAGGGCGTAGGCCACTGCGTCCGCGACGGCCTCGGGCGGGATGGCGTCCTTGTTCAGCTCGGTCGCCGCCTTGCGTCCCTCGGCGTCCGAGACCTTGTCGGCCCAGCCCGTGTCGATCACGCCGGGACTGACCATCGACACACGGATGCCGTTCGCGACGCCGACCTCCTTGCGCAGGCTCTCGGTAATCGCCCGGACGAAGAACTTGGTCGCGCTGTAGACGCCTGCGCCCTCGCCGACGTTGATGCCCGCGACCGAACTCATGTTCAGGATGCGCCCGGACCTTCGCTCCAGCATCGACGGCAGCACCGCCGCGATGGCGTGGAGGTAGCCGCGCAGGTTGGTGTCGATCATCCGGTCCCAGTCGTCGACCGCCGTGTCCTTTCAGGCGGAGAAGAGCATCAGGCCGGCGTTGTTAACCAGGACGTCGACCGGGCCGTAGGTCTCCACGGAGAAGGCGGCGAGCGCCTTGGCGTCGGCGCGGTCGGTGACGTCGGTCACCCTGTACGTTGCCGTCCCCCCGGCCTCCGTGATCTCGGAGACCAGGGCGCGCAGCTTGTCCTCGTTGCGGGCGGCCAGGACGACCTTGGCGCCCGAGGCCGCGAGCCGCTTGGCGGTGGCCGCGCCGATGCCGGAGGAGGCACCGGTGACGACCGTCACCGCGTTCGTGAGGTTGCTCATGGTGATCCCCCCTCAGCCCTGCAGCCTCGTCTTCTCGGCGTGGCGCGCGGCCTTGACCGGCTCGGGCGTGACGCGATTGTCGACGACCGTCTGCTTGGTCTCCTCGTCGCCGCCGACGACGTGGTCGACGTCGTTCATCAGGGCCTCGAAGCCCTGCCGGGCGACTTCGGTCTTGTCGTTCTTCCTGCCCTGGTCGATGGCGCTGGTCGCCATGCCGGCGTTCTTGTGGAACTGGCTGTCGGTGGCGCCGGGCAACAGGGCCGTCACCGTCACGCCGGTTTCCCGGAGTTCCTCGCGCAGGCTCTCGGCGAACATGAAGCCGAAGGCCTTCGACGGGCCGTAGACGGTCTCGTAGGGGGTCGGCATCGTGGCAGAGACCGAAGACGTGATCAGGATGCGGCCACGCCCATTGGGGACCATGTGCTGCACGACGCGCTTGGCGAGGTGCACCGTGCCGGTGATGTTGACGGCGATCAGCCGGAACTCGGCCTCCAGCGTGTTGTCGACGAAGGCGCCGCCCTGGCCGATGCCGACGTTGAGCGCGGCGGCCTCGACCGGCCGGCCGAGCCCGGTGACGAAGGTCCAGAAGCCCTCGACGCCGTCGTAGGTCGCGGCGTCGGCCTTGTGCGGGTAGGCCTCGGCGCCGAGCTCGCGCAGGGCGTCGGCCGCGGCGTGTACCTTATCGCTGGAGCCGGAGATGGCGACGTCGAAGCCGTTATGGGCGAACTGCTTGGCGAGCTCGAAGCCGATGCCGGACGAGCCGCCGGTGACGAGCGCGAGGGGACGTTGGGTGGTCATCGTCTCATTCCTTGGTTCGCAGGGTGATGCGGGCATGGGACACCGTTCGCGGGAGGAGACCTCCCGTGTGGTTCGGCGCCCGGGGCGCCGCTCGGTGTCGATGCGGTGACGGAGACTTAACGAGGTCGAAGGCTGATGGCTGCCTTCACTACGTTCACCTGAATTGCACGCCGAATTGAGTGAGACTCACCTCGGCTTGTGCAACGAATTACGCTGGCGCGTAGGCGACGCGGTACCGGAGGGCGACGGCGCCCGCCGTGCGGACCTCGGTGGAGACGAGGCTCAGCCGGACGCGGTCGGCCAGTCCGTCCTCGCCTGCCTCGAACAGGGACTGGCTTCCCGAATGGCCGCCGATGGCCGGGAACAGCAGCAGGCTGATCTCGTCCACCAGCCCGGCCTTTAGGAACGCGGCGTTGGTCCGGGCGCCGCCTTCCAGGATCAGCCGGCGGACGCCGAAGGCTGAGGCCAGCACGTCGAGGGTTTGCCCGAGGTCGATTTCCGGGCCGTCCGACACGACGTAGGAGATGCCGTCGGCAGCGAGCTCGGCGAGGTGCGCGTCGGGGACGTCCCGGCCCAGGATCATAACGAGGGGCGCCCCGTAGGTTTCCGGCCCGTTCCAGTGGAGCTTGCCGTGCGGGTCGAGCAGCACCGCGTACTCCTCGGCCCCCGCCCTCGCGACGTGGACCGGACGCCCCACCGCAGGCACCGGCTCCGGCGGGTGCGGCCGTCCCTCGGCGAATTCCTCGCCCACGGCCCGGCCGGCGATCCAGGCGTTGCCCTCCAGCGCCTCGTGCACGCGGTCGTATTCCGCGACCAACGCCTCCGACGAACGCCCCGTCGACGGGCTCCAGCGGTCGACGAGCAGCTCGCCGTCGAGGGGACCCATCATGTGGCAGATGACGTGGGGCCTCATTTCGCGTCTCCCTGCCCGGCAATTTCGTCGGTCCAGCGATGGGTGGGCGCGAAGCCGAGCACGCGCTTGGCCTTCTCGTTGGATAGGATGACCTCGTTGCCGGTGAACGCCTTGCGCCGCTCCGCCTTCGGGAAGTGGCGGTCGAGGAGCTCCGCCGTAGGCGTGCGCATCACCGTCTCGTCGTTGGTGATCAGGAACGCGTCCTTGCCGCGGGCCTCGTACCGGATCGCGCACTCGATGGCCTGGGCGGCGTCGCGGTTGTCGATGTAGGTCCACATGTTCCAGAGGCGCCGGGCCGGGTCGTCCTGCCAGCCCTCGAACCGGGCGTATTGCGGGTCCATGACGTTCGACAGCCGGAGGCAGGTGATGCGCATCTCCGGGTCGTTGAGGCAGAACTGGCGTGCCATCTCCTCGCCCAGCACCTTGGTGAGCGCGTAGACGTTGTAGCCGCGCATCGGGTAGTCCTCGTCCACCGGGACGTAGGGGGCGTCGGTCTTGTCGAACGGCACGCCGATGCCGACCTCGGAGGCCGCCCAGACGATGTCCTTGATGCCGAGCCGGCGGGCCGCCTCGAAGACGTTGTAGGTCGCCATCATGTTGAGCCGGAACTCGTCGCTGTCCGGCAGCATGCGCGGATGTGGGATGCTGGCGAGGTGCACGACGACGTCGAACGCCTCGGGCTCCGCGCGAGCGTAGGTGTCCTCGCCAGTGGAAGACAGGGCGTCGAGCGCCTGGCCGAAGTCAGTCAGGTCCGCGACCATCGCCAATTCGTTCGGGTCGGACGGCGGATCGCGGTCGATGCCGAAGACCTCGTAGCCCTTGTCCTTGAGGTACGGCACGAGGGTCTTGCCGACCTTGCCGTGTGCTCCGGTCACGGCGATGCGCTTGCTGTTTCCAGCCATGTCTCGTCCTCGATTGTCGGTGGATGCCGGCGTCCGGCGTTGCTGACATCTAACCACGAGGCAGCTCGCTTGTGCCGCGATTAAACTCATTGTAGCGTTCAGTTGAGCTCAACACGGGACGGGGGACGGCAATCGTGGCGGGATTGACCCGGGGCGACCTCGGCGACCTGAACCTGTTTCGCGTGATCGCCCGCGCGGGCGGCTTCCGGAAGGCCGCTCTCGAACTCGACGTCTCGCCGTCCGCGCTCAGCCACGCGCTCCGGGGGTTGGAGACCCGGACCGGCGTCCGGCTCTTCAATCGGACGAACCGCGCCGTCACCCTCACCGAGGCCGGCGCCGACTTGCTGGCGCGTCTGGAGGCCGGGTTCGGGGCCATCGAGGAGGGCCTGGAGGCCCTGAACCGATACCGGGCGAAGCCGGCCGGCCGTCTCAGGCTCAATGTGCTGACCGACGCGGCCCGCCTCGTGCTCGGTCCGTCCCTGTCGGGCTTCCTGTCCGAGTACCCGGATGTCAGGCTGGAGGTCGTGGTCCAGGACGACTTCGTCGACATCGTGGACGGCGGCTTCGATGCCGGCATCCGCTTCGGGGGACGCGTGCCCGAGGAGATGGTCGCCGTCCCCGTGGGGGGCGACATCCGGTGGGTGATGGTAGCCTCCCCAGCCTACCTTGCGGCTTCCCTAGCAGTAGAGCACCCCTCCGACCTCGCGCATCATCGCTGCATCGGGCTCAGGATGGGCACCGGCGCGATCTACCACTGGGAGGTGGATCGGGGGTCGGAACAGTTCATCGTCGACGTCGCGTGGTCGGTCGTGGTGAGCGAGACGGCGCTTGCGCTGGCGGTGGCAGAGACGGGGGGCGGAATCGCCTACTGCCAAGAGGGCTTGGTCGCGCGGCAGTTGGAGGCCGGGACGCTGCGGGAGGTCCTGCCGGAATGGAGCTCGGTCGGGCCTGGCTTCCATGTCTACTACTCAAGCCGTCGCCAGGTGCCGCAGGCGCTGCGGGCGCTGATCGCCTACCTGCGTGAGCGGGCCAGGACGTAACGAGCTTGATCGAGGGCCCCGCGGGGTATCGGCCGATCCCGTTGCGGCATCCAGTGCCGCCCTTCGGGAGTATCGCACGGTCGACCGTAGGGCGCCGGGCCTCGACCCGGTTCCCCTCGGCCGTCCGATGCTCAGGCGGTGACGACGATCTTGCCGACCTGCTCGTTGCTCTCCATGAACCGGTGCGCATCGACGATGTCGTCGAGCTTGAACGTCCTGGCGACGACCGGCTTCAGCGCGCCGGAGGCGAGCCCCTTCACGATGTAGGCCTTGGCTTTCTCCAAGCGCGCCGGGTCCTTGGTAATCTCGAACAGCTGGTAGCCGCGCACGGTCAAATCCTTGCCGAGCAGCGGCATGACCGGAACCGCGAGCGGGGCCGTGTCGAGGGCGCCGTACTGGAAGAAGATGCCGAGGTAGCCCAGCGCATCGAGGATCTTGGCGACCTCCGGGCCCCCGACCGGGTCGAAGGCCACGTTGGCCCCCGCGCCATCGGTGATGCGGTTCACCTCGGCCACGAGGTCCTGCTCCTCGGTGGCGATGACGTGTGTAGCCCCGTGCCTCAGGAGTTCGTCGCGCTTGGTCGAGCGACGGGTCAGGGCCACCGGGACAGCGCCGAGGGCGTTGACGATCTGGATGGCAGCGAGGCCCACGCTGCTGGAGGCGGCGCGGATCAGCACCGTCTGGCCGGCCTGGACATTGGCGATGTCGACGAGCGCGCCGTAGGCGGTGACGAACATCATCCAGGTGGCCGCGGCCTCTTCCCAGGAGAGGTTCTCCGGGTGCTTCACGACCCCGAAGGCGGGGGCGTTCACGAGTTCACCGTGCAGGCCGTAGTCGCCGAGCATGAAGCAGGGCACGACGCTGACCGGGTCGCCGACCGTGAAGCCGGTCACCTCCGGCCCGAGGGCCTCGACGGTGCCGGCGGCCTCGTAGCCGAGGATGGCCGGAAATGTCGGCTGGGTGACGTACTGGCCGGTTCGGAACATGACCTCGGCCCGGTTCAGGCCCATGGCCTTCACCCGGATCTGGACCTCGCCGGCCTTGGGCGCGGGGACCGCGACGTCCTCGACCTTGAGGACCTCGGGGCCCCCGGTCCCGTGGAAGCGTACGATGCGGCTCATTGTCGTTCTCCTCGATTGTGTACGCCCGGGAAGGGCGCGGAAACCTCCCGCCGGGGATGCCCGGCGGGAGGACGTCTGGACGGGAGCCTTCAGGCGGCGGCCTTGATCCACGCGGGGGCGACGCTCGTGCCCCAGCCCAGGAAGAAGCCGAAGTGGATGTTGATCTCGCCCAGCGGCTCAAGGAACCGGGCGTTGCTCAGGGGGCCCGACTCGACCGGCTGGAACCCGCCCTTGGCGACGAGGTCGGACACCCTCTTCTTGGCGGCCTCGTCGTCGCCCGCGACGAAGACCTGCACCGGGTTGCGGCCCTCGCGCGCCTCCGCCGTCAGCAACTGCGCGAAGATCGTGTTGAACGCCTTCACCACCTTCGCCTCGGGGGCGAGCTTCTGGAGCTCCTCGGCGGCCGATGTGGTGTGCCCGACGCGCAGGTCCTTGAAGTCCTCGGTGATGGGGTTCGAGATGTCGACCAGGACCTTGCCGGCGAAGCCGCCGGCCTCGCGGACGGCCTCTCCCGCCTGCGGGTAGTTCACGGCGAAGATCACCACGTCGGCGAGCTTTGCGGCCGCGGCGATGCCGCCGCCCTCGGCGCCCGCTCCGATCTCCTCGGCGAGCTTCGCCGCCTTGGCCGGGTCGCGCGACCCGATGACGACCCTCTCGCCCTTCGAGGCGAGCAGCCGGGCGATGCCGGCACCCATGTTCCCGGTCCCGATGACTGCAACGCTCATAACTGCTCTCCTCGCTCGCTAGCCGGCGCCGCCGGCCTCGACGAAAGATATGGATCCAGTTCAATCGGTGATAAATCGAGGTTTGATCGCAACACTCGCAACCATTGGTCAGGAATATGGACCGTCTTGCCAGCATGGAGGTGTTCGCCAAGGTCGCCGACCTGGGCTCGTTCGCGGCGGCCGCGGACGCCGCCGACATCTCCGCAGCGATGGTCGGCAAGCATGTCCGGCAGTTGGAAGAGCACCTGGGCGTGCGCCTGTTGAACCGGACGACGCGCAGGCAGAGCCTGACCGACGCCGGGCGCGACTTCCTCGAACGGACGCGGATCGTGCTGGCGGAGCTGGAGGCGGCCGAGGCCATCGCCGCCGATAGCCGAGCCCGGCCCCGAGGCGAATTGCGGATCAACGCCCCGGTCTCGTTCGGCACCTACAGCCTGTCGCCGCTTCTGCCTGCGTACATGGCCGACAACCCCGAGGTCACGGTTCGCCTCACCCTCAGCGACCGGGTCGTCGACCTCGTGGACGAGGGCTACGACTGCGTGTTCCGCGCCGGCCCGCTTCACGACAGCAGCCTGATCGCCCGAGGCCTGCGTCCCCTCAACCTCATTCCCTGCGCGTCGCCGGCCTACCTAGAGCGGCAAGGGTGGCCGCGGCACCCGGGCGACCTCGCCCTGCATGCCTGCCTCGGCTTCTTGGGCTCGGCGCTGGAGGAACGCTGGACCTTCCACGGCGAAGAGGGGGAGGTCGTCGTGCCCATTGGGGCGCGGTTCTCCGCGAACAGCGGCCACGCTTTGCGCCAGGCGGCCCTGGCCGGGATGGGCGTGATCCATCATGCCGAGGAGCTCCTTGCGGACGACCTCGCCTCCGGCCGGCTGGTCCGCGTCCTGCCGGGATGGCGCTCGGAACGCCCCCTCCACATCCTGTACGCGCCCGACCGGCGCATCACGCCCAAGCTCCGCTCATTCCTCGACTTCGCGGCGGCGCACTTCGGACCCGTTTAGAATAGCGCATAAGTCCCCACGTCCCAGCCGAGGGGTTGTCACGTGGCCAAGCAGCCTGCCAGCGGATGTTCCAAGGGTCCGCTGATGATCGAGAGTGGGCGTATCGACAATGTCCGTTCCTTCGCGTTGTCGTCGGAAAGCGGACGAGCCGCATTCCACCCACCCCGGTCATTCAGATAAGCGCGCCGCAGGGCTGGATTTGGCCGAAAGCGGAATGACCGCTTTAAAAAGCGGACGGGCTCCTAACGATCCAACCTGGTCACGCGAATTGCCGTCGGCGCTTCCCGGAAGCAGTCATCAACGGGCTACCCGCGGGGCCGTGCAAAAGTCGAGACGAAGACCATTCACGCCAAGGGAGATGGTCCGTGTGGAAGTGTAATAGTCGAAGTCGCTTCGGCAATCTGCTCCGGTCCTCCCTCGGGCGGCCAGACCCCAGCGCCATAGGCCCAAGAGCGTAGATCGGCCCGCTCCTTTAAGCTCGTGAAGCCCCAGATGTGTGTGATCCGCGGTGCCCCATCGAGGGCGTACATGTTCGCAACGAGATGCTCGGTATACTCACGTGCCGGTGCGATAGCCGCTTCCCAGCTCGCGAGCGTTGGCGGCAGCCCGCCGGGCTTCAGGTGGTAAGTCCGGAATTCGTACACCCCGCCCCGGTCCCCGGTCCGGATCGGTGGTAGAAAGGCAAATGGCGCGTAGCTGTCCATTTCCAGCGCCGTCACCACGCTCCCCGCATTGAACGGG
>Ga0182232_1000060_pt1 | contig 36717 bp, 29 predicted proteins | sample G6R1MG_30_FD_155484 | JGI IMG/M metagenome (GOLD analysis project Ga0182232, IMG submission 155484) | Phyllosphere microbial comminities from miscanthus, Michigan, USA - G6R3_NF_07NOV2016_LD2 MG | ecosystem: Host-associated > Plants > Phyllosphere > Phylloplane/Leaf | place: USA: Michigan... | reverse complement strand
GCCCTTCAAATAGCTCCCGCTCTGCCCCAGGTGCCCGCAGAGCTAACCAAATGGTTGCTTGTATGCGGCGCAATGCAGCTAGAAACTCGGCCCGCGTGTCGCCACTTTGATTATAGTAGGCGGCATCATAGTCACTAGGGGCTGAGTATTGGCGCGGGCTAGCCCAAAGGTCGGCCAGGTGCATAGCCCATTGCCGTAGCCCCTCCCGCTCATCTAAGCCTACAAAGGGTTCGAATACGCCAGGGAAATGCAAGTAGGTATCACGTACTAACTGGCTATCAGCAGTAGGTACACTTAAGTTAGAAAGCTTAGGGGCAGGCTTTTCCGGACTGGCAGCTTGTTTGGGCTTTTCTTCTTGGTAAAACTCATTCAAGCATTGCTGAAAATGCTCCCATTTGGCCGCAACCTCGCCCAGTGTTGCTGGGTTAAGGCTATGATACATGTCCGATTTATCGTTAATAGATAGGGCTTTGTTTAAGTCAGGGTCAAGGTTATACACTTCTTCATAAAACATGCCGCTAGCATTCCAGTGGTCCTTTCGCGCGTATCTACCTAGCTGCTGACTTATACTTCGTAAGCTGTCAGCTAAGAACTGGCGATGATGTGGGCCATCGCGTTGTGCTGCTTCTCTATCTGTCAGCCAGTTGGCTACGAGTTCCTTTCTAGCTTCATAGCTCCGCATAGCCCGAGCTTCTAGCGTCCAGCCTAGGTCTTTAAAGTCACTGGTGCGAAACCAAAAACCCCAACTCAAAGGCTGTCCTTCGAGTGGATAAAACCGAACGGGATACGTCCCGGTATCATGCACGTAAAGCAGGGAGTAGCGCTGGATTTGCCTATACTTGCCGGTGCGAGCATTGTGATAGCTGCCTAGCCAGCCGTAGTCGCTGGGCTTGCGCGTATGGCTCTCTTTGATTAGTTCTTGGTGCGCTAACGCCAAAGAACAGTAGTGAAACATTGGTGTTCGGGCACGTATTGCTTCCACTGCTCCCCGGTGCCAACGGGCAACATGCAACGCTAATACAGTACGCCATTCTACAGATTCCAGGCGCACTAAAAGGGGCGTTACGTACCGGTGGTATTCTGCTACGTCTCGCCAATGCTTATTAATAGCGGCGTTGAGTTCAGCGCCACCCTGCTCTAAGAAATCCATGGCCTACCAGCTTTTTAACAATCCGTTACCCATTTGCATGGGTAACGCATAAAGTTAAGCAAGCTTCTTTGCCTTTGTGGGAACCTATGATAGCCGTAGTAAAGATATAGAAATGAGGTGGTCCAGTTACGCTGGACCACCTCAGCCTTGCCCGAAGAGTAATGCCTCATCACTTTTCATCCCGGCACTTTCTAAATCCACCGTTGGCTCTATATAAGAAAATTCCGGAGCCAACAGACTACGAGTTGAAATTAGCCTCTCCTCTTTGCTTACACGCAATGAGTAGTGCACTTCCACAAAAGTATCTAGCAGGGAATCAGGGGTGATTTTCTTTGGAAGCCGATTCATTGTGTGGCAAATAACGCAAACTTCTAGCATCAAACGCTAGTGCTCCTCCCTTTGTTAGAAAGAGAGTAGTTGTATGCACCACTGTATACACCAAAAGCAAAACAGCCACTCAGATTTACATCTAAGTGGCTGTTAATCAATGGTGGGAGATACTGGGTTCGAACCAGTGACCCTCTGCTTGTAAGGCAGATGCTCTGAACCAGCTGAGCTAATCTCCCTTTTTGTCCCGAGTGGCTGTGGCCGTTTGGGAGTACAAAGATGGGGGGATTTTTTGGAATGACAAAGCCTGACGCTAAAAAAAAGCCCCTAAAAAGGCTGTTTAGGTCATTCGGGCTAGGTAAGTTTTTCAGGCTCAGCACTAAAAATTTTTGCTAAAAAGCTGCTTTGGCCGAACAGCCGCAACGTATGCCAGGCACCTGCGTTTAGGTCGGAACCTGATGCTGGTGCATTCGGCCAGTTTTTCTACATCCTTTTCTATTCTTTCATGGAAACCCAACTCCTTCAGAACTACGCCGAACCCGAAAAAACAGCTTATCTGAGCGCCATTGCGGCACTGGCTACGGCTGACCGCCAAGCCTCGGCTCCCGAGCAGGAGTTTTTGCAAAGCCTCGCGCAGCAGGCGGGCTTGTCGCAGGGCGCGGCCCAGCAGGTGCTTCAAGCGGCTCAAAGCTCAAGCAACCAGACTATTCAACAAAACCTTGATGCGCTCAAAGGTAGCGACCTGCGCTTTTCGCTCGTTACCGACCTCATCAGCTTTGCCCGTGCCGATGGCGCCTATTCCAACGAAGAAGAGGCGATGGTGAGCAAGATGGCCGCTTACCTCGGCGTAAACGAACAGCAAAAAGCCACGCTCGAAAACGTAGTAGACCAAGCAGCCAATGTGCCTCACGACGCGCAAGACCCTGTAAAGCAAGGGTTTCTGAGTGGGCTCGGCGACAAATTGAGCAACGTGGGCATCCCAAAAGGCGCGCTCATGGCGGGCTTGCTCGGCGTGGTGGCCCCCATGGTTATCTCGCGGGTGATGGGCGGCGGTAATAATAGCTCGGCTGGCTACGGCCAGCAGCCAAGCGGCAACATGGGCGGCCTGCTGGGGGGCTTGCTTGGCGGTGGCCAGGGCGGCGGCAGCAGTATGGGCGGCCTACTGGGGGGGCTACTTGGCGGCGGCCTGCTGAGCGGAGTGCTCGGTGGTGGCGCCAACACCAGCAACCTGCCGCAGCAAGGCTCGCTGGGTGGCAGCGGTCTGGGCTCCATCATGTCGGTGCTGGGTGGCCTGGGTGGGCAGCCCAACTCGCAGCCGCGCAGCGCGGGCGGCGGGGGCATCTTGGGCAGCGGTATGGGCAGCCTGCTAGGCGGCCTTTTTGGCGGCCGCTAAGCCCTCGCACACCTGCTGGGTATAGATAGAAGAAAAGGGGCTGCTCCGGATGGAGCCAGCCCCTTTTTTGGTATCAGAACCTAACTAGCGGCTAGTGCGGGGACCGGGCAGTTGCTGAAAACACCGCCCTCTTTCTCCACCACTTCCACGATGCGGTAGTTGAGGTCTTCCTTGGTATCGAGGTATTCGTCGTAGCTGGTAGTTTCTACGAAGTACTGCACGGTTACTTCTTTGCCGTTAGGAGTCAGCGCGTTGAATTTCATTTGCACGTCCTGGGTCACGAGTGGGTGGGCCACGATGGCCTCCACCGAACCCGCAATGATGGCGTGCAGCTGGGTACTAGTTGTCTTCTGGTCGAAGAGCAGCGTGAAACCCACCCGCCGCGAGGTGCGCAGACTCAGGTTGTCCAGCGGCTTATCAATCATGCTTTTGTTAGGCACCGTTAGGAAGCTTTTTTCGGCCGTGCGCAGGCGCGTGCTCCGGAAGCCGATTTTCTCGACGGTGCCGCTGACGTTGCCGGCCGTCACGAGGTCGCCCACCCCAAAGGGTTGGTCGAGAAAGATGGTGAACGAAGCCAATAGGTTTTCCAGGCTTTCCTTGGCCGCAAAAGCCACCGCCAGCCCCCCTATGCCCAGCGTGCCCACAAACCCCACTACGTTGACCTTAAACACTTGCCCCAGCATTACTAGTACGCCCAAAATGATGATGAACACTTTAAGCAGGTCTTTGGCAAAAGGCAAAAACTGATTGTCGAGCCGCCGGGTGCCAGTGGTTGCCGTCAGTTCGGCGCGGCGCGCCACCACCAACAGCCCAAAATCGACCAGCCGCAGCACCACCCACACAACGGTGGCAATCACTCCCAGGTGAAACAGATTGAGTAGCACCATTTTGGGCCAGGGTTCTACGCCTTTCACGGCCAGCGGTGGCATGGGATAGCGCAGCACGCTGAAGCTCAAGTAGGTAGTGGCTAGGTACAGCAGCGTGCGCAGGGGCTGAATCAACAGGTCGTGCAACTCCTGCTCGCTCACCCCCGTAGTATAGCGTTTGGTAAGCCGAAAGAGTAGCCGGCTCGCCAAGCGAGTAAGCAGGCGATTGAGGCCCACGCCAACCAAGAAAATGACGGCCGCGAGTAAGTAGTCCAGTAGTTCGTTACCAAGCACCTGCCGGTGCAGAAACGCGAATTCTTCGCGGTTTAAAAAAGGCAATAATTCCATCAGGTGAAGCAGCTACCCCGCACTAAGTAAACAAGCCTGATACGCACGCACGTGCAGCCCAGTTAAAACTAAGCGCGTCTTTGGAGGCAGGGAGGCCTAGTCTCAGCTACCGCCTTAGCCATTTGGCCCACATTTTTTTGCCTTCGCAACTAGCTGGCAGGCAATCGCTTTTGTGGGCTTTAAAATGACAAATATTAGTTAATGTAACTATTATTTAATACTTACGGAACATAAGTGTTCGTTACTTGTTAAAGTCTTCCTTAAAGGAAGTTGGGTAACTAAGTAACGGAGTATAAATTAAAGGATTAAGTATTCAAGAACCAATTTCTTTGCGCTAGCGTATTACTAACAGCTAGTTTTTTTTCCACTACAACTACATCAATGAAACCATTGCACTCGCGTGTCGAATCGCAACAACTAGACCGTGCGGCCGCTATGCTCAAGGTGCTGTCTCATCCCAAGCGGCTGGCAATTGTCGACCTCCTGGGTAAGCTAAAGGGCAGCAAAGACCAGCAAATGTCCGTTACCGAAATCTACCAAGCCCTGGACCTGCCGCAGGCCATCGCTTCGCAGCACCTCATCACGTTGAAAGACCGGGGAGTGCTGAAATCCAACAAAATCGGCACCAAAATATACTATGCGCTGGCAGTGCCGCAGCTCATGAAAGTGATTGATACGCTGGAAGATTACTCCGGCAAACTCTAATGCTCTAGGTGGCTGGTCATTAGGCCGTAGCCACCACCTCTATGAAAACGCTTTCTGAATAAAGTATCTGAGCAATCAGCTTATACCGAAAAGGGCCGCTTATCCAAGCGGCCCTTTTCAGTTGTGGTGTAGCTGGTATGCACCGCCAGCCCAAGAACTACTGGCTAAGCCAGCGCGGGCTGGTTTTCCAAATCAAACAGCTCGGTGAGTAGCGGCAGCAATTGCTCGGCTTCGTCGCGGCGGCAGGCGGCTTTTAGGCTCAGCACGTGCTGCTTAAGTACTTTTTGCATGAAGGCGCGGGTGGCCTCGTCAAGCAGCTTCACCTCGGCGGGCGTCGCCTTCTTCTGAAAGCGGTCGAGCTCCTGCTGGCGCAGGTGCTCCAGGCCAGCTTTCATGCGCTGAATGAGGGGCGACACGAGCATTTCGCGGCTCCAGTCGGCAAAATCAACCAGGCTGCTATCGATGAGCGCGCGCACTTGTGGCACGGCTGCCAGGCGCTGCTCCAGCGCGGCCGAAGCCTTGCTTTCGATAGCATCGACGTTGTACACCAGCACGCCGGGCACTTGCTCAACATCGGCGGCCACCGAGCGCGGCACCGACAGGTCGATAAAGAACTTGTAGCTTAATACCTCAAGGTGGGCTACCAACTCGCGGGTGAAGAACGGCTCGGCGCGATTGATGGACGAGATAACCACGTCGGCTTCGCGCAGGGCAGTAGTGAGATTCTCGAAATCAACGACTTGCAGGCGGCCGGGCGCAAATTCGGCGGCTAGTTCTTCGGCGCGGCTGCGGGTGCGGTTGCACAGCGTGACGCTGGCAAACCCCTTGCTGTCGGCCAGGTGGCGGCACACGTCGGTACCGATTTCGCCCAGGCCCACTACCAGTACGCGGGGGCTGGCCACGTCGGCGGTCAATTCTTCTACCAGTTCCAAAGCGGCGTAGCTCAGGCTGGCGGCCCCGTCGCGGAAGCTGGTTTCCTGCTGCACGCGCTTGTTGGTGAAGAAGATGCTGTGCAGCAAGCGGTGCAAAAACGGCCCGGCCACGTCGGCATCGGCCGACCACTGGTAGGCGCGCTTTACCTGGTTAATAATCTGCAAATCACCGACTACCTGCGCGTCGAGCCCAATGGCTACTTCAAATAAATGGCGGGTAGCCGCTTCGGCGTCGAGGTAGCAGTCAAAATACGGGGCAAAATTGCCGATGTCGGCGCGGTGCTTGAGCGCGCCTAGCGCGTCGATGATGGCAGCCGACTGGTCGGCGTCGTGGGCATAATAAATTTCGGTGCGGTTGCAAGTGCTTAGCACCAGCAAGTCGCTGAGATGCAAGTCGCTGTGCAACTGTTGCAAAAACCGCCGGCACGCCGCCTCGTCCAGCGACAGCAATTCGCGAATGGCGAGTGGAGCCTTCTTAAAGGATAAACTAACCGCTTTAAAATAATGGGACATAGCACGGGCCGACCTAGGGTCGGCCTGCAAAATTACGGTATAAATACTGGCTTTAAAACAGTAAGAAGAGGCGGTGGGTTCGAGCGAATTGGTGGAAAAGGAGGGCAGTGGTGTAATATGCTTACTACTTGGAATAGTTCTAAATAGCAACCTGGTTAGTTTCGCCGTTGCAAACGTAAGGAAGGCCCGACCTTTGCACTACTTATGCTGACTCCTTTATACGACCAAAAATCCCGGGTTAAGCTGCTGATACTGGTACTGGCCTTGCTGGTGGGGCTGGTAACGATGCTGTACACCAAGCGTTTGATTCAGCGGCTGTCGGAGCGCGAACAACAACAGATTGACTTGTACGCCAAGACGTTGCGCTACATTATTACCAGCGAAGAAAGCTCCAACATGCCTTTTTTGCTGGAGCAAATTATCAACGCGAACACCACGATTCCGGTTATTCTGACCGACGGCGAAAATATCGTGGACACCCGTAACTTGAGCCTGCGCGCGGGCCTGGCTCCCGCCGATTCGCTGCGGCAAATACGGGCGCTATTGCTAGAAATGCAGCAGCGCCACCAGCCCATCGTGATTGAGTTGCCGGGTAATACCCGCAACTACATTTTTTACCAAGATTCGGTACTGCTGCGCGACCTGCGCACCTACCCCTGGGTGCAGCTCGGGGTTATCGCCTCGCTGGCCATAATGGCCTACCTAAGCTTCAGCTACTCGCGCCGGGCCGAGCAAAACCGCGTGTGGGTGGGCCTGGCCAAGGAAACAGCCCACCAGCTGGGCACGCCGCTCAGTAGCCTGGTAGGCTGGCAGAGCTACCTGCGCGAGAGCGAACGCTTTCACGACGAGCCGATAGTGGAGGAGCTGGGCAAGGACATCAAGCGCCTGGAAATCATAACGGAGCGCTTTAGCAACATTGGCTCGGTGCCGGTGCTGAAGGCCGAAAACCTGTACCACACCACTCGCAACGCCATCGCTTACCTCGAAAGCCGCGTGTCGCGCAAGGTGAAATTCACTATCGAAACCGAGCTGCCGCTCGACACGCCTGCTTGCCTCAATGTGCCGCTCTTCGATTGGGTGGTGGAAAATATCTGCAAAAACGCGGTGGATGCCATGGATGGGCGCGGCAGCATTACGCTCCGCCTGCGCCGCGTGCGCCCCCGCCGCCGCTGGTGGACGCGCCGCCCCGCCCCGCCGCAGGTGGCCATCGACATCACCGACACCGGCAAGGGCATCCCTAAAAACAAGCTCGAAAGTGTTTTCCTGCCCGGCTACACCACCAAAAAGCGCGGCTGGGGCCTGGGCCTGGCCCTGGCCCGCCGCATCATCGAAAACTACCACCAGGGGCGCCTCTTCGTGAAGGCGAGCGAGGTGGGCAAGGGCACGACGTTTCGGCTGGTGCTTAATCAGTGACCGAGGATTAAAAGCGGATTTTTCGGATTACGCAGATTTTGTAGATGCTTGTAGACATTCGGCAATAAGGCACAGCACTTACAAGCTAAAAATCAAGCAAAAAAGGCCGCCCAAATGGGCGGCCTTATTACATCTGCAAAATCCGCTCTAATCCGTGGTTCAGATGCCAATAACCAGTTGCTCGGGCAGGTGCAGCAGGTAGTTGCCGTAGCCGCTTTTGCGCAGGGGCTCGGCAATTTTGCGGAGCTGGTCGGCATCGATAAAGCCTTGGCGGTAAGCGGCTTCTTCAATGGAGCCGACTTTCAGGCCCTGGCGCTGCTCCAGCACGCGCACAAACTCGCCGGCCTGCATCAGGCTCTCGAAGGTGCCGGTGTCGAGCCAGGCCGTGCCGCGGCCCAAAATGCCGACTTTTAGCTTGCCGCGGCGCAGGTACTCGCGGTTCACGTCCGTGATTTCGTACTCGCCGCGGGGGCTGGGCTCCAGGTTTTTGGCGATTTCTACCACATCGTTGTCGTAGAAATACAGGCCCGGCACGGCGTAGTTGCTCTTGGGCTTAGCGGGCTTCTCCTCGATGCTGAGGGCCATGTTGTTGGCATCAAACTCGACTACGCCGTAGCGCTCGGGGTCCAGCACGTGGTAGGCGTACACCACGCCGCCGTCGGGGTCGTTGTTGGCTTTCAGCAGCTCTTCCATGCCATCGCCGTGGAAGATGTTGTCGCCCAGTACCAAAGCTACTTTATCATCGCCGATGAAGTCGGCGCCCAGCACGAAGGCTTGCGCCAGGCCGTTGGGCAGCTCCTGCACCACGTACTGGAAGTTGCAGCCCAGGTTCTGGCCGTCGCCGAGCAGCTTCTTAAACTGCGCCTGGTCGTGGGGCGTGGTGATGATGAGGATGTCACGGATGCCCGCCGTCATGAGCAGCGACAGCGGATAGTATATCATCGGCTTGTCGTAGACGGGCATGAGCTGCTTGCTCACGGCGAGGGTCAGCGGGTGCAAACGGGTGCCGGAGCCGCCTGCCAAGATGATGCCTTTCATAAGTTGGACTACCGAATTGCTGTGGTTGGACGGTTAAATTGTTTGGGAGTGCCTAATTAAACAGGCAATTTAACCATACGACAATTCAATCATTTATCAATTTCTTTCCTTAATAAACTCTTGATTGCCTTTAAACCAGCTCAGCGTTTGCTTTAGCCCTTCCCGAATACGTACCTGCGGGGCGTAGCCCAGCCGGGTTTCGGCCTTCGAGATGTCGGCCAGCGAGTCGCGAATGTCGCCCGCCCGATTGGGGCCAAACTTGGGCTCCAGCGTCGAGCCGGCTTCTTCGCGCAGGATGTCGTACATCTGGACGAGCGAAGTGCGGTCGCCGACGGCAATGTTATACACCTGGTTCACGGCCTCGGGGTTATCGGTGAGGGCCGCCCGAATGTTGGCCTGCACGCAGTTTTCCACGAAGGTGAAGTCGCGGGTCTGGCCGCCGTCGCCGTTCAGCGTAGGCGGGTTATTCTCCAGAATGGCGTCGATAAACAGCGGAATAACGGCCGCGTAGGCCCCGCCGGGGTCTTGGCGCGGGCCGAAGATGTTGAAGTAGCGCAGGCCGATAATCTCCATGCCGTAGGTGCGGGCAAATACGTCGGCGTACAACTCGTTGGCGTACTTAGTCACGGCGTAGGGCGAGAGCGGCTTGCCGATGCGGTCTTCCACCTTGGGCAGGCCGGGATGGTCGCCGTAAGTGGAAGACGAAGCCGCGTACACGAAGCGCCGAATGCCCGCTTCCTTGGCGGCAAACAGCATCTTGACGAAGCCGCCCACGTTCACCTCGTCGGTGGTCACCGGGTCGTTGATGGAGCGCGGTACCGAGCCCAGCGCGGCCTGGTGCAGCACTACGTCGATGCCCGCGCAGGCGCGGGCGCAGGCCTCGCGGTCGCGGATGTCGCCTTCCAGTACTTCCAGCGCGGGGTTGCCCTCAAAGAGGCGCAGGTTTTTGCGGAAGCCGTTGGAGAAGTTATCCAGCACGCGCACCTTTTTGGCACCGTACTTCAGGAGGTACTCGACCAGGTTGGAGCCGATGAAGCCGGCCCCGCCGGTTACGAGGAAGGACGTATCGGTAAGCGGCTGATTGTGGAAAGGAGAATCGTACACGTTGTGAGGTAAGAGTTATAAATTAAGAGTTAAGAGTTAAGTCATAGGAGCTGGAGTTGCTGATTTTCAACTCATAACTCTTAATTCCACGCTAGCGGTCCGCGTATTGTTTTTGGTTGTAGTCCTGGTAGGCGCCGCTGGTCACGTTGTTGAGCCACTCCTCGTTGGCCAGGTACCAGTCCACCGTCTGGCTCAGGCCCTGCTCGAAGGTTACGCTGGGCTTCCAGCCGAGCTCGCGCATGATTTTGCTTGAGTCGATGGCGTAGCGCATATCGTGGCCCGCGCGGTCGGTAACGAACGTGATGAGCTTGCGCGAAGTCCCTGGCGCCTGGCCGGTTTTTTCGTCCACCACATCGCACAGCAACTCAATGAGTTTCAGGTTTTGCCACTCGTTTACGCCGCCGATGTTGTAGGTGTCGCCCAGCTTGCCCTTGTGGAACACCGCTTCGATGGCCGTGGCGTGGTCTTTCACGAAGAGCCAGTCGCGCACATTCTCGCCCTTGCCATAAACCGGTACTTTTTGGCCGGTGCGCAGGCGGTGAATAGCCAGCGGAATCAGCTTCTCGGGGAAGTGGTTGGGGCCGTAGTTGTTCGAGCAGTTGCTGAGCTTAATTGGCAGGCCGTAGGTGTGGTGCCAGGCCCGCACAAAGTGGTCCGACGCGGCCTTGGAGGCCGAGTAGGGCGAGCGCGGGTCGTAGCTGGTTTCTTCCGTAAACAGCTCGGGGCCAAAATCTAGCGAGCCGTACACCTCGTCGGTGCTCACGTGGTAGAAGGTGTGGCCCTCGTAGCCCTTGGGCTTCCACAGGTTTTTGGCCGCGTTCAGCAAGTTCACGGTGCCGATGACGTTGGTTTTCACAAACGCCATCGGGTCGGTGATGCTGCGGTCGACGTGGCTTTCGGCCGCGAGGTGAATCACGGCATCCGGCTCCTGGTGGGCAAACAGCTGGTCGACAAATGCTTGGTCGGCAATGTCGCCCTTCACAAACTGGTAGTTCGGCGCGTGCTCAATGTCGCGCAGGTTTTCCAGGTTGCCCGCGTAGGTGAGGGCATCAAGGTTGATAATCTGGTAGTTCGGATACTTGGTAACGAACAGGCGCACCACGTGCGAGCCAATAAAGCCGGCCCCGCCGGTGATAAGAACTTTCATAAGGTGTAGGGTAAGCTTCAGCTTGCCTTTTTACGTTTCTAACAGGATAACTTACTGGCAGTTAAAATGGCAGGGATAAGGCAAGCTAAAGCTTACCTTACAAGGCTTTGCTGCCACTTCCAGGCGCTGGCCAGCGCATCGCGCAGCGAGGTTTCCGTTTTGAAGCCTAGCACCTCGGCGGCCTTGGTGGCGTCGGCGTAGATGGCGGGCACGTCGCCGGGCCGGCGCGGGCCGATGCTGTAGTTCAGCTTTTGGCCGCTGGCTTCCTCAAAGGCCTTTACCACTTCGAGCACCGTGTTGCCGTGGCCGGTGCCCACGTTGAAGGTTTCGACTACCTCGCTGGCCTTGCGGTCGAGCAGGCGCTGCACGGCCACTACGTGGGCCTTGGCCAAATCCACCACGTGGATGTAGTCGCGCACGTTGGTGCCGTCGGGCGTGTCGTAGTCGTTGCCGAAAATGGTGAGCTTGTCGCGCAGGCCAGCCGCCGTTTGCGTGATGAAGGGCACCAGGTTGTTGGGCACGCCCAGGGGCAGCTCGCCAATCTTGGCCGACTCGTGCGCCCCGATGGGGTTGAAGTAGCGCAGCAGGATGGTATGCGTCGTATTATCAGCGGCTTGCGACGAGTCGTGCACTACGTCTTCGCACATCTGCTTGGTGCGGCCGTAGGGCGAGCTGGCGGGCTTGGTGGGAGTAGCCTCCGTCACGGGCAGCTGGTCGGGGATGCCGTACACGGTGCACGACGACGAGAATACCAGGTTCTCCACGCCTTCATCCTTCATTACTTGCAGCAGCGTGATGAGCGAGCCCACGTTGTTGTGGAAGTAAGCCAGTGGCTTCTGCACCGACTCGCCCACCGCCTTGTAGGCCGCGAAGTGAATGACGCCCTTAATGTCGCCCTCCTTGCGAAATACCTCGTGCAGCGCCTCGGCATTGCCGCAGTCGATGCGGTAGCAGGGCACCTCGCGGCCCAAAATCTCGCGCAAACCGGCTAACACCGTCGTTTCCGAGTTCACGAAATTGTCAACGATAATCGGCTCGAAGCCTGCCTGGGCCAGCTCTACCACCGCGTGGGAGCCAATGTAGCCGGCACCGCCGGTAACGAGAATCTTAGTCATGATTTTTAGGCTGTTAGCTAGTAGCTGTTAGCTAGTAGCTTTCTATTTGGAGAAAAAAGCTACTAGCTAACAGCTACTAGCTAGCAGCTATACCTTACAAGCTCCAGTAGTGCAGCTCGTGCATGGTTTGGGCGCGGTAGAGGCCCTTGATATCGACCAGCACCGCGTTGTCGGCCGTGATGGACTGAAAGTACGCTTCGTCTTTTTCCAGATACGGCTGGTGGCTCACGGCCACGATGACGGCATCGTAGTCCTGACGCACCTTTTCGGGGGGCGTGAGGCGGAAGCCGTACTCGTGCAGCAGCTCGTCGGAGCTGGCGTGCGGGTCTACGATGTCCACGTTCACCGAGAAGTTTTTGAGCTCCTGAATCACATCGGCCACCTTCGAGTTGCGGATGTCCTCCACGTTTTCCTTGAAGGTCGCGCCCATCACCAAAACCCGGCTTTTGGCCACGTCCTTGCCGCGCTTTATCATCATCTGCACCGTTTTGCGGGCGATGTAAGCGCCCATGTTGTCGTTGGTGGTGCGGCCGCTCAGGATAACTTTAGCGTCGTAGCCCAGCTCCTTGGCCTTGTAGGTCAGGTAGTACGGGTCCACGCCGATGCAGTGGCCGCCCACCAGGCCGGGGCTGAACTTGAGAAAGTTCCACTTGGTGCCGGCCGCCTCCAGCACCTCGTAGGTGTTGATGCTCATGCGGTCGAAAATCATCGACAGCTCGTTCATGAGCGCGATGTTCACATCGCGCTGCGTGTTTTCGATAATCTTGGCGGCCTCGGCCACCCGGATGCTGCTGGCGCGGTGCACGCCGGCATCTACCACCAGCTCGTACACTTTGGCAATGGTATCGAGGCTTTCGGCGTCGCAGCCGCTCACCACTTTCACGATGCGGCGCAGCGTGTGCTCCTTGTCGCCGGGGTTGATGCGCTCGGGCGAGTAGCCCACCTTAAAGTCACCGCCCGCGAAGCTCAAACCCGAGAATTTCTCCATCACCGGAATGCAGTCTTCCTCGGTGCAGCCGGGGTACACGGTGCTCTCAAACACCACGTAATCGCCCTTTTTAAGCACCTTGCCTACCGAGCCCGAGGCCCCGAGCAGCGGCCTGAGGTCGGGCTGGGCGTGCTCATCGATGGGCGTGGGCACGGCCACGATATAAAACTGCGCCTCGCGCAGCACGTCGAGCGAGTCGGTAAACGTAATGTCGCAGCCTTCGAAGGCGCTGGCATCGAGCTCGCCGCTGGGGTCCTGGTGGTTGCGCATCATCTCCACGCGCCCGGCATTGATGTCGAAGCCGATAACCGAGAGTTGCTTGGCAAATTCGAGGGCGATGGGCAGGCCCACGTAGCCGAGGCCAATCACGGCCAGCTTAGCTTCTTTGCGGAGTAGTTCGTCGTACACGGTGCTAATTATGAATTATAAATTATGAATTATGAGTTGGCACGGTTGATACAGGTGTTTCATCCATAGCGCTTACTGCTTTTTTGTCAGGGCTGAGCTGATAAAGAGCGCCGCTTTCGGGGCAGGTGGCGCGGCCCGCCGCGTCGAATTGTAAGCGGTGGCCGTAGGCGCTCAGCCAGCCGTGCTGCCGGGCGGGGTTGCCATACACCAGCGCAAAAGCCGGAATATCTTTCGTCACTACGCTGCCCGCGCCCACAAAGGCGTAGCGGCCCAGGCGCACGCCGCACACCACCGTAGCATTGGCCCCGATGCTGACGCCTTGCTCCAGGTAAGTAGGCTGGTAGTGGGCCGCGCCCCGGCGCGGCACCGCGCTGCGCGGGTTGCGCACGTTGGTAAACACCACGGAGGGGCCCAAAAACACGTCATTTTCGCATACCACGCCGCTGTAGAGGCTCACGTTGTTCTGCACCTTCACGTTGCGGCCCAGCGTCACGCCGTCGGCCACGAACACGTTTTGGCCCAGCGAGCAGTTTTCGCCGAGTACCGCGCCCGCCGCCAGGTGGCAAAAGTGCCAGATGCGGCTGCCCGCGCCCACTTGGCAGCCCGCATCGAGCACGGCGGTGGGGTGGGCATAAAAAGCGGAAACGGCGTCGGCCACGGATGCTGGTAGAGTTGCGCGGGCGCAAAGGTAACAGGGCGAGCGGGGTTGGGCTGCGCAGGCGGCGGTATTTGGGCGCGGGCGGCGCGCTTGCGCTAGGGTAGGGCGCTGTTGCAAAATCACGGGGCGCTTTTCGGCGAGGCCGCTACGCTTCAGTAGTAGCAATTTTCTGCTTTATTCAGGCAATCGCGTGGCGCGGCACTACTAAGGTCGCGCGGCTGAGCCGTTACTTTGCCAGCTAAGCCCGATACTATTCCAGCCTTCGCATTGTGCAACTTCCTGCTTTACTAGCCCGCCACAATCCCCGCCAAAACTTGCTGGTGCTGCTTTGCCTTGGCGGCCTGCTGGGGCTGGGGCTACTTATCTGGCCCGACTACGGCGTGTCGTACGACGTAGCCCAGAGCCGCAACATCGGCATGACCAACCTGCACTACGTGCTGCAGCGGCTGGCCCCCAGCGTGTTGCAAGACCCAGTCACGATTAACACATTTATGCCCTACACTACGCCGCTGGCCGAGTTCAACGACCGCGACTACGGCGTGGGCTACGAGCTGCCCGTGACGATAGGCGAGTGGATGCTGCCCTTCACGAGCTTGCGCGAAGCGTACTTCTACCGGCACCTGTGCACTTTTCTGATAAGCTACGTCGGCATTTTGGCGGTGTATGGACTGGGCCGGCGGCGCTACGGCGGCGACTGGCGGGCCGGCCTGGCCGCCGCTGGCTTGGTGGTGCTGAGCCCGCGGCTGTTTGGCGAGTTTTTCTACAACGACAAAGACGCCGTATTCATGGCCCTGAGCGCGGTGGCTACTTACACCACCGTGCGGTTTGTGGAGCGCCCGGCCTGGGGCTGGGCCCTGGCCCACGCGCTGGCCTGCGCCCTGGCCATCGATGTGCGCCTGATGGCGGTGCTATGGCCGCTGGCCACGCTGCTGCTGCTGGCCGCCCGCGCCAAGCGCGGCGAGTATGCCGCCGGCCCGGCCGGCCGGTGGGGGGCTTTTGGCCTCTACTGCCTGGCCCTGCCGGCGCTGGTGGTGGCCCTGTGGCCCTACCTCTGGGAGCACCCGTGGGCCAATTTTGGGCAAGCCTTCAGCAACATGGCCCACTTTCGCTGGGATGGCGCCATGTGGTACCGGGGCGACTACGTGTACTCCAAAGACCTGCCCTGGCACTACGTGCCGCAGTGGATACTCATCACCACGCCCTTTTTGCAGCTGGCCCTGCTGGGAGTGGGGCTGTGGGCGGTAGGGCGCCAGCTGGTGCGCCAGCGCTGGTGGTTTTACCGGGCTGGCACCCGCGAGTGGCAGGATGTCTTGTTTTTGGGCCTGGGGCTGGGGCCGGTGCTGGCGGTAGTGGTGCTGCACTCGGTGCTGTACGATGGCTGGCGGCAGCTGTACTTCGTGTACCCCTCCCTCATGCTGCTGGCGCTGCGCGGCCTGGTAGCTACGTGGCGCTGGCTGGCCACCCGGCCGCAGCCGCAGCAGCGCCTGGTAGTGGCGCTGGGCGTGCTCGGCGTGCTAAGTACCGCCGGCCAAATGGCTTGGATGCACCCGCTGGAAAGCCTGTATTTCAACCGCTTGGCGGGGCCGCACGGCAACGAGCGCTACGAGCACGACTACTGGGGTATCTCCTACCGGCAAGGCATCAAGTGGGTGCTGGCGCACGACGACCGCCCGGTGCTCCACATCCGCGTCGATGATATTATGTCGCCGGCCTACCAGCAAAACTGCGAGCTGCTAACCGAAGACGAGCGCAAGCGCCTGGTGCAGGTAGTAAAGCCCGAAGAGGCTGACTATTTCCTAGGTAATTACCGCTGGCACCCGCAGCCCTACCCGTATCCCAACCGCGTGCACGACATCCGGGCCGGCCGGCAGGTGGCGCTCTCCATTTTCAGGCTCACCTGGTAAAGCTAGCGGCTACATAATATTTTTTGTGCTTACGCAGGGCGCTGGATGTAAAGGTATTGCAGTAGCTTGCTGTGCCAATTAGCCTGCCCACGGTCACGCGACTCATCTCGCAACATATGCCTTCTGCTACTAGTTTTGCGGCGTGCGTAGCCAGTCATTTTTAATGCGGATTAGCGCTGGCTCAGGTTCTCTTTTTTGAGCCGGATTATGGCGGGTTTTTGCCGGCCTTGTTTTATTTAATCATCACCATTCCGTGCCGCTTTGCGGCTCCCTCATGAAATTTTCGCTACCCTCTCTCTGTGTTTCCGGGGTTATAGTTGGCCTGCTGGGCCTGGCTGGCTGCAAAAGCGATAGCTCGGCTAGTGCCGATGCCAATCAGATTGCTTTCAACGACTTCGAGTCGCTCGACGGCTGGGCCTCCAACACCGAGTCACTGAGCAAAGAGCAAGCTCATTCGGGTAAGTACTCGATAGGCGTCAACCCCAACGTCGAGTTTGGTATGAACTACATGATGGTGCTTAACAAGGTATTTGACCACAAGCCGCGCAAGCTGCGCATTTCGGGCTGGGGCTTCATGGCCGACTCCAAAGCGACGGCCCAGCTGGACATTCAGCTCTTTGACCCAGCGCAAAATAAAGCGGTTTTTGGCGAGTCGATAGACTACGCCACCGCCGTAAAAACGCCCGGCAAGTGGGTCGAAATCAGCCGCGAAGTAACCCTGCCCGCCACCACCACCGGCACCCAGCAGCTGCGGGTGTTTTTGTGGCGCGCCGGGGCCAGCAGCCCCGCTTTTATAGACGACGTGCGCGTGGCGGAAGTACCAGAGTAGCCGCCGTGCCGGGCGGGTTGCGCACCAGGCAAAAGGCATAGTCGGGGGCGCTGCCCGGCCCCCGGCTGCCCAAGGCCACCAGCGGCGGCATGGCCAGCAGCAGCGCCCCGCCCACTACCGGCACCGCCGGCTGCTCCCACTGTTGCACAAAGCCGCCGTTGTTGGGGTCACCGTCGCCGTCGGCATCGTGCCCGAGGTGGGTATAAAACCACTGCACCCGGTACGTTACGGGGCTGACGCTGAGCTGGTCGGCTATATCGCCGGTGTTTATCTGTAATAGTTGCCCCGTGAGTGGGGTGATAGTGTTGGACGTAGTATTGCCAAGGCTAGTGGCCACGCCGGGGTTGTGGGCGCAGCTATCGCCCGCGCAAAAGCCGCCGCTCTGAGTAGTGTGCGGTAGGTTGTACCAATAGTGCGTTTTGTTGTGAAGCCAGCCGATAATGCGGCCAGGGTTGCGCAGGGCGTACACTTCCAGCAGGCCATCCTGCGAGGTATTCGCCCCGTGCACGAGGTAGTCGGGCCGGTCATTTTGGTTAAGCGAATCTTCCTTGCTGAGCGGAGCGCCAAAATTGGGGGCTATCCCCACGCTTCGCAGCCAGCCGGGTGGGCAGTGGCGGTCGCAGGGCGAAAAGTAGGCGGGGTTGGTGCCGGCCGGGGCCGTGGCAAACAGCGGTACGGCCGCCTTTTTGGCGAGCCCGGCCGGGTACTGCGGACTGTACAGGGCCACCGCCGCGCCGGCCACATTGCCGATGGGCTCGTTGGCATCGGCGCTGTGAAAACCACTGAGGGCCAAAAACCGGGCCAGCGGCTGGTATTGCTGGTAGGCCGGGTAGCAGGGGTGGTGCAGGTTGGAAAAGCCGCTGAGCGCCAGCCCGATGCCTAGCGCGCCACTAAAGGCCGTGGCCCACGGCGCGGTATGAAACTTGGCCGCGTAGCTGGTATTGATGTAGGGCGAGTAATCGACCTCCTGCAGCTGGTAGGGCCGCTGGTGCAGGCGCGTCATGGCCTGCGTGAGGTAGTTGCGGCGCAGTTCGGCGTTGAAGCTGGCCGTGTAGTCGTGCGAGGTAGTGTAGTCGAACAGGGCGGGGTGGTCGCGTAGCAGCTCGTAGCCGTTTTCGGGGCCGTAGGCGGCCGTTTGCAGGTGCCGCCCGTCCAGCGCCTTCAGGTAGGTAGCCATTTCTACCGTCCAGCGCCACAAGGGCGGCAGGTCCTGGCGGTAGTTCTGGCCAAAAACCCGCCCGGCATCAATAAAGTCGCCCTCATTAAGCAGCTCATACGAAGCAATTTGGGGCGAGTAGCCCCAGCGCGCCACGATGTAGCGAAGCTTGTTTTTGAACAGCCGCCGGGCCGCCGGCTCGGTAAAGAAGCGCCGCTGCTCGTGCGGCCCCAGGCCCAGCCCTACCTTGTAGGGAAACGTGCGCCACTGCCGCGAGGTGGCGTTGTTCCAGAGCCGGGCGCCGTCCAGCAGGCTCAGGTGCAGGTACACGCCGTTGGCCTTGGCGGCCAGCAGCAGCCGGTCGAGGTCATACATGCGGGGCTGGTGGGGCTGGTAGTAGCCCAGCGTGTTCACCCGCGTGGTCGAGTCATAGGTTTCGATGTCCCAGTTGGAAGCTTGCAGCCACACCCGCGCAAAATTGCCCTGCACGGCGTGCAGCTGCTCAAATACCTGCTCGTAGGCCGTGTAAGTGTAGGTCGAAAACTGATACTGCTGCCGCGCTGGCAGCTGCATCACCAGCCGCTGGCCGCACCTCGATACGTTGGGGCTACCTGCCGCCGCCAGGCCCGCCGGCACCGCCAAGGCATTGTCGCCCCAGTAGTCCACGTTGCTGCCGATGGCCAAAAACGACTGCCCCTGGTCAAACACCAGTTGCCGCTTATTGGGCGCCACCTTCAAAAACCCGCTGTTGGCCGAAGCCACGCACTCAAACGTGCGCGCCGGTAGCGTTTCGGTGGTGCCATCGCGGTAGCTCACGCTGAGCGTGTAGCGCCAAGTGCCCACCTGGCCGGGCGCGAAGCGCACGCGCCAGGGCTGCGGTGTGGCGGCTGGCTGCCAGTACCGGGCATCGTTGGCCACCAGGTACTTGCGCTGAATGGCAAAATCCTGGTAGTAAAAGCCGTACCGGACGGTATTTTGGCCACTGGGGCTTACGAAGGTAGTCGCCACCGACACGTCGGCGGGGTCAAATGGGTTGCCGTGGAGCGTGTCGGCCCCAAAATCCCGGTCGAGCGTCAGGCCTACCTCAAACTTCTCGTAGCGCCCCACCGGGCCGGCCGTTATCGGCACCACGGCTTTGATGTGGGCGCCGGCATCGGCTCGCGCGGCCCTTGGCCCGCCCAATAGGCTAATCAATAAAGCAAACAGCAACCAACCGGGCCGCGCCCGCCGGTACCTGAGAAAAATACGCATCTAGTATAAGGCCGGCCGCCGCCCAACCGGCCGCACACCACTAATAACTGCCAAAGCAAATAAATTAACGAGCGGCGAAGCCGGGAGCATCGGGGCCGGCCGCTGGCCCGTTGATACGGGCCAGCGTGCCGGTTGGGTGCGCTGGCGGCCGTTTTTTCCCGGCCGGGCTTGCCCTACCTTTATGGCCGCGGCCGGGGTGCCCAGCCGTGTTTTTAGTGGTTTTAGCTTCTTCTGTTTGCGAACATCTTTTCTCCGAATTGCCCTGGCAGTAGGGCTGTGGGCCGGGCTGGCGGCCTGCAAGAGCGACACCTCACAGGGCCTGTACGTGGGCGACGTGGTCATCCGCACCGATTTTGAGGACCTGGCGGGCTGGGGTGCCGACCCCAGCTCCCTCACCGACGCGCACGCCCACTCGGGCCGCCAGGCCATCTTCATCGCCCCCGACCGCGAATACAGCCTCACGTATCACCTGCCGCTAGGCCGGGCCAGCCTGCACCGCCTTAAGGCGCTCGATGTGTCGGCCTGGGTGTACCTGCCCTCCGACAAGGCCAGCGCCACGCTGTCGGTGCAGGTGTTTCGGCCGCCGGGCGCGCCGGCCGGGCCGCCCCTCTACGGCGGCAACCTGCTGCTCACCGACGCGGTGCATACCTACGGCAAGTGGCAGCCCTTCCAGCACGTATTCGTGCTGCCCGACAACCTGCCCGTGGAGGCCGAATTGCGGCTTTTCTTGTGGCGCGGCAGCAGTACCGAGCCCGTGTATCTCGATGACCTTTACGTGAAAGCCCGTGAGTAGCCCTTCCCCTTTGGCTGGCCCCGGTCGGCCGGGCTGGCGCACGCTGGCCGTAGCGGCCTACCTCGGCGAGCTGCTGCTCTTCACCCAGGCGCGCGGCTATTTTGGCCCTTATGTCAGCCCGCTGCTTTTCTACGGGTCTGTGGTGCTGCTGGTGGTGTCCGCCCTGGCTGCCCTGCGCGACCAGCCTTTCTTGACCGAACTGCCCGCCCAGTCGGTGCGGCGGGTGGGGTGGGGGGCCGTGCTGGCCGGCCTGGGCACGGTATTGGTGCTGAACCGGCAAATCCCCATCGTGCTCAGCCAGCCGATTGATATTCACGCCTCCGACATCATTCCGGCCATGCAGGTGTATGCGGGGCGCTTTTTGAGCGGCGAGGTGGTGTACCGCTACATCACTACCTATCACTACCCCATTTTTCCGGTGTACCTGCCCGCGCAGTGGTTTCCCTACACGCTGGCCCTAAAGTGGGGCATCGACTTTCGGTGGCTGAGCTGGGGGCTGCTGCTATTGGTGGGTTTTGGGGCCTACCAGCTGGTGCTGCTGCGCCGGCCGCTGGCGGCCGGGCGCTACGTGCTGCTGGCGCTGCTGCCCGGCCTGGTGGTGTGGTGGATGCTGCACACCGACGGCTACCTGTTTGCGCAGGTGCTCGAGCCCACCATTATTACCTATTACTTCGTGCTGGCGGCCAGCTTGTTTGTGCGCTCGGCGCCGTTGCAGGCGGCGGCCATTACGCTGTGCGTGCTCTCGCGCTATTCCCTCATATTCTGGGTGCCGTTTTTCTTGTGGCTGCTGTGGCGCGAGGTGGGCTGGCGCTACGCCTTCACGGTGGCCGGGCTGGTGGCAGCCGGCATCGTGGGGCTCTACATCGTGCCCTTTTTGTCGCACGACTGGGACTTGTTTCCGCGCCACACCATGGCCGAATATTACATCGCCGCCATTGCCGAGTGGGAGCGTAGCGAGCAGCCGGGCGCGCTGCCCCTGCACCTGGCCAACGGCCTGAGTGCCTCGCCCTGGGTGTTTCGCCTGCTCGATGGCTTCCCGCTGGCCGTGCGCGTAAGCTGGATGCAGCGCCTGCACGCCGGGGCGTCGGTGGGCGTGGTGGCCGTGCTGGCGTTTTGGTACTGGCGCTACGGCCGCCGCTACGACTACCGCTACGTGGCCCTGCTCTCGCTCAAGCTGGCGCTGGGCACGTTCTACTTTTTCATTCAGGTGCCCTACACGTACCTTATTTCGGTGAGCGTGCTACTCTCCACCTTCGTGCTGATGGTGGTGCTCACTAGGCCGGTGCTGCCGGGCAATGCGCCCGCCGCCGAAGCCGCGTAGCCGGGGCGGTGGCTCGCTACCGCCCCAGCAGCCCGTACTTAATAATGCAGTAGATGGCCCGAAAGCCGTCGCGCCAGCCAATTTTTTTGCCTTCGGCGTAGGTGCGGCCATAGTAGCTGATGCCCACTTCGTAGATGCGGGCGCCCGGCACCCGCGCCACCTTGGCCGTTACCTCGGGCTCGAAGCCAAAGCGCTTCTCTTCGAGTTGCAGGCCCTGAATGATGTCGCGCCGAAATAGCTTGTAGCACGTTTCCATGTCGGTCAGGTTCAGGTCGGTAGTAGCGTTGGACAGGAACGTGAGAATGGCGTTGCCGATGCTGTGCCAAAAGAACAGGATGCGGTGCGGGTTGCCGCCCATAAAGCGCGAGCCGTACACCACGTCGGCAAAACCCTTCAAAATCGGCTTTAGCAGCAGGTTATACTCCTCGGGGTCGTATTCGAGGTCGGCATCCTGAATGATGACGTAGTCGCCGGTGGCCTCGCGGATGCCCGTGTGCAGGGCCGCGCCCTTGCCCTGGTTCACGCTGTGCTGCAGCAGCCGCAATTGCAGCTGCGGGTGCCGGGCCATGTACGCCTGAATCACCTCCACCGAGTTGTCGGACGAGCAGTCGTTGACCAGGATAATCTCTTTGCTGATGTCATTGACCAGTTTCAGGTCGCGCAGCAAATCCAGTATCTGGTGGATGGTCCGGGCCTCGTTATATACCGGAATAATGATAGAAAGCGTAGCTATTTTTACCAAACTGGGGGCGGCCGCCGGCTGAAAAGTACTCACTGCAATTGGACTTCGCGAAGGGTAACAGGAGGTCAAAGCTAGAACGCAACTGCCAGACTACCGCGCGCTGGCGGCACCCGGCCGCGCCCCCGGCCCCGGCGCGCGGGCTGGCCGGGGCCGGGGGCGGCCTCTATATTTGAAGCCGCGCCCGCTGCCGCCGTTTAGCCCAAGCCCCGCTGTTTTATGAAGTCACGTACCGTTTTTTGGCTGGTTGCCGCGCTCATGCTTTTTGCCCTGCACCAATCGAAGCGCTGGAACACCCAAGGGGTATTTGACTGGGACGCGGGCGGCTACTTCGCCTACCTGCCCGCCGTGTTCGTGTACCACGACCCCGGCCGGGTCGACTCCTTGGCCCGGCTGGTGCAGCAGCGCTTGCCCGCCCAAGAGCGCGACTATAACCGCATTGGCCTGCACCCGCTGCCCGGCGGACGCTATTACATCAAGTACCCCATGGGCGTGGCCCTGAGCCAGCTGCCGTGGTTTGCGGGCGCGCACGCCTACTCCTACGCGGTGGGGCTGCCCACTACCGGCCACACCTGGCCCTACCAGGAGGCGGCCATTCTGGCGGGCGCGGCCTACGCCATCTTAGGTTTGTGGGTGCTGCGCAAGCTGCTGCTGCGCTACTTCCCCGACCCGGTGACGGCCTGGACGATAGCCGGCATCGGGCTGGGCACCAACTACTTCGTGTACGCCACCCACGAGGCTGCTAATGCGCACGCCGTGCTATTTCTGTGGCAGGCCGCGCTGCTCTACTGCACCGCCCGCTGGTACGAAACCCCCGAGCGGCGCTGGGCGCTGGGCATGGGCCTGTTTTTGGGCCTCATTACGCTCACGCGCTTTAGCGAAGCGCTCTACGGGCTTATTCCGGTAGTGTGGGGCCTTAGCAGCTGGGCGGCGCTGCGGCAGCGGCCGTTGCTGCTGGCCCGGCACGCCGGGCAGCTGGCGCTGGCCGTGGGGCTGGCGGCGGCCGTGGCGGGCTTGCAGTTCCTTTTCTGGTACTGGGTAAGTGGGCATTGGGTGCTCGAAACCTACCAGGGCGAGCATTTTGACTTTGCTAATCCGCAGCTTATGAATGGCCTGTTTAGCATCCGGCGGGGCTGGCTGGTGTACACGCCGCTGGCGGCCCTGATGCTGGTGGGTATCTGGCGGCTGCCGCGCTATGTGCCCGCGGCGGTGCCGGCCGTGCTGGTGCTGCTGCCGGTGCTGCTCTACATCACCTTTAGCTGGGTGCAGTGGTGGTACGGCTGGGGCTTCGGCACCCGGCCGCTGGTGAGTATTTATCCGCTGCTGGCGCTGCCGCTGGGTGCGGTGCTGGCCAGCGTGCGGCCCAGCGCCCCCTCGCGCCGGGCGGTGCAGGGCTTTGTGGTGGTGTGCATCGCGCTCAATCTGTGGCAGGGCTGGCAGTACGTCACCGGCATCCTGCCCGGCGAGGCCATCACCTGGGAGATGTACAAGGAGCGGTTTTTTATGGTGCCGCCCTACTACCTGGCCGAGTCTACGCCCTACACGCCGCCCGTGGCGCCGCCCCCGGCCCGCTGGTAGCGCCCGCCCAAATAGCTTGTTTTCGACTGCTTTTTTCTGGCTTCTTTTGTCGCCCCTATGCGCTTTTTACGCCCATTGCCGCTGAGCGCGGCGGCCTTGCTGGCCCTCGCCACCGCCTGCGGCACTACGCCCGACCCGGCGGCCGCCCCCGATGCCGCCACCCTGCTCACCACCGGCTTCGAGCAAAATATTGGCTGGGGTGGTGCGCAGCCCTCGCTCACCACGGCCAAGGCCCACACCGGCCAAGCCGCTGTGCTGGCCAGCCCGGAGGTGCCTTTTGGCTACACCTACGCCCGCACCCTCGATGCGCTAGGCCTCGGCGCGCCGCCCCGCCAGCTCGAACTCACGGCCTGGGCGCTGCGCACGGCGGCCGGCAGCACCGCCCGGCTGGTGGTGCAGCTCGATACTAGCCCCACCGACGAAAAGCAGGTGTTCTACGCTGCTCTGCCGCTGGCCGAGGCCGTGCCCACCTTCGGCGAGTGGCAGCAGGTGCGGCTGCCGCTCGACCTGCCCGCCGGCGCGGTCGGCAGCAATCAGCTTAAAATCTATCTCTGGAACGACAAAGGCACTTCGCCCACCTACCTCGACGACGTGGTGTTGCGGCGCGTGGCCAAATAGCCGTCTTTTTCTGCCTTTTCCTCTTGATTTTCTGCGCTATGCTTCCTCGCTTGCCGGCCACCCGCGCCCCGTACTCGCTGCTGGCTTTGCTGCTGCTATTTGCCCTCATGGTGCAGGCCCGGCTGTGGCTGCCCAACTGGGACACGCACAACGTGCTGGCCGTGCTGAGCTGGGATGCCCTGGGCTACTACCTCTACCTGCCGGCCAAGTTCATTTACCACGACCTGAGCCACTTGGCCTTCTCGGCCGACATCATGCGCGAGTACGCGCCCAGCAGCTCCTTTTACCAGGCCAGCCAGGTGCCCGGCGCGCCCGAAGGCCAGCTCGTGATGAAGTACACCGCTGGCCTGGCCGTGCTGTGGGTGCCGTTTTTTTGGCTCGGGCACTGGGCGGCCGGCTGGCTGCACTACCCGCAAGACGGCTTTTCGGCGCCTTACCAAGTGGCCATTGGCCTCGGCGGGATGCTCTACGCCCTGCTGGGCCTGGGGCTACTGCGCCATTTTTTGTTGCGCTACTTCTCCGACGTAGTCGTGACGCTGGTGCTCGTGACGCTGGTTTTGGGCTCCAATTACCTCGAATACTCCGTGTTCGACTCGGCCATGGCCCACCACTACCTGTTTACGGGGTATGCGCTGCTGCTGCTGCTCACGGCGCGCTGGCACGAGCGGCCCACCCGGCTCGGGGCGCTCGGCATCGGCCTTACGCTGGGCTTGCTGGTGCTCATTCGGCCCTCCGAAATGGTGGCCGTGGTGCTGCCGCTGCTCTGGGGCGTGGGCAGCGGGGCCGATGCCCGCGCCAAGCTGGCGCTGCTGCGCCAGCGCTGGCCCGATGTGGGGCTGCTGGCCCTGGGCGGCCTTTTGGGCGTGCTGCCGCAGCTGGTGTACTGGCACCACGCCACCGGGCACTGGCTGTTTTACAGCTACGGCGACCAGCATTTTAGCTTCCTCAAGCCGCACACCTGGCAGGTGCTGTTCAGCTTTAAGAAAGGCTGGCTGATTTACTCGCCCTTTCTGCTGCTCGTTTTGGCGGGTTTTGGGCCCCTGTGGCGGCGGCACCGGGCGCTGGCCGTGCCGGCGCTGGTGTTTTTTGTGCTCAATCTGTGGGTGGTATCGGCCTGGGATATCTGGTGGTACGGCGGCGGCTTTGGGCAGCGGGCGCTGGTGCAGAGCTACGCGGTGCTGGCCCTGCCCTGGGCGGCGGGCCTAGCGTGGCTGCTAGCGCCGGGCCGGCGCTGGGTGGTGCGGGCGGCGCTCATCGCGGCGGCGGTGCTGCTGGTCGACCTCAACCTGTTTCAGCACTGGCAGTACCAGAACGCCATCATCAACTCGGAAGGCATGAACCGGCGCTACTACTGGGCTGTGTTCAATAAAACCCAGCCCTCGCAGGCCGATTTCAACCAGCTCGACGATGCCCGCGGCCTGCCCCAGCCCGAGCGCAACTACCAGCCCCGCCCGCTGGGCAAGCTCGATTTTGAGCAAGCCACGCCCGAAGCCATGCCCGGCCTCAGCAACGAGCAGGGCTTCTACAGCCGGCAGGCGTACCGCACCGATGGCAGCCGGCCCTACAGCCCCGCCCTGGCGCTGCCCCTCGGCCCCACCGGCCTGCACGGCGGCGACTACGTGCGCGCCGCGTGCCGGGTGTTCTCCGACTACGGCGCCTGGGGCAACAAGCTGGTGCTGAGCGTAGAGCGCGACGGCAAGTCCATTGCCTGGACCGGCGTAAGCCTGCAAAAGCCCAACAGCCTCAACCGCAGCTGGAACCACGTGTACGTCGACGCGCCCCTGCCCGCCGACACCCGCCCCACCGACGTACTCAAAGTCTACGTACTCAACGAAGGCGGCTCCGCCAGCTTCATCGACGATATAGAGGCCAGCGCCATGCTACCCGTCGCGAAGTGGTAAGAGGTTTTTTTGGATGGAAAAACTGTTGTCATGCTGAGCGCAGCGAAGCATCTCTGCCGCTTCGTTGCTTACGTATGAGGTTATTTCATCAATAGAGATGCTTCGACTGCGCTGCGCTCCGCTCAGCATGACGACCGTTTTCTAACAGCTCACTCAACCCACTCAGCCAACATGATAACCCGTCCCTTCAACTTTCAGAACTGGGTAGCCGAGCACCGGCACTTGCTCAAGCCGCCGGTGGGCAACCAGCAGGTTTTCAAGGATAACAAAGACTTTATCGTAATGGTGGTGGGCGGCCCCAACGCCCGCAAAGACTACCACGTGGACGAGGGTGAGGAGCTATTTTGGCAGCTCGAAGGCGAGATGACCGTCAAGATTATCGAAGACGGCCAGCCGGTCGACATCGTCATCGGCCCCGGCGATATGTTCCTTTTGCCGCCCGGCGTGCCGCATTCGCCGCGCCGCCCGGCCGGCACGGTGGGCCTGGTGCTGGAGCGCTACCGCACGGCCGGCGAGCTCGACGGCTTTCAGTGGTACTGCGAAAACTGCGGTCACAAGCTCCACGAGGAGTACGCCGAAATCACGGACATCGTGGCCCAGCTGCCGCCCATCATGGACCGCTTTTGGGCCAATGACGACCTGCGCACCTGCCAGGTGTGCGGCACCTACATGGCAGCCCCGCCCAAGCCGGCCGCCTAGCCGCCTTTTGGGCACCGGGTGGCCGGTTTGGCAGCCGCACCGTTTTCTTTGCGCCCGTGGAATACTATTCTTCGGGCCGTTTGTCGCAGCACCTGCTTTGGCTGGCCTCTTTGGCGGGCATTGTGGGGCTGCTGGCCAGCCGCGCACTGGTAGCGCTGAGCCCCGTAGCCGGGGTGCTGGCCGTGCTCGCAAACCCACAGCTGCGCCGCGACCTTCGGCTGTATTGTCAGAACGGGGCCGCACTACGGGCCGCCGCCATGGTGGTGTTTTTGCTGCTCAGCGGCCTCTATACCAGCGAGTGGGCCGTGTGGCGGCACGAGTTGTTTCGCAGCCTCACCTGGCTGGGCGTGCCGCTGGCCTTTGGGGCGGCCGTGCCGCTGGGCGGGCGGCAGCGCTGGGTGGTGGGCGCGTTTTTTGTGCTGAGTACGGCCGCTGTGGGCCTGGCCACGCTGGCTAAGTACTGGCTCGACCCCGCCAGTGGCAACCAGGCCATCCACATCGGCCAAAACGTGCAGGCCGTAACGGGTGTCTTCCACATCTTCTTCGGCGTGATGCTGGCCCTGACTGCTTTTTGGGGGGCAGCAATGGCCCTCAAGCGTCCCCAAAAGGCAGCTACTGGCTGGCTTTGGGCGCTGGGTACGGCGGCCGCGGTGGCCGCCATCGCGCTGCACGTGCTGGCCTACCGCACGGGGCTGTTGGTGTTTTACGGAGGGCTTTTGGTGTGCGCGGTGCGACTGCTGCTGCGCCAAAACCTGGCCTGGGGCCTAGGCTTGCTGCTGCTGCTGGGCCTGGGGCCGTGGCTGGCCTACACCCAGCTCGAATCGGTGCGGCTGCGGGTGCACGCTACGCGGCACGACATGCAGCAGTTTGAGGAGCTGGACAAAGGCCGCGACCTCAACAACTTCTCGCTGGCCCGCCGCCTCACGGCGGCCGAAACCGCCCTCATCGTCATTCGGGAGCACTGGCTGCTGGGCGTCGGCCCCGCCGATACCCACGCCGCCATGCGCGACCAGTACGGCTGGCGCAGCTACGGCCTCCGGCGCGCCAACCAGGCCGATGTACACAGCCAATACCTCGAAACCCTGCTGGGCGGCGGCGTAGTGGGCCTGGCCCTGTGGCTGGCTGTGGTGTTCTGGCCCCTCACCCAGGCTTGGGCGCGGCGCGATGCTTACCTCTGCCTGTTCATTTTATTACAAGCCATCACCATGCTCGTCACCGACGTGCTGAGCCTGCAAATCGGCCTCAACCTATTCGTGTTCGGCTACGGCTTTTTGGTGGTAGCTGGCGAGCGGCAGCAGCAGCAAATCCGGGCCGCTAGTGATGGGCGGGTACTTGTAGCGTAGAAAAGCGGTTGTCCTTGCGAGCGTAGCGAAGCAAGGACAGGCTTCTTAATCCTTCTTCGGGTACTGCGCCTTTGTCTTCTCTTCATCCGACTTGGGCACCGCGCCCGCCTTAGTAAACTGCTCGCGCAGCTGCTCGGGCGTGGTTTCGGTGAAGTCGCGCACCGCTGCCAGCGGTGCCTGAAACTCATGCGCTCCCAAGGTGCTGGTGATGGCTACGCAGCGCATCCCGGCTTTGTAGGCGGCCTGCTCGCCCAGCAGCGCATCTTCAAACACCAGGCAGTGTTCGGGCTTGATGGCCAGCTTTTCGGCTACGGCGGCGTAGGTTTCGGGGTGCGGCTTGCCGGCTTCTACATCGTCGGCCCCCACTATCACGTCAAAAAAGGGGCGCAGGTCGAGGTAGTCGAGGATGTAGCTCAGCGTGTCGTTGGCCGAGCCGGTGCCGAGGCCGATTTTGAGGCCGGCGGCGCGGGCCGCCTTCAGAAAATCGACCACGCCCGCCGTGGGCCGGCGCTCGTCGCGGTACAGGGTGCGGTAGAGAAACTCGCGCTGGTCGGCATATTTTTTTAACTCTTTTTCGGGTTTGGGCTCTTCAAGCACCTGCTTGAGGATGTCGGTCGCCGGCATCCCATTCAGGCGGCGCAGCAGCTGGTAAGCGTCGGCCTCCACGCCGATATCCTGGAAGAGCAGCTGAAAGGCACGGGCTTGCACGGGCGTATTATCCAGGATAACACCGTCCATGTCAAAAACGAAGGCTTGTAAATCGGGCATGTATAATACTAACGTAATACGGCCCCAAGTCGCCGGAAACGGCGGGCGGTATCTTTGCGGGCCGTTTTCACTGGCTTTTATATGAAAAAACTAGTCTTGCTCTCGCTGCTGGCCCTGCCCGCGCTGGCCCAGAAAAAAGGCCCCGCCCTCGAGCGCCCCAAGCTCGTAGTGGGCATCGTGGTCGACCAGATGCGCTACGACTACCTGTATCGCTACTGGGATAAGTTCGGCAGCGGCGGCTTTCGGCGGCTTTTGGGCGAGGGCTTTAGCTACGAAAGCTGCCACTACAACTACGTGCCCACCTACACCGGCCCCGGCCACGCCAGCGTGTACACCGGCACCACACCCGCGCACCACGGCATCGTGGGTAACAACTGGTACGAGCGCGAGGCCGGCAAAGGCACCTATGTCACCGACGACAAAACCGTGCAGTCGGTGGGCGGCTCGCTGGCCGCCGGCCAAATGTCGCCCGCCCATATGCTCACTACCACCATTACCGACGAGCTGCGCCTGGCCACCAACTTCCAGAGCAAGGTCATCGGCCTCAGCATGAAGGACCGGGGCAGCATCTTGCCCGCCGGCCACGCCGCCAACGCCGCCTACTGGTACGACGGCACCAACGGCGCATTTATCAGCAGCACGTTCTACGCCAAGGAGTTGCCGCCCTGGGTCACGAAGTTCAACGCCGCCGGCCACGCCGCCGAGTACTTGAGCAAGCCCTGGACTACGCTGCTGCCGATAGCCGAGTACACCGAGAGCACGCCCGACGACGTGGCCTGGGAATCGGCCTTTAAGGGCGAGGAAAAGCCGGTATTTCCGCACGACCTGCCGCGCCTGAGCGGCGCCACGCCCACGGCCGTGGCCGCCACCATGCGCGCCGCCGGCGAAAAGCCCGCCAAGGCCAGCCCCCAAAACCTCGACCTCATCCGCTCGACGCCCTTCGGCAACTCGCTCACCGCCGACTTCGCCCTCGAAGCCCTGCGCGCCGAGCAACTGGGCCAGGGCGCCCAAACCGATTTTCTGGCCGTCAGCTTCAGCAGTACCGACTACGTGGGCCACCAGTTTGGCACCACCGCCATCGAAACCGAAGACACCTACCTGCGCCTCGACCGCGACCTAGCCCGCCTGCTCGACGGCCTCGATAAGCAGGTCGGCAAAGGCAACGCGCTGGTATTCCTCACCGCCGACCACGCCGCCGACCAGGCCGCCGGCTTCTTGCAGGCACACCGGCTGCCGGGCGGCGGCGTGGGCCCGGCCATCGTGCGCGATACCGTGCAGCGGGTGCTGGCGCGCCAGCACGGCCCCGGCCAGTGGGTGCTGAGCTACGAAAACCAGCAGGTGTACCTCAATCGCCCGCTCATTGTCCAAAAGAAGCTCAACCTGGCCGCCATGCAGGAAGAGGTGGCCGATATTCTGCGCGCCCAGCCGCACATCACGGAGGCCATAACGGCCCACGACCTGCTGCACGGCAGCTGGAACGAGGGCCTGGGCTACTACCAGCAAAATGGCTTTTATGCCTCGCGCTCGGGCGATGTGCTGGCCGTGCTGGCTCCCGGCTGGCTCGAAGCCTACGGCTACCCCGTGGTGAAGGGCACCACCCACGGCGCCTCCTGGGCCTACGACACGCACGTACCGCTGCTCTTCTGGGGCTGGCGGGTGCGCCACGGCGAGTCGATGCAGGAAGTCAAAATAGTGGACATTGCGCCCACGCTGGCCCGCTACCTACACATTCAGGAGCCCAGCGGCTGCACCGGCCGGCCACTCACCGAAGTGATGAAATAGGGCTGCCCCGTAAGCTTTCGCCTGCGAGTACCTCATCCGTAGTTACTTTGTCCCGTAATTGCCAACCCAATTCTAATTTCCTCCCCACTCACCTTCTTATTTAAGCACAACGTGGCCCATTTTAACCCCTGGCACGACGTAGCGGCCGGCGACAACCTGCCGCAGACCGTAACCGGTGTCATCGAAATTCCGAAAAACAGCAAGGGCAAGTTTGAACTCGACAAAGACAGCGGCCTGCTCAAGCTCGACCGCGTGCTGTTTTCGGCCGTGCACTACCCGGCCGCCTACGGTTTCATTCCGCGCACCTACTGCGACGACAAAGACCCGCTCGACATTCTGGTGCTGTGCTCGGTCGATATTCCGCACATGTGCGTGGTCGAGGCCAAAGTCATCGGCGTGATGCAGATGCTCGACCAGGACGAGGAAGACGATAAAATTATCGCCGTAGCCGCCCACGACGTGAGCGTGAACCACTACAACGAGCTCGACGACCTGCCGCCCTACATGATGCGCGAAATGCAGCGCTTCTTTGAGGACTACAAGGCCTTGGAAAACAAGCAGGTAGTCGTAAAGCAATTCTTGGGCCGCGAAGATGCCTACCGCATCATCAACGAAAGCCTGAAGCTCTACGATGAGACGTTCGGCACCGAACACCCGCAGCAAGCGTAGGCCTAGTCTGCAACCCCGGCAAGAAACCAAAAACCCCCGTGCGGACTTTCCGCACGGGGGTTTTTGCTTGGCTCTACAAGTGATAACCAGGGCCAACGGCCTCAGACGGTCATAATCTCCGACTCCTTTTTGGTCAGCAGCTTTTCGACTTCCACGATGTGGGCGTCGGTATATTTCTGCACTTTGGCTTCGGCATCTTTCACGGCGTCTTCCGAAGCACCGTCTTTTTGCAGCTTGCGCAGCGCTTCGTTCACGTCCTTGCGGATGGCCCGCACGCGCACCTTGCCGGCTTCCGACTCGCTTTTGGCCTGCTTCACGAGGTCGCGGCGGCGCTCCTCGGTCATGGGCGGGATGTTGAGGCGCACGCCATCGGCATCCGACATGGGATTGAGGCCCAGGTCGCTGTTTTTGATGGCTTTTACGATTTCGCCCACCATATTTTTTTCCCAAGGCTTGATGTGCAGCGAGCGCGCATCGGGGGCCGACACGTTGGCCACCTGCGAGAGGGGCGTGGGCGAGCCATAGTAGTCTACTTTCAGGCTGTCGAGCATGGCCGGCGAGGCCTTGCCAGCCCGGATGCGCGCCATTTCCACGCTCACGTGCGCTACGGCCTTGCCCATCGACTCCTCGGCATCGTTCAGGTAAAATTGAATTTCTTCGTCCACTTCAGAAAAGAATTAAGAGTTTAAAAGTGTAAGCGGCCAAACTCAGGTTGAAGCCGCAAAATTCAGCTTGCCAAAGCCGGGCACCAACTTTTTAATTCCAAGTCGTTCCGGCTTTGCTTGGCTATGCCCGGGTGGCGGGCTGCACGGTAGCAGCGCGGTCGCTTTTGCCGCTGCTGTTTACGAGCGTGCCCAGCGGCTCGCCGGCGAGCAGGCGCTCCAGGTTGCCCTCAGTGTTCATGTCAAAAACGATGATGGGCAGGTTGTTCTCCTTGCACAGCGTGAAGGCCGTCATGTCCATCACGTTCAGGTTCTTCTCAATCACCGCGTCAAACGAGATTTCCTCGAACTTGGTCGCGCTGGGGTCTTTCTCGGGGTCAGCGGTGTAGATGCCGTCCACCCGCGTACCCTTCAGCACCACGTCGGCTTCAATCTCGATGGCGCGCAGCGAGGCAGCCGAGTCGGTCGTGAAATAAGGCGAGCCAATGCCGGCCCCAAAAATCACCACGCGGCCCTTCTCCAGGTGCCGCACTGCCCGCCGCCGGATGTAGGGCTCGCATACCTGCTGAATGGTGAGGCCCGAGAGCAGCCGCGTGCTCACGTCAATCTTTTCGAGCGCGCTCTGCAAAGCCATCGAGTTGATGACCGTAGCCAGCATGCCCATGTAGTCGCCCTGCACGCGGTCGAGCCCAAAAGCCGCCGCCTGCACGCCCCGGAAGATGTTGCCGCCGCCAATCACCACGGCCACTTCCACGCCTTTGCTGGCCACGGTCTTGATTTCGGTGGCGTACTGCATCAGGCGCTCGGCGTCGATGCCGTACTGCTGGGTGCCCATCAGCGCCTCGCCGCTGAGCTTGAGAAGAATGCGTTTGTAAGTCAAGGTGAAAGAGCGGTTAAGGCTTTATTAATAGGTCTATTGATTTCGTATTGGGGCACTCGGCCTATCTGCCCGAGAAGGAAGCATTTAAGCGAACTGCACCAAAACCTGCCCTTTTTGCACGTTCGCCCGCAGTTCCACTTTCACGCTGCCAACTACGCCATCGGCGGGCGCTTTGAGGATGTTTTCCATCTTCATGGCTTCGAGCACCAGCAGCGGGTCGCCTTTTTGCACGGCCTGGCCGGGCTGCACCCGAATATCCACGATGAGGCCCGGCATGGGTGCTTTCAGCTCGTTGACCTTGGCGGCGGTGGCGTTGCTGAGGCCCATCTGGTCGAGCAGGCGGTCGAAGCGGTCCTTGGCTTGCAGCTCGATGCGCTGGCCGTTCAGCTTCAGCACAAAGGTTTTGGTGGCGTAGTCGGCGCTCACCACTTCGGCGCTATACGACTTGCCTTGGTGCAATACGTGGTAGCGGCCATCGCCGAGCGCCACGATGTCCCACGCAAAGGGCTGGCCGTTAAGGGTTAGGGAGTCGGTGGCTTGGAAGTCCACCTCCCAGCCGGAGGCCGGGCCAGTGCTGATTTGAAGCATACAGGAACCGGCCGAGTGAGCCGAAGCGGGGTTAAAGGTAAGTAAAATCGGGGTTTCGTGCGGAACTTGCTGCTACGTTTCCGCCCTGTCTTTTCCCATGAAGTATTTTGTTAGTGTTGGTTTTCTAGGACTTTGCCTGCTGAGCGGCCCTGCTTTTGGCCAGCCGGGCGGTGGCAAAGGCAAGGCTGCCGCCAAGAAGAACAGCACGGCCGTTGTTGAAGCCGCACCGGTTTCGAGCGGCATCACGGTGCCCTCGTGGCTGCCGCCCGAGGCCCCGGCCCACCCCGCCGCCACGCTGCTTAATGATGTAGTGAACACCAAGCTCGACGTGCGCTTCGACTGGGCCCGGCAGTACCTGCTCGGCACGGCCGTGCTCACGCTGCGCCCGCACTTCTACCCCCAAAGTACGCTGGTGCTCGATGCCAAAGGCTTCGACCTAAAAACCGTGCAGTTGGTAGGGGAGAAGGCCGACAAAAACCTGACCTACAAGTACGACAAAACGCAGCTCGTCATTGCGTTAGACAAAGCCTACACCCGCGACCAGACGTACCAGGTCCGCATCGCCTACGTGGCCAAGCCCGATGAGCTACCGCAGGGCGGCAGTGCCGCCATTACGTCGGATAAGGGCTTGTACTTCATCAACCCGCTCGGCAAGGAGCCCAACAAGCCCCGCCAAATCTGGACGCAGGGCGAGACGCAAAGCAACTCGTGCTGGTTTCCGACCATCGACCACCCGAACCAGCGCATGACCCAGGAAATTGCGCTCACGGTTGACAGTCAATATAAAACCCTGTCGAATGGCTTGCTGGTAAACTCGCGCAAAAACGCTGATGGTACCCGCACCGACATCTGGCGGCAGACGCTGCCCGCCGCGCCCTACCTCACGATGCTGGCCGTAGGCGACTTCGCGGTGGTGTCCGACACGTGGCGCGGTAAGACGGTTGACTACTACGTGGAGCCACAGTATAAAAACACCGCCAAGGCAGTATTTGGGCACACGCCCGAAATGCTGGAGTTCTTCTCGAAGCGCCTGGGCCTCGATTTTCCGTGGGAGAAATACGCCCAGATTGCGGTGCGCGACTACGTGAGCGGCGCCATGGAGAACACCACGGCCACGGTCCACGGTAGCACCATTCAGGCCACCAGCCGCGAGCTGCTCGATGCGCAGTACGAAGGTGCTGAATCGACTATTGCGCACGAGCTGTTTCACCATTGGTTCGGCGACCTCGTCACGTGCGAGTCGTGGAGCAACCTGCCGCTCAACGAGAGCTTCGCTAATTACGCGCAGTACCTCTGGGCCGAGCAGAAATACGGCCCCGACCAGGCGGCGCTGGTACAGCAGCACGACTTGGCCGCCTACCTCGAAGAAGCCAACGATAAGCGTGAGCCGCTCATCCGCTACCGCTACCAGAACCGGGAGGATATGTTTGACCGCCACTCGTATGAGAAGGGCGGCCGGGTGCTGCACATGCTGCGCAAGTACGTGGGCGACGACGCCTTTTTTACGTCGCTCAGCCGCTACCTGGCCAAAAACAAGTACACGGCGGTCGAAATCAGCAAGCTGCGCGAAGCCTTTGAGGAAACAACCGGTGAGGATTTGACCTGGTTTTTCGACCAATGGTTTATGCAGCGCGGCCACCCCGAGCTGAAAATTACCCACAGCTACAGCAATGGCCAACTGCTCTTGCGCGTGCGGCAGATGCAGGATACTGTATTTCAACCCATCTACCGGCTGCCCGTCACTATCACCGTGTGGCAGAAGGACAAGGCCATCGACCACCGCATTACCGTCACTAAAACCGACGAGACGTTCTCCTTCATCGCCGCCGACCGCCCGAGCTTGGTGAAGTTCGACAGCGAGGCGCAGCTACTGGGTGAAATCGACGAGGAGCGCAGTACTGAGGAGCTGGTGTTTCAGTTTTACCACGCCCGCAACTACTTGCAGCGCGCCGAGCCGCTAGAAATGTTGCATAACAAAGCCGCCGATGCCGGCGTCAGTGGCATGTACCGCAATGCCTTGCAGGATAATTTCTACGCTATCCGGCGCTCGGCGCTCGACCACCTGCGCGCCTATCGGGGCACCGCCCCCACGGCCGTGCGCAGCGAAATCCAGCACTTCGCCACCACCGACCCCAGCAGCGCCGTGCGGGCGCAGGCCATTACCACGCTCTCGTTCTTCGCCAGCGAAAACTATGGCTCCGTGTACCAGGCCGCGCTACGCGATAGCTCGTACCTAGTAGAGGCTGCCGCCGTGGCTGCCATTGCTAAGTCGCCTACGCCCGCCGCCTTGCAGCAGGTAGCCGCGCTCGACAATACCAGTAATTCAACCCTGCTCGTGGCCATTGCCGAGTGCTACGCCAAGGCTGGCACCATCGAGCAGTACCCGTGGTTTTTGCGCCGCCTGCCCGATGTCAATGACCTCGATTTGTACGCCTATTTGCAGTCGTTCGGGGCCTTTATGGTGCAGATGCCGGCCATTGAGCGCGAAAAGGGCGTGCAGACACTGGAGACGCTGGCGCGTACGCACCCGCAGTACTACGTGCGGCTGGGAGCCTACAAAGGGCTGGTCACGCTGGCGGCTGGCACACCTGCGCTCAAAGAAATTTTGCGTGATATCCGGGACAAGGAAAAAGACGAGCGGCTAAAGGCGTACTACGGTATGATTTAATTATCAAGATGTTGAATAAAAGTGCTGAGTTGGAGGCAAAACGCAGGAATTAAAAATTAAAACTTTTTTCTTGCCTCCTACTTGCATCTTCCCAAAAAACCTGTACTTTTGCGTCTCAATTCGGGTAAACGACCAGAATTAAGCAAATGGGGGTATCGCATAGCGGCAATTGCGGGTGACTGTAACTCACCTCCTTCGGGTTCATAGGTTCGAGTCCTGTTACCCCCACATTTGAAAAAGTTTTCGACCAACTGCGGGAGTAGCTCAGCTGGTAGAGCGGCAGCCTTCCAAGCTGCAGGTCGCGGGTTCGAACCTCGTCTCCCGCTCTCGGTCAATACTTTAGAATACGTTTTAAGCCGTTTTAGCTCAGTGGTAGAGCACTTCCTTGGTAAGGAAGAGGTCATGGGTTCAAATCCCATAAATGGCTCAGCAAATACGATGCTGCTTATCTTTGTGAAAAGAA
>Ga0182232_1000059_pt1 | contig 36720 bp, 35 predicted proteins | sample G6R1MG_30_FD_155484 | JGI IMG/M metagenome (GOLD analysis project Ga0182232, IMG submission 155484) | Phyllosphere microbial comminities from miscanthus, Michigan, USA - G6R3_NF_07NOV2016_LD2 MG | ecosystem: Host-associated > Plants > Phyllosphere > Phylloplane/Leaf | place: USA: Michigan... | reverse complement strand
AGGCTTCGAACACCGTCACTCTAGGGACCTGCCGATCGGCCATGACCGCCCAGGGCGGCGCGCTGCGCTCAGCGTGGCTTCGCGCGCCGCCCCAGAACCGTCGAGCCATCTTCACGATGTGCTACGGCACCCAGTTGACCTCGCACGCCATCCTGCTCTGGCAGGAAGTGCGTTCAGTCGAGTGGCATGACATCGCGCCCGGCAAGCTGCAGCAGAACGGCTTCGTTGGCAGAACGGCTTCGTTGAAAGCTTGAACGGGCGCTTGCGCGACGAGTGCTTGAACGAGCATCTCTTCCGGAGCCTGCCGGCGGCCAGGACCCTCATCGAGGCATGGCGGGTGGACGACAACACCTGCCGCCCTCACACGAGCCTCGGCGGGCTCACCCCGAACGCGTTTGCAGCCTGGTCCAAGCAGGACCAGAACCAGAACGGACTCTGGTTATGAACGGGAGCAAACAAGGGGCAAGGTCAATCCGTTGCCGCATGGACGAATACGAAAACGGCGGAGCTTTCGCTCCGCCGTGGTCCCGTACTGTGATGCGGTTTCGGGAGATCTCTACAGACCGATCATGGCCTGGGCCGTCCCAAAAATGGTAAAGATCAAACCGGCAAGAAATGCGCCGGCCATGAGGTACGAGACCCCTGTCAGAGCTAAGGACAGGCCCTTCCTCAAGCGACTTAGCATCGGTTTCCGCCCGAGGTCTGGCCATACTGCTGGACCAGGAAGTTCTGCTGGTTCGCGTTGCCCTCGGCAGCCGAACTCATTGGGCAATCGAAAGGCGTGCGCGTCTGCGGGACGATATCTATCGAACCTGTGACTTCGGAAGTGGAACTAAACGAAGTATAGCGGGCTGGGCGCTCAGTGGCCGTTGCGGACGAGATCGAAGCAACGCCAAGCACGACGGCAGAAGCGGCAGCAGCGATACGGGTCATCATCGTGGTCTCTAAGCTCCTTCACAGCGCAAACCTGGGATCAGGTCTGTTTCCCTCTGTCTGCTTAAGATATAGCGACGCACTTCAGTTCCGGACGTGTCGATACGCACCTGATGTTCTGGTTCGAATGGAGCTTGGGTCGGCTCCGGACAACAGCCTGCGAAACGTCTGTCGAAGGCGCTTCGCTTCAAAACGATGGCATTGGTACGATCACGGATGTCCTCTGTGTTCGATCCCGCAGCGTGGTGGTACCATCGACCACCACGCTGCGAGGATGCGCCATGGACCAAATTCTCCAAGGCACGAACTCGCCTATCGCTGTTGGCGTCGAGCCGCGTTGCCTGCCGGCTCCCGCGTGAGATGGACGCCCCGCCGGCATGTGATCGGATCGGGCGGCGGGGCCGTCGTTCACATACCGTCAGCATCTCGGCTTCCTGGGGCGCCAGGAACGGGGCGCACTCCTCAAACACGAAGCGCGCCCCTCCTCGGTCCGGCCCCTCATGACGTCGAAGCCGAAATGGGTAGCCCAGGTGTCCTCTTGTTCAAATGGGCGGATGAAGGTTCCGGCGTACTCACTGGTAGAATAGGAGCAATCTTAGGCTCCGCCGAAGCGAACGGAGAACAACATGGGTGCAGCTTCTCCCTCGATGCCCGCCATCGATGTCGCTTTCGAGCGCATCGACGAGGTCGCTCGCCTTGCGACGCTCCTGGCGGATCAGGTGCTGAATGCGCAGCTTTTGCGGCGCCCGGTTCCCGATGATCATATCCGTTCGCTCTGCGAGGCGGGGCTGTTGCTGAAGGAGTACGGCGTCGAGCTGCCCTCCCTCCTCGAACAAATCTTGCTCGTGGCTGAAGCGGAAGAGTCGAGGAGCCCGGCGGGATCGGGACCGGCGACCGCCGACAACGACACGGGCCAGCCTTCGCAACCATTCCGACAGGCGTCGGGCTAAGGCAGCTCGCTCGTGCATCTGCACCGACACCGAACGTCGCCCTTGCTTTTCCGGTTTGAAGCGTCAGCTCCGGTTCCCCGACGCACCGATCATTGGCCAGCTCGGTGAGCCGCTGGACGATTTTGCCGAGAGCCGGCTGGCTCGTCGATGCGGTCGGTTGGAGCAAGAGCGGGGCTTGAACGCAAAGAGCTTGGCGGACCACGTGGGGCGCATCGCACAAAAAGCCCGCCACGACTGGAGCCGGGCGGGTAAAGGTCGGGTCTCGTTGGGATTGTTGAACGGCCCGGTGTCCAGCCGGTTCCAATCTATATGGCCTGCTCCCCGAACCGTCGAACGAGACCATTCTCGCTCCAAAGGTCGGTGCGGATGTCGCCGCCTCGCTGCGTAACGATCCGGATCGCCTCTGCGTCGCTGTGCGCCCGGATGTCCCAAACGTGAATGATGCGACCATCGGTGTGTCGCGTGATGGCCCTGTAGGATCGCTTCGCGTTGAGACTGACGCCGGCTGTTTCGAATGTCGGTTCTGGCAATACGTTTTCCCTAACCGTGGAGGTCACCCAATCACGGGAGATACGGGCAATCGGGAGCGGGAGTTTCAGGCAGGATGGGAAAAACCCGCCACAGCCGGGGCCCGGTTGGCTGGAGTGTAGGTCGAATGCCCCTGGGGGGATTGTGATGCTCCCTTCCCGCCGATCGTCTGCCAACCTAAGATAATCCCCACTTGGATCGGCGATCACCCCCGCCAAAACGGAATCACGGCGTGAGCGAGGGGGAGGTCTTGAGATTCGATCGGCGCCCGCCGGACCGAAGACATATCCATGCACCAAGAGAGCATGCTGGATCTCAACGCATGTCATGGGTTGGTCTCTTGGAAACTCGCGCCGCTTTGCCCGGCCAGCGCGAGATGTTTGGCGCGGAGTCGCCGAGGCACTACGTTCGGGCTGAAACCGCAAGGATGAGATGTCTATGAAAGCTGCCTTGGCCCTTGCCGTCCTGATCGCCACAAGCCTGCCGGCGGTGGCTATCGAAGGGCGTTACAAGATCGAGGGGCGCAACCCCGGCCAAACGCAGGGCTATCGAGGCGAGGCTGCCGTCAAGAAATCCGGCGAGACCTATAGCATCGTTTGGCAGATCGGCTCGGGGCGCCAGATTGGCACCGGGATCCTTACAGGTTCCGTCTTATCGGTCGTCTTCCAGGCCGCCGGTGCTCCCGGGTCCGGAGGTGTCGCGAGCTTCCAGGTGAATGACCACAAGATCACGTCGGGTCAGTGGGCCCTCACCGGCGGGCAAACGGTCGGGACGGAGCAATGGACGTTCGAAACGGGATTTTAACGTTCCGGATCGTCGAAAGGTCGGCTGTTCTCGCCTGCAATCAGAGGCAGTGCCGAACCAGCTCGATCGCCCCCCTGGTGGCCATCCCAAAGACTGTCATGGACGGTAACGGGCTGGCATCCGGGTGAAAAGATATGACCTCTTCACGCAAGGCCTATCCGTCCGACGCTTAGAGAGCGCAGCGCTTGCGGGAAACCGGGACCGATCTCGCTCTTGTTCGTGCTGCGGTCGCGGATTGGCATCCCGGCAGCGGGTCCCCACTCGCCCATCGGGGCAGTGGGGCCGTCGATGTCCTTAGGAGGTGGACCACTCGCGTTTGACTTCCTCGGCGGGGCGGTCGAGCTTCACGGTGTTGCCCTCGATGGACTGGACGAAATCCACCGGGATGAAGTGGTGTAGCCCGCCGGCGGCCGGGTCCTTTTTCGTCAGCTTGATCTCGCCGTTGTCGACATGGTCCACAGTGCCGACGTGTTCACCGTCCGAACCGACGACGTTCGCATGTTCCTTGATCTGAGCCGCATCGATCATCAACGTCACTCCCTGTTACGATCACAACGGGAGGCGGTCGACGGTGTTCCTGAAGCCGGAACGCATCGGCCGGTGGTCGGCCGAGGGCACGCCGTCTCGGGGTGAACGGTCTTGCCGCCGGCGAGACGGCGTATACCCGCACCGCACGCCGGTCGGGGAACCCACCCAAGAGCTGTGGCTTGGTCCCGTACGCAGTCGATACGGGAGCGAAACGATGAGCCAAGCCAGCAAGCCCAACGAGGTTGGACCGGAGCCGCGCGAGGCGCCGGCCCCCCAGACGGGAGGACAGGGCGAGCCACACCCTGCGATCCCGCAGGAAGACGATCCGGAGATCGAGAAGACCGAGGAGCAGCCGAGTTGAGGCGCGTTCGGAACCGCAATCCGGGAGAGACACCATGAATAGCGCATCGGCAGGTGGCGCGCCGGACGGATCGGTGATCCGCCGCGAGTCCCCACGGCCTGACCTTCTGGCTTTCGAGATCAAGGACAAGATCACCAAGGCTGATATCGAGTGGATGTCGGCACGCACCGACGAGGCCATGCAAGCCCTCGACAAGATCGACATGCTGATCATCATGTCGAACTACGAAGGCTCGGACCTCGGCGCTACCTTCGATGGCTACGCGGCCAACGTGAAGGTTCGCTCGGTCGCGCATATCCGGCGTTACGTCGTAGTCGGCGCGCCGGCCTTCGCCAAGGCGATGATCAACCTGTCCGGCTTCGTCATGCCGGTCGAAACCAAGACGTTCGACCTCGAAGACGAGCCGGCGGCCTGGGCGTGGCTCGCGCAGGACCCGTCCGCGGCCTCCTGATCGGCACGGCCGGGCACGATGCTCTCGAGACCCGGCGGACCGACCAATCGCCCGCCGGGTCAGTCCGATACGACATCGGCATCCGCGTCGAGGGGATCACGTCGGATCCTGCCGGGCGCCCTGCGCCACGATCCGCATCCGGGCATCCGGCAACGGACGCTGCAGCGCCAGGGCGATCTCCGTGGGCGCCGCGAGCCATGTGCTCCAGTCCTCGGGCGTCGTCAGCAGCACCGGCATTGCCTTCGGGTGGATCGGTCCGACCACGCCGTTCGGCTCACATGTAAGGAACGAGAACAGGTGGTGCTCCGCCTCCACGCGGTCGGGGTTCTCGGCCTTCGTGCCGCGCACCCCGGTCCAGGGGCGCCAGATGCCGGCGAAGGCGAACAGCGGCCGGTCCTCGTCGAGGGCGAACCACGTCGGCGTCTTCTTCGGCTTGGTGTCGGCATACTCGCTGAACGACGAGACCGGCACGAGGCAGCGGAACTCGGGCTTGAGCCAGGGGCGCCAGTGCGGGCTTTTCACGTTGCGGACGTTGGTGACGGGGTGCTCGCCGAACTGCTTCGGACCGGGAATGCCCCAACGGAACATCTCCATCACCCGCGCGCCGTCCTCACCCACTCGCACGATGGGCGCGCGCTGGTCGGGAAAGATGCCCGGCATCGCCGGGAGATTGCCGGTGCGATCAGTCGAGACACCGAAGGAAGCGCGGATCTCAGCCTGCGGAGTCACGAGGCTGTAGAGGTTGCACATCGAGGTTCCAATCTGTCGCGGCCACGATCCCGCGCCTGCCACGTTGGGCCAGGCTTTCTGGAGAGACCGACGATGACCTCTGATCCCCGCACTGCCGGACCCCGCCCGCCGTTCCCCGGAAATCAGCAGCAGGAGCGTCCTGGCCTGACTTCGAAGATGACGCCCGCACCGGATCACGGCGAGAAGAGCTACGTCGGTAAGGGGCTCCTTGCGGGAAAGGTTGCGTTGATCACGGGCGGGGACAGCGGGATCGGCCGGGCGGTGGCCATCGCCTATGCCCGCGAGGGCGCCGACGTCGCGATTTCCTATCTTCCGGTCGAGCAGTCCGACGCCGAGGCGACGGCGCACTGGGTCGAGAAGGCGGGACGCCGCGCCCTGTTGCTGCCGGGCGATCTGCGCGACGAAGCCCATTGCCGCGACCTGGTCGCGCGGACCGTGTCAGCTCTGGGCGGCATCGACATCCTGGTGAACAACGCCGCGGCGCAGACTGTCAACGAAGATCTCGCCGACGTCACGGACGAGGATCTCGAGGGCTCGTTCCGCGCCAACGTGTTCGCCATGTATTATCTCTGCCAGGCGGCGGTCCCGCACATGAAGCCGGGTTCGGCCATCGTCAATTCCACCAGCCAGCAGGCCAAGATCGCGGACAAGACGATGCTGATCTATGCCGCGACGAAGGGGGCCATCGCGAGCCTGACCATCGGCCTGTCGAACCTCCTCGCGCCGAAGGGCATCCGGGTGAACTGCGTTGCGCCCGGCCCGATCTGGACACCGATTCAGCCGATCGTGAAGAATCCCGAGCAGATCGAGACGCTCGGCGCGGACACACCCCTCGGGCGAGCTGGACAGCCGGCGGAACTCGCACCGGCCTACGTGCTTCTCGCCTCACGCGAGGGGAGCTACATGTCCGGTGCGCTGGTGCCGGTCACCGGCGGCACGCCGATGTACTAGCATGCCCCACGAAACTCCCGGGCGCGCCCCATGGGGCGGACGGTGCCACGGGAGTTTTTGGGGGAGATTCTAGGTTCGGGACGGCAGCCCACCCTTCGTCGCCTCGCCCGTGATGTCGAGCTTGGCCCGGCATCCCACGCCGTAGACGTTGGGGGGGCGGCTCCCGATCTCGCGCTGATGGCGGCAGGTTTGCGTGAGCCGCAGGTAGACGTCCAACACCGACGCATGATCGCCGAACCGCCGCCGCAGGCCGTCGATGCGATAGACGCCCCGGCGCTCGCATGGCCCACAGACGATGACGAGTTGCGTTGCCCGGACGTCGCAGAGGCGTTCCACCTCAACCCCGCCCTGTAGCGCTACCGCCGCGGACGAAACCGTAGGAGACGAGCCGCTCGGCCTCGGCGAACCGTGCCTCGAGGGCGAGAAGGTCGTCGATGGCGTCACGCAGGGCCTGACCGACATCCCCGCCCGCCGCCTCCTCGTAGGCCAGGGCGACCATCTCGGCTTGGCTCAGCCATGCCATTTCGGCGATCTGTGCGGCGGTCATCGGCGGGCTCCTTCTGAGAACAAAGAAGGAACATACGGTTCAGGTTCCGCGGTCAATCGGGGATTCTGTCCCTTGTGCGGAGTGGGGATAACAGGAAAAGAATCATTGCCAGGGGAGCGTCACGCTCCGCTGCCGTGGCTCGCTTCGGACGGGAAGCCGAGGGGGCGAACGACGAAGCCCCGTCGCCCGATCCGATCACGGTCCGACGGGGCGGGACGTCCATCTCACGCGTGAGCCGGTACGCAACGTGGCTCGCCGTCAGGATGCGTCGGGCGGGTTAGCGGTGGCTCAACGGCCTTGAGGCGGACCGCTCCCGATTTGGGATCAGCCAGTGCAAATGGCTAGGCTTGGCGAGGCAATCACCCAAGGGGCCGGTCGGCGCGCGTTTCGGCTTCGCCCGTGGCCGGTGTTCGGCCGCATGGACCGCGCCCCGTTCAGTGAAAATCCCGGCTGCGATACACGCGCCGGTCGGGCGGGGCCGAAAGGTCCGTGGTTTCGGGCGGGAGCCTCAAGCCGCCTTCCCGCAGGCTGCGCAGTTCGGCGGTAAGATCGCGAAAACGCTCGGCGAGGAGATGGACCACGCATCCCTGTCGCTGCACCCGTCCCCGCACGGCGAGGAAGCGTGCGCCCATGGCCACGGCGCGATGGGCCTCGAACACCTTGGCCCAGACGATGACGTTGGCGATGCCGGTCTCGTCCTCGAGGGTGAGAAACACCGTGCCGTGCGCCGTGCCGGGGCGCTGACGCGTGAGCACGAGGCCCGCGACGGTGACGCGGGCGTTGTTGGGCACCCGGGTTTCGTCGTGGTGGTCACGGGCGGGAATCGCGCCGATGCGGGCGAGCCGCGCGCGGAAGAACGCCACCGGATGACCCTTGAGCGAGAGCCCGGTCGCGGCGTAATCCTCGGCCACATGCTCGGACGCTGCCATGCCGGGCAACGATACGGCGGGCTCGGCCCGGAACAGCCCGTCATCGGCATGGAAGGCGAAGAGCGGCAGCGGCGCTTCCAGGAGATGGGCGCGCCGGTCGGTCGCCGTCCGGGCGGCGGCCTTGCGATGGGAGGTGCCCTCCAGAGTCCGCACGGCCCAGAGGGCGGCGCGCCGGTCGAGTTCGAGGGAGCGGAACGCGTCGGCCTCGGCGAGGCGTTCCAGGGCGTTGCGCGGCAGGGTGAGGGCCGCCTGCAACCCTTCGATGCTGGCGTAGCCGTTGCCGCGCAAGGCCACCAGGCGGCGCATGGCGGCCTCCGGCACGCCGCTCACCTGGCGCAGGCCGAGCCGCACGGCGAGGCGCCGGGGAACGTCCGGGGGCGGGGGCTCGGAGGCCGGCTCCAGGGTGCAATCCCAGGCGCTGGCGTTGACGTCGACCCCGCGCACCTCGACGCCGTGGGCGCGGGCGTCGCGCACGAGTTGGGCGGGCTGGTAGAACCCCATGGGCTGGGCGTTGAGGATCGCGGCCAGAAACACGTCGGGGTGGCGGCACTTCATCCAGGCCGAGGCATAGACGAGGAGCGCGAAGCTCGCCGCGTGGCTCTCGGGAAAGCCGTAGGTCGAGAACCCCTCGATCTGCTTGAAGCAGCGCTCGGTGAAGTCGCGGGGATAGCCGCGCGCCACCATGCCCTCGACGAACTTGGTGCGGAAGTTCACGATCTCGCCGTTGTGCCGGAAGGTCGCCATGGCCCGGCGCAGGCCGTCGGCCTCGGAGGGCAGGAAGCCCGCCGCCGTGATGGCGATCTGCATGGCGTGTTCCTGGAACAGGGGAACGCCGTAGGTCCGCTTGAGTACGTTCTCGAGTTCGTTCGCCAGTCCGTGATCGGGATGGGGGGAGGGGTAGACGACGGGCTCCATTCCCTGCCGGCGGCGGAGATACGGATGCACCATGTCGCCCTGGATCGGGCCGGGCCGGACGATGGCGACCTGCACCACGAGGTCGTAGAATTCCCTCGGTTTCAGGCGGGGCAGCATCGACATCTGCGCCCGGCTCTCGACCTGGAACACGCCGACGGAATCGGCCCGGCTCAGCATCGCGTAGACCTCAGGGTCGCCGGGGGGCAGATCGGCGAGGGTCGGGTAGTCGTGCCCGTAATCGTGTCGGAGAAAATCGAGGCCCCGGCGCAGGCAGCTCAGCATGCCGAGGGCCAGCACGTCGACCTTCATCAGGCCGAGGGTGTCGATGTCGTCCTTGTCCCACTCGATGAAGGTGCGGTCCGCCATGGCGGCGTTGCCCACCGGCACGGTCTCGTCGAGGCGCCCGCGCGTGAGCACGAACCCGCCGACGTGCTGGGACAGGTGGCGCGGGAAGCCGATAAGGGCATGGGCGAGATCCAGCGCCTGCCGGATCGCCGGATTCCTCGGGTCGAGGCCCGCCTGCTCGATATGGGCATCGGGCAGGGCCGCGCCCCAGGAGCCCCACACGGTGTCGGCCATGAGGCCGGTGATGTCGGGGGTGAGGCCCAGCACCTTGCCGACCTCGCGAATGGCGCTCCTCGGCCGGTAATGGATCACAGTGGCGCAGATGGCGGCCCGGTCCCGGCCGTAGCGGGCATAGAGATGCTGGATCACCTCCTCGCGGCGCTCGTGCTCGAAATCGACGTCGATGTCGGGCGGCTCGGCGCGGTTCTCCGAGATGAAGCGCGCGAACAGCAGGCGGATCTCCGTGGGGTCCACCGCCGTGATGCCGAGGCAGTAGCACACCACGGAATTGGCGGCCGATCCACGGCCCTGGCACAGGATGCCCCGGTCCCGCGCGAACTCGACGATGTCGAACAGGGTGAGGAAGTAACGCGCGTAATCCATCTTGGCGATGAGACGGAGCTCTTCCGTGATGGTGTTCGCGATGCTGTCCGGAATCCCGTCCGGATAGCGCCACTGGGCACGCTCCCGGACCTTGTCGGCGAGATATTCCTGCGCGGTGCGCCCCGGCGGCACCGGTTCGTCGGGATATTCGTAGCGCAGCTGGTCGAGGGAGAAGTCGCAGGCCTGCACGATCTCCAGGGTGCGGGCGAGCGCTTCCGGATGGTCGCGGAAAAGCCGCGCCATCACGGCGGGCGGCTTGAGGTAACGCTCGGCATTGGCCTCGAGCCGGTAGCCGGCTTGCCCCAGGGTACAGCCGGCGCGGATGCAGGTGAGGATGTCCTGCAGGGGGCGCCGGCCGGGCGTGTGGTAGAGGGCGTCCGACACCGCCACCAGGGGCGCGCCGAGGCGTTCGCCCCACTCGGCGAGGCGGCCGAGGCGGCCGCGCTCGTCGCCACGATGATGGTGGCTGCCGGCCAGAAACGTGCGGCCGGGCGCGGCCTCGACGAGGGCCGCGAGGGACGCCGCGAAGGCGGCGTCGGGATCTTCCGGTGGCCAATCTTTCGATGGCATGGCGATGAAGATCTGGCCCTCACTCGCCCCCAGCATCTCGGCGAAGGAGAAACCGCAGGCGCCCTTCTCCGAACGGCGGTTGCCCAGGGTGAGGAGGCGGCAGAGGCGGCCATAGGCGGCCCGGTCCGTGGGGTAGGTCACGGCTTCGAAGCCGCATTCGGTCACGAGGCGCACGCCCACGAGGGTGCGGATGGAAAGTTCCCCGGCCTTCGTCCGGCGCAATCCCTCCGCGTAGGCGCGGACGACGCCCGAGAGCGTGTTGCGGTCGGCGATGCCGATGGCACTGAGCCCGAACGCGGCGGCCTGCCCGACCATCTCCTCCGGATGGGACGCCCCGCGCAGGAAGGAGAAGTTCGTGGTGACGGCGAGTTCGGCGTAGGGCGCCGTCATGCTCCCGGCCGATGGGGCCGCGTCTTCACGCGAACATCCCATGGACGAACCAGCCGGTGACCTGTGCCCCTCGGGGGGGCTGGGCCGGGGGAGGCGCATCGGGGTCTTCAAGCGGCGACGGATGCTGGCGATAGATCCAGAGGCGGCGGCCAGCCTCGTCCTCGACCACGTAGTAGTCGCGGGTGGGCGCGGGCCCCGACCACCACTCGCCGGCGATGCGCTCGGGCCCGTCCGCATGGGCGACCCGGTGCAGCCGCCGGCGCCAACGGAAACGCTGGGGTGGGCCGTCGGGCGCGAGCATGTCCTCGGCCGCTTCCCCACGGGTGAGGAGAACGAGGGGGCGGGGCCGTCCGAGGCCGGTCCGGTCCGGTCGGCGCAGGACGACGTCGGTCACCCGCCAGGGCTCGGCCGTCTCGGCCCGCTCGGGCACGTGGCTCTGACGCGGCGTGAGGCGCAGGATGCCGCGCCCAAGGCGCTGGCGCAGGGCATCGGCGAGGCCGGACGTGCCCGTTTCCGCGCGGTCGTCGCGCGAGAACTCCGCCTGCCGGTTGGCGATCGGTCCGGTGCCCACGATGTCGAGGCGCACGGTTTCGAAACCGAAGCCGGCATCGAGGGCGGGGCCGAGGCGGTCGAGCCGCAGGTCGAGGAGACGCCCCACCTGTACGGGGCAGCGGGTCGGCTCGCTCAGGGCGAGGGTGAGGGGACGGGTCACGCCATCGACCCGGTGCAGGGTGAGGCGGAGCGACCGAGCACCGAGGCCAGCCGCCTCGAGGCGGGGGGCGATCTCCTCCATCAGCCGCTTCACCGTGGCCACGATGGCGCCCTGGTGGCCGATGGGGTCGAGGAAGCCGCGTGCGGCGCCGAAGGCCGGCGGCGCGTCGAGGGGCGCCAGGGGTTCGGGCCGGTGCCCGAGGGCCTGGTCGAGGCGGCGGATCAGGGGCTCGCCGAAGCGGCGCGCCAGGGGCGCGCGGGGCGCGCCGAGGAGATCGCCGATCCGGCGCAGGCCGAGGCGAGCGAGCGCCACGGCGATCTCCGCTTCGAGGCGCAGGGCGATGACGGGCAGATCGCCGAGAGCCTCCGCCTCGCCGCCGGGGGGGACGTGGCCCCCGGTCGCATGGCGGGCCAGGGCGTAGGCGCAGCCGGGACTGCCCGCCACGGCGATCCGTGCGGGCAGGCCGTTGGCGGCGAGGCGACGCGCGAGGTCGGCCACGAGGCCGGTTTCCCCGCCGAACAGGTGGCTCGATCCCTCGACCTCGAGGAACAGCCCGTCGCGGCCCTCGGCCGCGCCGAAGGCCGCGACGCCCGGCGCATAGCGTTTGGCCCACAAGCACAGCCGTTCGAGGGCGGCCGCATCGGCCTCCGGATCCGCCGGATGGACGGCCAGCGGCGTGTTCGATCGCGCGCGGGCCCGGGCCAGGGGCTCGCCGGGGCGCAGGCCGAGGGCGCGGGCTCTGGGATCGACGGCGATGAGGCGCAGGCCCGTCGCTTCCCCGCTCGCCACCACCAGGGGCGGCGCGTCCGGGGATCCGTCCGGAGGAGAGCCTTCAGGGCCGCCCGGCGCGAGGACCCGCGCCGCCCGCCTGATGCGGGTGACCGGCCAATGCTCCAGCCAAACCGAAACGATGCGCGGCATGATCCCACTCCAGAAGCCAGTCTCCCATTCGTCCGTTGCGGCAGCGGTCGAGCCGCACCCGCCAGCAGGGCCGTTCGATGCATCCGAACCGATCGCGCAGGGCCTTGCCGGCGGCGATCCGCCAGCGCGTCGCGGCGACGTTGGGGCTGTCCGCGCCCACCGGGCGCAGGACGAGGAGCAACAGGTCCGTGCGTCCCCCGGCCAGATGGAGCCGCCGGCTCTGGGCCAGAGGCAGACCGGCATCGACGAGGCCGGCCACGGCCGCCAATTCCCCAGCTCCCGTGCGCAGGGCCTCTTCCAGGGCACGGTAGGCATCGAGATCGCTGCCCGCCTCGAACAGCAGCAGCCGCTCGGGATCGAGCCCGAGGCCGGCGAGGCCGTGGCCGTACGGCATCGGATGTCCCTTCGCGAGGACGAGGAGCGCCTCGCCAGGAACCTCGGCGAGGCGGCGGGCGATCAGGGCGAGGGCAAAGCCGAGGGCCGCCGGCTCGTCGCCTTCGGCCTCGGGCGCGACCTCGTGCAGATGCCCGAGGCCGAGGCCCCCCGCGGGCAGGCAGGCATCGACGGCGTGAACCCCGAACGACAAGTGTCGCCGCGGAGGCATCTCCGAGCCTTGCGTGGCGAGGCGCGCCCGCAGGGCCGAAAGACGCGAGGCCGGATCGTCCGCCCGCGGCAGGCGATCGATCCGGGGGGGCGAGGCGAGGGGGCTCTGGGTCATCCGGGCGGCTCCATGGCCGGATGATAAGAACAAAACAGGAACATATTCAACCGGTTTTCCGGGCGATACTAGAGTCACCGCCGCATCAACGGGTTGGCCTGTGGAGGGCCGTGGACCGGCGCGGTCCGATCCGGCGGACTCCGAGTGCGTGGGTTTTACGCGTCGATGAAACCGTTGCTTGACCGTAGGGGGCCGGCAGGGCAGCAATCGAAGCCGCCGCGCGGGAGACGCGGGATCAGCCGGGAGAGTCTACATGCGCCTCGATCGCGTCCTCGTGGTCCTGTCCAGTCTGTTCGTCTGCGCGGGGACCGGTTCGGCCGTCGCGCAGCAGTCCAAGCCCCGCCGGGCACAGACCGCCGCCCAGCCGATCCAGGTCTACGACGCCCGCTTCGAGAACGGGGATCTTCGCATCTCCGGCAGCGTGCGGAAGCCCGGCACCACCGTGATCCTCGACGAGGACATTTCCGTTCTGGCCGACAGCCGGGGCCGCTTCGTCTTTCGCCTGCCCCACATGCCCGCCAACTGCGTCGCGACCTTGAAGGCGGGGGACGACGAACGTGAGGTCGTGGTGTCGAATTGCGGTCCCACCGGCCAAGCCGGCCCCAAGGGGGATGCCGGCCCCAAGGGTGATGTGGGCCCCAAGGGGGAGACGGGCCCGCAGGGTGTCGCCGGTCTTCCGGGGCCGCAGGGAGCGCCGGGTGAGGCCGGGCCGAAGGGCGAGATTGGTCCCAAGGGCGATACGGGTCCACAGGGCGAGGCCGGCCCGAAAGGCGAGGCAGGCGCCAAGGGCGAAAAGGGTGCGAAAGGCGATACCGGTCCCAAGGGCGATACCGGTCCCAAGGGCGATACCGGTCCCAAGGGCGATACCGGTCCCAAGGGCGATGCTGGCCCGAAGGGCGATACCGGGGCGGCGGGCCCGGCCGGCGCGAAGGGCGAGGCGGGGGCACGGGGCCCTGCCGGTCCCCAGGGATCGGCCGGCGTCGCGGGGCTGGCGGCTGCGGCGGCATCGCCCCTGCGGGTGGTGCGTCCGGAATCCTGCCCGGCGAGCGGTTGCGCCGTGACCTGCGAGATCGGCGAGACCCTGGTGTCGGCCTATTGCCTGCCCAGCGGCAACGCCACCATGAGCCGCGGCACCGGCGCGTCCTGCCCGTCCGAGAGTCAGGGGCTCGTGGCCGTCTGCGGCCGTTTCTAGAGCTTCGTCCCGAAAAGTGGTTTCCAGCTTTCGGAAAAGATGATGCCCTGAGGCCCCCGATCAGATGCGCGCCATCCAGGCGCGCATCCCTTCCGCCGCCGCGCATCCGCTGGCGAAGGCGCCCTGGAGCAGGTAGCCGCCCGTAGGGGCGTCCCAATCGAGCATCTCGCCAGCCACGAAGGTGCCGGGGCGGGCCCGCAGCATGAAGCGGTCGTCGATCTGTCCGAACGGCACACCGCCGGCGGACGAAATCGCCCGAGCGATGGTGTGCGGGGCGCGCAGGCGTAAGGGGGCGGCCTTGATGAGGGCCGCCAGGGCCGACGCCTCGGCGGACAGGTGCGGACCCGCGGCCTCGCGCAGGAAGCCCGCCGCCGCGGGCGAGAGCCCAGCGCCCTTGCGCAGGCGATTGGAGAGCGACTCACCCGGTTTCGCGCGGCGCAAGGCCTGGGCCAGGGCCGGTTCGGAGCAATCCGGACGCAGGTCCAGGGTGATGGGGGCGTCCGGTCCGGCGGCCAGGGCGGCCCGAATGGCGTGGGAGGCGGCGTAGAGCACCCCGCCCTCGATGCCCTCGGCCGTGATCATCGCCTCGCCGCGCACCCGGCGGTCCGCGACCGTGAGGGCGATGCGCTTGAGGGGCTGGCCGGCGAAACGCTCGGCGAAGATCGGCGACCAGTCCACGCTGAAGCCGACATTGGATGCTTCGAGCGGTGTCACCGGGATGCCCTGACCCTCCAGGATGGGCACCCAGGCCCCATCGGACCCCAGGCGTGGCCAACTCGCCCCCCCGAGGGCCAGGAGCAGGGAGGTGTGGCGGGCCTCGATCCGGCCCTCCGGCGTCTCGAACACGACCGCACCCGCTTCCGACCAGCCGACGAAGCGGTACCGGGTCCGGATCGTGACGCCGAGGGCGTCGAGGCGCGCGAGCCAGGCCCGGAGCAGGGGTGAGGCCTTGAAGCTTTCGGGAAACACCCGCCCGCTCGATCCGACGAAGGTCGGCTGGCCGAGATCGGCGCACCACGCCCGCAGGGCCTCCGGCGAAAAGGCTTCGATGGCCTCTGCCAGGTGGCCACCCGGCGGGTGGTAGCGGCCGAGGAAATCCGCGCGCGGCTCGGAATGCGTGAGATTGAGGCCGCCGCGCCCGGCGATGAGGAGTTTTCGCGCGGGCGACGGCATCCGGTCGTAGACGGTCACGGCGTGGCCGGCCCGCGCCAGGACCTCCGCCGCCATGAGTCCGGCCGGGCCGCCGCCGATCACCGCCGGGCCGTTCTCAAGGGTTTCCGTCATCCGAACTCCGCGCGATCGTCCAGGGATCGTCCCTCCGGCAAGGCCGTCGCGTGGGTCGCCCTGTCAAGCACCACCCTTGATTCACGCCCGCTCCGGCCCCAACTGCGGGACATCGGCTGCGGGCCCCTCTGGCGGGACGCTCTCTCATGCGTTCCGTGATGTCGGAGCCGATGCTTTCTTGTCCTCAGAAGCATCGACGGTCCGCCCATGGATTTCCTGTTGTACGAATGGCTCGGCAAGCCGGTCTGGATGTGGCTCGGGTTCCACGCCCTGGTGGCGGGCCTCCTCGCTTTCGATCTCGGCCTCCTGCACAAGGACAAGAACCACGAGATCGGCGTGAAGGAGAGCCTTCTCCTCACGGCGTTCTATTTCAGCCTCGGTCTCGTCTTCGGCGGCTGGGTCTGGTGGTATCTCGGGCCCCAGGCGGGCCAGGAATACGTCGCCGGCCTCGTGGTCGAGAAGTCGTTGTCCATGGACAACGTCTTCGTCATCGCGGTGATCCTCACGGCCCTGAACATCCCGCGCGCCGCCCAGCATAGGGTGCTGGTCTGGGGTATCCTCGCGGCCGTGCTCCTGCGGGGTCTGATGATCGGGCTCGGCGCCGCCCTGGTGCATCAGGCCGCCTGGGTGCTCTCGATCTTCGCCGCGTTTCTCATCTTCGCTGGCCTCAAGATGCTGTTCTCGAAGGAGGAGGAGCCCGGCGACATCAACGAGAACCGGGCGGTCCGCTACCTGCAGAAGGCCCTGCGCATCACGCCCGAGTTGCACGGCCAGCATTTCGTGGTTCGAAAAACCGATCCGAAGACCGGCAAGCGCGCCCTGTGGCTGACGCCCATGGCTCTGGCCCTCATCCTCGTCAACGGCGCCGATGTGATCTTCGCCGTCGACAGCGTGCCGGCCATCTTCGCCATCACCACCGATACCTTCGTGGTCTACACCTCCAACATCTTCGCGATCCTGGGCCTCCGCGCGCTCTATTTCGCCCTCGCCGCGATGGTGGACCGCTTCGCCTACCTCAAAACGGCGCTTGCCTTTATTCTCATCTTCATCGGCACCAAGATCGTCGTCGCCGACACGTTCGACCTCGTCCATGTGCCGGCCTGGGTGTCGCTCGCCGTGACCGTGGTACTACTGGTGGCCGGTGTCAGCTACAGCCTGTGGCGCACGCGCGGCGAGGTCGCGGAGGCGGACAAGGTCGCGCACCACGCCTGAGGGGCGGAGACCTCAGCCCCGGCCCGGTAGGGCGGCGAGGAGATCGCGCAGGGTCGTGATCGTGGACGCATCCGCGACTCCGTCCACGCGGACGGGGCGGAAGTGACGCTGGAAGGCCGTGACCGCGGCCTTCGTGCGCATATCGAAGGTGCCGGTCACCGGCAGGTCGTAGCCATACAGGGCGATCATCGCCTGAAGCGCTTCGATGGGTTGGCCGGCATCGCCCTCCGAGAAGAAGCGCCCGTCTCGGATCGGTGTCGGGGCCACCCAGTGTCCGATGCCGGCCCGCGCGAGGCGATCCCACGGAAAATGCTCGCCGGGGTCTTCCTTGCGCTCGGGCGCGATGTCGGAATGGGCCAGGACCCGGTGGGCGGGGATGCTCCAGCGCTCCGTGAGGTCGCGGCAGAGATCGATCACGGCCGCGACCTGCGCCTCCGGATAGGCCGGTAAGCCGCCGGCATGGCCGCCGTTGACAATCTCGATGCCGAGCGACCGGGAGTTGATGTCACTCACCCCCGCCCAGGATCCCTGGCCCGCGTGCCAAGCCCGGCGGCCCTCGGGCACCATCTGGACCACGCGGCCATCCTCCAGCACCACGTAATGGGCCGAGACTTCCGCCACGGGGTTGGCGAGGCGCTGCAGGGCTGCGGCCGCGCTCTCCATGCCGGTGTAATGCAGGATGAGCAGATCGACGGGGAAGCTGCGCCGCTCGCCGTGGTTGGGCGAGGGATGGACGGAGGTGGCCAGCGGGCTCTCGGGATTCGGCTTCATCGCAGGCTCCGCTCGGCGGTGATCCGGTCGTAGGCTGCGTTGATGGCGGCCAGACGCCGGGTGGCGATGGTCACCGCCTCGGGAGGAAGGCCACGCGCCATGGCCCGGTCGGGATGGTTCTCGATCACCAGGGTGCGGTGGGCCGCCTTGAGGGCGGTGTCGTCGATGTCATGGTCGAGGCCGAGCACCGCGTAGGGATCGTCCGACAGGCTGACGTGCCGGGCGGCGATGCGCCGGAACGCCGGCTCGTCGAACCCGAAGGTCTCGGCGACGGCGCGCAGATAGCGCTCCTCGGCCTCGTGGATCGCCCCATCGGCCTTGGCGATGTGGAAGAGGCCATCAAGGACATCCTCGAGCAGGCTGGGCTCGTCGTGGAACGTGTTGGCGAGCTGGCGCGCATAGGCTTCGAAGCCATTGGACGTGCCCTTGGCGAGATCGAACAGGCGCTGGACGCCGGCGCGTTCGCGCTCGCCCACCTGGACCACTTGCGCGAACGCCTCGACCTCGGAGGGCGTCACCACGCCGTCGGATTTCGCCATCTTGGCGGCAAGCGCCACGAGGCCGGTGGTGAACACCACGTCGCGGGGCGTGGCCCCGAACAAAGCGCCTTCGCGATCGACGAGAAAATGGCCCGCGACTCCACCCACGAGGCCGCCGATGGGCCCGCCGACGGCGAGGCCGAGGCCCGCGCCCCCGAGTTTGCCCCAGATCCCGGTGCTCATCGGGGGGATCTCGGGGCGGACCTCGCGACGGGGCGCGGCGGGGCAGGGACGGGGGGCGGGGACATCGGGTGGCCGACAGGTGAGGGGTCGTGAGGCGCCCTTATACCGGAGGGGGTTCGCGATGCGAGGGGAGACCCACAAACGAAGGAAGGGCCGGAGCGTAGGCCCCGACCCTTCCCGAACGCCGTGGTCCGACGCGCCCGGAAGGCGCGGTATCCCATGCAAAAACTCAGCGGCAGTACACGTCGCCGTAGGCGTCGCGGTAGGTGCCGTAGGGGCAACGCGGAGCGGTGGCCGCACCCGCGATGGCGCCGCCGGCGCCGCCGATGGCCGCACCCGCCAGGGCGCCGCCGGCCCGGCCGGTGGCCGCGCCACCGATGGCCGCACCCGCGAGGGCGCCGAGGCCGGCGCCGCCGAGGGCACGATCCTCAGGGGTGTTGCAGGCGCCGAGCGACAGGGCGAGGGCTCCGGCGAGGGTGGCGGCGATGAGCTTCTTCATGATGCGAGACTCCCGTATGCGAGGCGGCGTCCGGTCTTGAGCCGGTCTGAATCGAGGTTCGAGCTTAGCTATTCCACTCAAGGAATGCACGCGGTACGGCTAAGGTTCCCGCCGTACGAAGACGGGGCCGCGTTTTCACCGGCTTTCCGTTCGCCGCCGAAACCCGGTAGGGGAGGGGATCACCGAGCCCCTTCGACCCGAGGTTCCCATGCTGCGCGCCACCACCCTGATCCGTAAGGCCGCCGTCCGCGCGGACGCCGTCGCCGATCGCGTCACCCTCGACCATGCCGCCCGGCAGGCCCTGCCGGCGACCCTCACCGGTCGGGACGGCCTCGGCTTCACCCCGGCGCTCGCCAAGGCGGCGGCCCTCGAGGACGGCGACGCCCTGCGCCTCGAGGACGGACGTCTCGTCCTCGTGGAAGCGGCCACCGAATCCCTGCTGGAGGTGCGCGCCACCAACCCGGCCCGCCTCCTGCGCCTCGCCTGGCAGCTCGGCGGCAGCCACGTCCCGGCCGAGATCGCCGCCGACGTGCTCTACGTCCCGGCCTCGGCCGCCGAACTCGTACGCGGCCAGGGCTGCACCGCCACCCCCGTGACCCGCGCCTTCAAGCCGGAGCGCGAGGCCCACGACCACAGCCAGTGCGGGCATGATCACGGGCACGCCCATGCGCACGATCACGGTCACGCGCGTGACCATGCGGACCATGCACATTCGCACAGTCATGCCCACGAACACACGCATGACCATGGGCATTCCCACGGCCACGATCATGCCCCTAAGGACCACGGCCATGTCCATGGGCCGGACTGCAAGCACGACCACTGAGGGTTGGTCGCGTTGAAGCCGTCGCGCCCGAGCGTTATGGCGGTGCGATGACCCCCGACGATCTGCGCTTCTCCATTGCCCCGATGATGGACTGGACCGACCGGTACTGCCGGGCGTTCCACCGCACCCTGTCGCGGCGCGCCCGGCTCTACACCGAGATGGTCACCACCGGCGCCGTGATCCACGGCCCGCGCGACCGGCTGCTCGCCTTCGCGCCGGCCGAGCACCCCGTGGCGGTGCAGCTCGGCGGTTCGAATCCGGGCGATCTCGCGCAGGCCGCGCGGATCGCCGAGGATTTCGGCTACGACGAGGTCAACCTCAATGTCGGTTGTCCGTCTGACCGGGTGCAGGACGGGCGCTTCGGTGCCTGCCTCATGCGCGAGCCCGCCGTGGTGGCCGACTGCGTCGCCGCCATGAAGGCGGCCGTCGCCGTGCCCGTCACGGTGAAGTGCCGCATCGGCGTCGACGATCAGGACACCGAGATCGCCCTCGACGCGCTGACGCACGCCGTCGTCGCGGCCGGAGTCGACGGACTCGTGGTCCATGCCCGAAAAGCCTGGCTCCAGGGCCTGTCGCCGAAGGAGAACCGCGACGTGCCGCCCCTCGACTACGCCCGCGTGGCGCGGCTGAAGCAGGCGCATCCCGCCCTGCCCATCGCCATCAATGGCGGCATCGCGACGATTCCCGATGCCAAGGCACACCTCGACCGGGTCGACGGCGTGATGATCGGGCGGGCCGCCTACAGCGACCCGGCGATCCTCCTCGATGTCGATCCGGTGCTGTTCGGGGAGGCCGCGCCCGTGGCCGACGCCTACGCCGCCGTGGAGGCGTTCGTGCCGGCCCTCGCCGATTTCCTGCAGGAGGGCGTGCGCCTGCACGGGGTGACCCGGCACATGCTCGGCCTGTTCAACGGCCGTCCGGGCGCGCGGGCCTATCGCCGCCACCTCTCGACCCGTGGCCTCGACCCGCAAGCCGGTGTCGAAACCCTGCGGGAGGCCGTCGCCCTCGTGGCGCGGGCCGAGGCCGAACGCGATCAGGCGGCGTAAGGCATCTTTCCCTCGGAAGAGGGTCGAAACCCCAATCCACGTGACGCTGCAAATGGCTGCTGAGGGTCGACAGCCGGACCTCGACCTCTGCTTCCGGAGCGGACGTTCGATCGGGCCTTATACCAGGTCACTCACTGTCGTCCGCAGGCGCGGCGCGGGGGCTTCGTAGCGAACCACCTTGCGGGCCGCGAAGGCGAACAGGATCGCGAGCGCGAGCATCGCGGCATCGAACCCCATGAACAGCGGATCTCCCTCGAGGCGACGCAGGGGGTGCTGCGGCAGGGTCAGGATATCGGCTGCCACCACGGCGCCGTAGAGGAGCGCGACGGTGGCGAACCCCTCGCCCCAGGCGCGCCGGTGCGGGCGGACAAGGGGCAGGAAGATCGCGGCGACCCAGGTGGCGAAGAAGGCATCGGTCTCCCACTCCGCACGGTCCGCGAGGCCGATGGGCAGGAGCCGGTTGGCGAGGAAGTAGGCCGCCACTGCCGCAGGCAGGCCCGCGACGGTCCCGATGTTGAGCGCTTGGACGAGGCGAAGGCCGAGGAAGGGGCGCGCACCCGCTCGCGGCAGGCGCGCGAGGGACCACAGGATGAGGCCTGTCGCGATGGTGGCGCTTCCCATCACTCCGCAGAGGAAGAACAGCAGGCGCAGGGCGTCGCTGGCAAAATGGGCCTCGTGCAGACCGGTCAGGACCGTGAAGGTCCGGGCGGCGGGCTTGAGGTCGCGGCCCCTTGCCTCCAGGGCCGCACCGCTCACGCCGTCGAAGGCGAGCTGCGGCTGGCTACGGGCCAGGCCTCGCGGCTCCTTGAACACCGCGACGACGGTCGCGTGCGCATCGCCTGGATTTACGAGGGTGAGGCGCTCGAGGGGTTCGGCGACCATCGCCACCGCGCGCTCGACCAGGGGGCCGACCGGTGCCGCGACCGCGGCGCGCTTCGCCGGGGGGCGTGGAGTCGTGATCCAGGCCGCGTCGGCGAAGAAGGTTTGGGCGTTGCCGCGATAGGCGGCCGTCACCCCCCAGGGCATGTAGAACGTCGCCAGGGTGACGAGCCCCGTATAGGTGATCATCAGGTGGAACGGCAGCGCGAGGACGCCGCCGACGTTGTGCGCGTCGAGGACGCTCCGGCGCAGCGCCTTGTCCCGCCGGAAGGTGAACAGATCCGCAAGAATGCGCCGGTGCGTGACGATACCGGAGACCAGCGCCACCAGCATGATCATCGCGCACAGGCCGACGATCCAACGCCCCCACAGGGGCGCCATGTGCAGTTCGAAGTGGAACCGGTAGAGGAAGTCGCCCCCCTCGGTATCGCGAACCGTCGCCTCGCGTCCCGTCGCGGGATCGAGGTGGACATGGCCCGGCGGCTCGCCGGGTCGGGTGCGCCAGAACAGGTCGAGGACCGGCTTGTCGGGCTGGGGCATGCCGATGAACCAAGTCCGGGCCTTCGGCGCGTGAACCGTGAGATACGCGACGGCCCGTTCGGCGGCCGCACCGAGCGCCGCCCCCGACGGTGGATTTTCGCGGGGGAGTTCCGGCCGCATCCAGCGTGAGATATCGGAGCGGTAATAGCTCGCGGTGCCGGTGACGAAGATCGCGAACAGCACCCAACCGACGACGAGGCCGGACCAGGTGTGCAGCCACGCCATGGACCGGCGGAAATTCCCCGTCATGGCGTGCGTCCCTGGTTCTCGTGGCCCTGATCGCCGGTCCGGCGCGACAAATCAGAAATCGACGGTCGCCGAGAGGATCACCGTACGGGGCGCGCCGACCGCGAGGTAACCACGGGCGGCCGAAGCCCAGTACGAGTCGTCGAGGATGTTCTGGACCGTTGCACGCATGACCACGGGCTTCCCGTTCGCACCCTCGAAGGTGTAGCGCAGGCCCGCGTCGAAGCGCGTCCAGTCCGGAACCGACTGGGTGTTGGCTTGATCGTAGAACATGCTGCTGGTGTAGATGGCTCGCCCGGTCAGGGTCAGGCCGGGCGCGAGCCAGGGCGGGAGGTCGACCTCGCCGTAGAGGTTGAACGCCGTGTCCGGAACGCCGGGCACCGCCCTGCCGTCGAATTGACGGCCCACCGTGTTGACGAGTTTGGCGTCGATGAGCGTGATGCCACCGAGCAGCCGCACGCCCGGAACGACCTCGCCGAACAGGTTGAACTCGATGCCCCGGTTGCGCTGCAGGCCGCTGACGGCGAACCGGTTCGTGGCCGGATCGGTGAAGGCGCTCGGCTGCTCGATCTCGAACAGGGAGGTCGTGAGTGACACGGTGCCGAAATCGTATTTGGCCCCCACCTCCTTCTGCCGGCTGACCACGGGAGCGAAGACCTCGCTGGAATTGACCGCCGTCGCCGGTGCCGTCGGCCCCGCATCGAGGGACTCGATGTAGTTCCCGTAGAAGGAGAGGTTCTCGAACGGCCGGACCACGAGGGCGATGGCGGGGCTGAACCGGCCCTGCTGATAGCTCGTTGCGAGATTGCCCTGCGTCGGTCCCGGACGGGTGACGTAGCTCTTCAGGTCGATGTCCTGGAAACGGCCGCCCAGGGTCAGCAGGAACCGGTCGTCGCCGAGCGAGAGGGTGTCGGCCACCGCGACGCTGCTGGCGTAGAGTTCCGTGAACAGGGGCTGTCGATCGGAGCGGGGAAACAGGGCCGTGGCGACGGAGCCGGACGGCAGATCGACGGGATTGTAGATGTTGGTCTGGTAGCTCGGCAGGGCGAAGGGGACGAAACCGCGCGAGTAGTTCTTGTTGACGGCCTGGACCGCCGCCACCGTGAACTGGTGACCGATGAAGCCGGTCTGAAAGGCCGAACGCAGGCCGACTTCGCCGGTGAACCCCTGCAGTTCGAGGGGCTGAATCGCCAGGGCGTTCGTGGCGAGCCCCGTGGAGCGCGTCACGCGGTAGTTCGAGGTCAGGAAGTCCTCGTTGTAGCGGCTGAGGCCGCCGGCCGCGTAGAGCGTCGTATCGGGCAGGATGTCGTACTCGACCCGGCCGGCGGCCATGTTGTAGCGGCTGTCGTTGTACTCGAACGCGTTCGCGGTGTTGCGGCGCGCGTTCGGCGCACGTGGCACGGGAATGCCGGGCGCGACTGCGTTGAACAGCGAGGTCGGCGCGGTGATGTTCTGCGTCGAGTGGTTGAAGTCGAAAGAGGCCCGGAACCGGTCGTTGCGGTAGTCGATCCCAAGCGCCGCGACGCCGACCTCGATGGCGTTCTTGTCCAGCGGCGTGTCGCCGTTGCGGTAGGCGCCGTTGAACCGCACGCCCCATTCCTTGAACGTACCGAAGCGGCGCCCCACATCGAGATGCGTCCCGAACTGCGAATCGCTGAAGTAGCTCGTGGTGACCCGCGTGAGCGGCTCGTCGTAGGCGCGCTTCGGCACGAGATTGATGGTGCCGCCGACGCGGCCGGTGCCGCCGCTGAGGAGCGCCGTCGGTCCCAGCAGCACCTCGACACGCTCCAGCCCCTCGGTGAAGCTCCGGCGCGGGTTGGCGATGTAGAACAGCCCGTCGAAGGCCGTGTCGAGGTTGGTCACCGAGAAGCCGCGGATGAAGTACGAGTCGCGTTCGCTGAAGGGCGGAGCGTCGCTGCGCACGGAGGGATTGTTCAGCAAGACTTCGCCCACGGAGCGCGCCTGCTGATCCTTGATCAGCGTCTCGGTGTATCCGGTGACGTTGAAGGGCGTCTTCAGCACGGAGCGGTTGCCCAGCAGGCCGACCCGGGTGCCGGTGCCGACCTGCCCGCCCGCATAGGGAACCGGCGGTTGCCCCACGGTGCCGGAGCGCGGCGGCAGGCCCGAAACGGCGCCCGCGCCCTGCCCCTGCCCGGCGACGTGAAGTTCCTCGAGGGCCACGGCGGCGGGCTCCCCGCCGAGTTGGACGTAGCTCGGATTGACCAGCGTGATCGTGGAGGTCCCCGCCGCACGAAAAGTCAGGCCGGTGCCCGCCAGGAGCCGGCCGAGGCCGTCGAGGGGGTCGAACGTCCCCGTGAGGCCGGCCGTCCTGAGCCGCGCCGTGAGGTCGGTCGCGTAGACGAGCTTGACGTTGGCCTGTTCGGTGAAGGCGACGAGGGCCGCCTCCAGGGGCCCGTCCGGGATTGCCAGGGCGACGCGCTCGCCCGCGCGTGGGGCCGATGCGTCTAGGGCCAGGATGTTCGCCGTCCGCTCCTCGACCGTCCGGCTGCCGCGCGTCGGCTGACCCTGCGAGTCACGCGCCTGCACGGCGACCGGGGCCATGACCAGCATCGACACACCGGCAAGGACCGATCCGGCTATCCGTTCATATGCGAACCCACGCGCCGTCATGTCACGTCCTGCCCATCTTTCGCTCACGGGAGGTCGACCTGCATCGCGCGCGGTCACCCTCACCGATTGAGATCAACGGGGCCGCGATCTCCTGACGTCCTCGGGTGAACTTTCTTCAGGACCTTCGGAGCGGCGATCCGACGAGGACGAGGAAGGGCGACAGGCGGGTGATGCTCACGCCCATGCTCGACGCGATGGCATCAAGGGCTTCGTCCGTGTCATGGGGGTCGAACGACCCGGTGACGCGCCGTTCGCCTGCCGCGGCGTCCAGGAGGATGATGCTCCCGCGGCGGTAGCGGTCGAGTTCCGTCAGGACCGTGGACAGGCGCTCGCCGGAGAAGACGAGGCGTCCCATCCGCCAGGCCGTCGCCCGATCCACGTCCGCCGGTGCGACGGACAGAGTGGCACCCGTCCGGTGGAGCGCCTCGCCCGCCGAGACCCGAACGGGCCGTCCCAAGGCCGCCACGTCGACGCTGCCTTCGACGACGCCTGCAGGGCTCTGCGTATCGTCGGCTCTGACGAAGAAGCGCGTCCCAACAGCACGAACGCTCAAACCGGCGCCGCGCACGACGAACGGACGGCGCGGATCGGGGACGACGTCGAAGAACGCCTCCCCGCGCAGAAGCTCGATCCCGCGCTCCGCCTCGCCGAAATGCAGAACGATGGCGGTATCGGTGTTGAGGTCGATGCGGCTGCCATCGGCCAGGGTCGCATGGGCGATGTCGCCGACGCCGCTCCAGATGTCGGACCGCAGGCGATCGACGAGACCGAGCTGAAAGGCCAGGGCGGCACAGAGGACGAAGGCGACGGCGATACCCGCGAGGCCTCCGGGCGTCATGCGCCGGTGCCGGCGATCGGGCACGTGGCCGAGCTTGCGCCAAAGGGTCTCCATCTCGGCATACGCCTCGGCATGGGCTGGATCGGCCGCGCGCCACGCCTCGAAGGCGTCTCGATCCGCGATCGTCGCATCGGGCGAGGAGAGGCGCGCGACCCAGCCGGCGGCCACCTCGTAGACCGGGTCCTCGCCCTCAGCCTCCGGCGTATGGATGTTGTCGCCGCTGGCCACGCCTCTTGCTCCATCCGGGCTTCATCAAGCATGGCTGGCCCAGCCCCTGCTCCTACACCCTCAGATCCATGAGCTGAAAAAATCCTGACGTCCGGACCCGGCGGGTCTCGAAAAACCTCAGCGGGTTCCGCAAAACCGGCGACGGACCAGGACTCTCGGCAGAGTGAAGCGTCGGCCTGCCAACAGGATTCTGCTTCGTGTCACCCGGGAATCTCCCATGATGCTGTCGTTCTCAGAGTCAGAAACACCAGTCATCGGGGGGCCTGTAAGTCGTTCTTAGTTCAGTTCGCTGAGGTGGCGGCGAATTTGCAGCAGCGCCTTGATGAGGTGCTTCTCGACCATGTTGCGGCTGATGCCCAGACGGATGGCGGCCTCGCCGTTCGACAGATTCTCGAAGCGGACGAGCAGGAAGACCTCTCGGCACCGGGGCGGCAGCGTGTCGATGGCGGCGGCAAGCCGCCTGAGTTCCTGGCGCGCGATCACCTGGCGTTCCGGCAGGGCATATCCGTCCACGATCTCCGCCAGGTCGAGGTCGGTCACGGGCTGGAACAGCGTTCCCTCAAGGCGTCTCCTGTTCCGCATCCGCAGCGCCACGTTGTTGGCGATCTGGAACAGGAATGCGGAGGGGTGGTCGACATTGGTCCGGGATAGGGCGCCGAGCATCCGTAGATAGGTTTCCTGATGGGCATCGGCGGCGGCATCGGCGCTTCCGAGCAGACGCAGGAGGAAGCGTCTAAGCTTGACGCCCTCGCTCCGATGCAGCGTCTCGATCGATGTCGGCTGCATGCCCCCTCCCATGGCGCTGGATCATCGCATCATCGTTTGATCTCGATGGGCTCAGGAAGCAGCTTGATCAAAATCAGGCAAGCCGTTCAATAGTTTATATAATTTCTAAAAAAGACCGGCCGGGGGTGACAAGACTTTGTGAGCCCAACGAAACATTTGTTTTCGTGCCTCGAGCCCCTCGCGGCTTTGGACTTAAACGTCCCGTGAATATGTCGATCTGTTGCCCAGCGAGCACATCGCCCGCCGCTCCGGATGATGTGCCGGTGTCTTTCACAGAACTTCCCGCCGCGCTGTCGTGCACAGGCCGAGATCCGACCGTGATCGGGAGTTTTCCGGGTCCTTCGAAAGGAGCGTCGCCAGAGTTTCGACGCTGCCAGGGACGAAGGTGTGCCCCCGTATCACCAAGCGGATGGGATTTTCGCCCTAGGGGCCACGAAGGATCAGCCGGTCGCCGCGCACCTCGAAGCCGGACAGGCGATCGAGGAAGCTCATGCCCAGCAGGTTGTCGCGCAGGGCGCCGGGCCGGCTGATCAGGGCCGGAACCCGACGCTCCACGATGGCGCCGACGCGGATCGAATCGAGGAAGGCCGGGGCCGCCACCGTCGTGCCGTTGGCCGTGGAGACCCGCACCCCGAACTCCGAGTCCGCCGGGCGGATGCCCAAGGCCGCCGCCGTCTCGGCGGTGAGCACCACGGAACTCGCTCCCGTGTCGAGCTGGAAGCCGTGGGGCTGACCGTTGACCTCGGCGCGGACGAAGAAGTCGCCGTCCGCCCGGCGCGTAATGGTCACGCTGCCATCGCTGCCGACCACGGCGCTGCCGGGCCGCACGGCGCCCATCAGGCGCGCCCCGATGGTCCGGGCCTCGTCGCGATAGGCATAGCCGGCCACGAGGGCGAGGCCGAGGGCGCCCCAGATCAGGGCCGCGCGCACGTTGGCGCCGAGGTTGCCCCGGAACTGGTGCCAGAACCCCGCAACGACGACGGCGAGCAGGGTGCCGCTCATGGCAAGGCCCGCGAGCTGGTCCGGCTCCAGGCCGGCGATGGTGCGATCGTCGTGCGAGAGCACGAGCAGAGCGAGCACGAGGCCGAGGGCGGCCAGCGCCAGCCCGAGGACGTTCACGGTGCGACCCGGTTCGGAAAGGCCCGGCGCAGGCGCTCGTTCAACCCCGCCATCACGGCGCGGCGCTGCGGCTCCGTCATCGAGCCCCACAGGGCGATCTCGTTGCGCGTGCGCCCGCAGCCCTCGCACAGGCCCGAGGCCGCATCGAGGATGCACGTCTTGTTGCAGGGACTCGAGGGTTTCGCTGCCGGCTGGATCATCCGGGCGTTCATGCCAGCGGCCGAGCCATGGGATCAAGCCTAAGCGATGTCGCGATCAGGCCGGCACCACCGCCACGAGGCCGAGCAGGGCGGCGATCTCGGCCACCTGCTGGCAGGCGCCGATCACGTCGCCGGTCTGGCCGCCGATCCGGCGCCGGGCGAGGGCCGTGACGGTTAGGGCACCGAGGGCGGCAAGGAGGATCATCGCGACGAGGCCGCGCCAGGGCAGGCCGAGGAGCGCGCCGAGGAGGGCGAGGCCGCCGGCGAGGGAAGCGGCCACTGTCAGGGCGGTCCGCCCCGGCCGCCCCACGGCGGCGGCGGCCCCGTCGCGGCGCGCGGGCGCGAGCGTCACCATGGGCACGAGGGCGGCGGTCCGCGACAGGATCGCCGCCAGGATCAGGGCCGGCGCGGCGACGCTGCCCGTCCGGTCGAGGAGGGTGGCCAGCGCCCCGATGCGCAGGGCCAGGGCCAGGACGAGGGCGACGCCGCCATAGGCCCCGATGCGGCTGTCGCGCATGATCTCCAGGCACCGCTCGCGGGTGGTGCCGCCGCCGAACCCGTCGGCGACGTCGGCGAGACCGTCCTCGTGGAGGGCGCCGGTGATCAGCGCGCCGGTCGCCACCGCCAGGGTCGCGGCGAGGAACGGCCCGAGGCCGAGGCCCCAGGCCGCCAGCAGCACGAGGGCGCCCGGCAGGGCGAGGACGAGGCCGGCCAGGGGCAGCATCCGGGGCACGCGGGTGAAATCCGGTGCGGCGTGCGGGTCGCCCTCGCCGGGCAGGCGCGGCACCGGCAGCCGCGAATAGAACCGCAGGCAGGCGGCCCAGTCATGGACGAGGCTCGCACCGGGAAAGGGCGGCTCGCCCGGACGCTCGGAGTCCATTGCCACACGCCCCGCCTTCACCGCACTTCGCACCGACGTTATAGCTCCGGCGACAGGCGGCCCGCCATCCCGGCGCCGCATCCGCCACCGGATTCGCGCCCCATGACCCAAGAGCCTCCCGAGACCCAAGAGCCTCCCGAGACCCAAGAGCCTCCCGCCGGCCGGACTCCGTTCGACGATATCCGTGACCTCGTCGCGACCCTGCCCGGGCCGGACCGGGACGCCGTCGCCATGGTGGCCGAGCGCGACGCCACTCTGACCAAGCCCGCCGGCTCCCTCGGGCGCCTCGAACATCTCGTGGCTTGGCTCGCCGCCTGGCAGGGCAAGGGCCAGCCGAGCCTCGACCGGCCCCTGGTCTGCGTCTTCGCCGGCAGCCACGGCGTCGCCGCGCGCGGTGTCTCGGCCTATCCGGCGGAGGTGAACCGGCAGATGCTCGAGAACTTCGCCGCCGGGGGCGGGGCGATCAACCAGATCTGCGCCGCCTACGGCCTCGGCTTCAAGGTGTTCGATCTCGCCATCGACCTGCCCACGGGCGACATCACCACCGGCCCGGCCTTCGACGAGAAGGCGTGCGTCGCCACCATGGCGTTCGGCATGGAGGCGGTGGCCGCCGGCACGGATTGCTTGGCGGTCGGCGAGATGGGCATCGGCAACACCACCATCGCGGCGGCGATCTACGCCGCCCTCTACGGCGGCGCGCCGGCCCACTGGGTCGGGCGCGGCACGGGCGTCGACGATCCGGGTCTCGCCCGCAAGGTCGCCGCCGTCGAGGCGGCGCTCGCCCACCATGCCGGCCACCTCGACGATCCCCTGGAGGTCCTGTCCCGCCTCGGCGGCCGGGAGATCGCCGCTATGGCGGGCGCCATCCTCGCCGCGCGCCTGCAGCGGGTGCCTGTGGTCCTCGACGGCTACGTCGCCACGGCCGCCGCCGCGGTTCTGCACGCCCTCGATCCGTCGCTCCTCGACCATTGTCTCGCCGGCCACGTTTCGGCCGAGGGGGCACACGCCGACGTGCTCGAACGCCTCGGCCTCGTGCCGCTCCTGGCGCTGGGCATGCGGCTGGGCGAAGGCTCCGGCGCCGCCCTCGCCATGGGCCTGCTCAAGGGGGCGCTCGCCTGCCACCGCGACATGGCGACCTTCGCGCAGGCCGGCGTGTCGGAACGTTCGGCGGAGTAGGGCGCCTCAGGCGAGCAGGCGGTCGAGGCGCATCCGAGTGATGAGGGCGATCTCGTCGAGGGCCGTCGCCTCCTCCTCCGTTTCGCCCCGAAGCACGCGCGCTTCGAAGATCCGCAGGATTTCGGCCCGGTCGCGGCCCCGCACGGCCACGATGAAGGGAAAGCCGAACTTCCGGCGATAGGCGGCGTTCAGCCGGTCGAAGGCGTCCGCATCCGCCTGGGGCATGCGGTCGAGGGCGGCGCTGCCCTGCTCGCTCACCGAATCGGCCGTCATGCTGCGTGCCCGCGCCTCCGGGCCGGCAAGTTCCGGGTGGCCGTTGAGGAACGCCCGGCGCTCCTCCTGCGACGCCGCCCGCACTACGCCCATCATCGCCCCGTGCAGGGCGGCGATGTCGGCGAAGGGCCGGGCCGGAAAGGCGCCCTCGGCGACCCAGGCGGCATGTTCGAATACGCCGCCTAGAAGGGTGACGAAGGCCACACGGTCGAGGGTGTTGAGGGTCGCCAGATCCGTCGTCACCCGTCAGCTCCCGCGATAGGTCGTGCAGTTGCCGGGCGTGCACAGCATCGGCACGTGATAGTGCTGCTTCACGTCGGCGACCGAGAAGCGCACCACCGGATTGTCGACGAAGATGTCGGTTTCCGTGACGCCGGGCTTGCCCTTGAGATAGGCGTCGATGTGGAATTCGAGCTGATACTGGCCGATTTTCGCTTCGGTTCCGGGCAGGATCGGCGCGTCGGTGCGCCCATCCGCATTGGTGACGACGGATTTGACGTGGCGCCACGCGCCGTCTTCCATCACCGAGAAATCGATGCGCACCCCCGGCGCCGGGCGTCCGCGATCCGCGTCGAGCACGTGTGTGGTGATACCGGCCATGGGGGCTCGTTTCTCCTAGGGGGAAGGGGGATCGGGGAGACCGTCAGCTGCCGCGATAGTAGGAATAGCCCCACGGCGTGAACAGCACCGGCAGGTGGTAGCGCTGGCTCGCGTCCCGGATGACGAAGCGCACGGGGACGAGGCCGAGGAAGTTCGGGCTCGGCAGGCTGGCGCCGGTTCGGGCGAAGTACTCCTCGAAATGCAGGAGCAGTTCGTAGTGGCCGACCCTCATGGCGTCCTCCGACAGGAGGGGCTCGGGCGTGCGGCCGTTGGCGGCGGTGGTGACCGTCTTGATCGGCCGGTAGGTGTCGCCCTCGCGGATCGAGAGATCGCAGACCATCCCGGCACCGGGCGTGCCGTGGAAGTTGTCGATGGCGTGCAGCGTCAGGCGCGGCCCGAGGCCCGCCTGCGAGACCGGAGCCGTGGTCAGCGTCCCTGGCCGGGCCGGGTCGGCCGGAGGCGGGTTCGCCTGTGCCAGAACGCCGGGGGCGGCGGCCATGGCGGCCCCGCCGAGTCCGACGCCGACGAGGCTGCGACGTGTCAGGGCTTGTCGATCCATGAAAAGGCTCCTTGAGCACGCGATGCCGTTCAGGCCGCCGCGACGCGGCGTTCCGGGGCGGGCGTCTGGGGTGGGACGAAGGCGAGGATGAGGACGAGGGCGGCGGCCTCGAAGGCCGCCACGATCCAGAGGCCGGTGGCGACGGAGCCCGTGTGCTCGCGCAGGTATCCCATGACCGCCGGGGCGCCGAAGCCCGCGAGATTGGCCACCGAATTGATCAGCGCGATGCCGGCGGCGGCGGCGGACCCGGCCAGGAATCGTCCGGGGATCTGCCAGAACACCGGGATCGCGCTCATGGTGCCGACGATGGCCACCGTCAGGGCGACGACGGAGAGGCCTGGGCTCACCGGCACGAGGAATCCGAGGAGCAGGATGGCGGCTGCACCGACGAGGGCGGGCGCGCCGCAATGCAGCCGCGACTCGCCGGAGCGGTCGGAATGCAGCCCGTTGAGGATCATCCCGGCGCCGCCGCAGAGATAGGCCCCCGACATGATCCAGCCGATGGTGAGCGGATCGGTGAACCCCGCCTCCCGCACCACGCTCGGCCCGAAGAAGGTGAGGGCCGAGTTGGCGGTGACGATGCAGAAGAAGATCGCGATGCACTGCCAGACGCGGGCATCCTTGAGGGAGGCGAGGATGCGATGCTCGCGTGGTCCCAGGGCCGCCGCGTCGCGGGCGAGGTCGGTTTCCACCAGAGCCTTCTGCACGGGGGTGAGCCAGCCGGCCTTCGCGGGCCGGTCGGTGAGGTAGACCAGGGTGACGAGGCCGGCGAGGATCGACGGGATTCCCTCGATGAGGAACACCCATTGCCAGCCGGCCCAGCCGTTCACGCCGTCGAGTCCGGTCATGATCGCGCCGGCGAGGGGGCCGCCGATGACTCCGGCCAGGGCCGAGGCCGACATGAACAGGCCGAACACCCGCGCGCGCCGTTCCGTCGGGTACCAGTAGGTCAGGAACAGGATCACGCCGGGATAGAACCCGGCCTCGAACACGCCGAGCAGGAAGCGCAGCACGTAGAACCCGGCCGGCGTGGTCACGAACATCATCGCCACGCAGCAGGCGCCCCACAGGAAGGTGATGCGCGCGATGGTCCGGCGGGCGCCGATATGCTGCAGGAGGAGATTGCTCGGAACCTCGCAGAGGAAGTACCCGAGGAAGAAGATGCCCGCGCCGATGCCGTAGATGGTCTCGCTGAACCGCAGGTCGGCGAGCATCTGCAGCTTGGCGAATCCGATGTTGACCCGGTCGATCCAGGACAGGATCCACAGGGTCATCAGGAACGGAAGCAGCCGCCAGGTGATCCGGCGATAGGCCGCGTCCAGCTGTTGCCGCTCGAGGGATGGCGGGGCGAGCGTGGTGCGATCCGTCCGACCCATCGTCCGCGAACTCCGTATCCCGCGACCGGGCCGGCCAACGCGATGACACGATACGGGAAAGCAACGGGCGGGCCATGCGGTTTTTGCGGGAGGCTCCGCGCCCGACCTCGGCCCGAGGCCTCGCTCGGACGGGGTTCAGGCCGCCCGCGCCGCGGACCGCCCGCGCGTGACGTCGGCGGCGTGTTCGACGTCCCGGTCAAACGGCGCCTCGCTCGGCAGATCCAGGGCCGGCAGAGCGTCCATGACGCGGCTCGCCGGGAAGGTCACCACCACCTCGGTGCCTTCGCGCGGCTTCGACTTCAGCACGAAGTTGCCGCCGTGCAGATCGACGAGACCCTTGACGATGGGCAGGCCGAGGCCGGACCCCTGTTCGGCGGTCTTGATGGCAAGTGACCCGCGCCCGAAGGACGACATCACCGTGCCGAGTTCGTCCTCCGGAATGCCCGGCCCGCTGTCCTTCACGCTGACGTATTGCCCACCCGAGGAGGTCCAGCCGACCTTGATGGTGATCTCGCCGCCGGGCGGCGTGAACTTCACGGCGTTCGACAGAAGATTGAGGATGATCTGGCGCAGGGCCCGCTCGTCGGCCCACAGGCGCGGCAGGGTGTCGTCGATCAGCTCATGGAAGGTCTGGCCCTTGCTGCGGGCACGCAGGCCGACCATGTGGCGGCATTCGTCCACGGCGTAGCCGAGCTGGATCGCCTCTTCGTTGAGTTCGTAGCGCCCCGCCTCGATGCGCGACAGGTCGAGGATCTCGTCGATAAGATTGAGGAGATGCAGGCCGCTGTCGTGGATGTCGGACGCGTATTCCTTGTAGGAGGGCGCCACGTGGGCGCCGAACACCTCGTTCTTCATCACTTCCGAGAAGCCCAGGATGGCGTTGAGCGGCGTGCGCAGCTCGTGGCTCATGGTGGCGAGGAATCGGCTCTTGGCGAGGTTGGCCTCCTCCGCCCGGCGTCGCGCTTCGTCGGAATTCGCCTTGGCCTGTTCGAGTTCGCCGAAGATCGCGTCCTTCTCCGCCTGGGATTTGAGGGCGCCCACGGTGGAGGCATAGACGCGCCGGGCCAGCCCCACGAAGAACACCTGCGCGCCGACCACCATGGCGACCAACATCGCCGTGTCCATGTCGTGCGAGAATGCGAGCAGGGACAGGGCGGCGATGTTCAGGGGAACGAGGGCGGCCACCGCCGCCGCCGGCAGGGTCGCGGCGAGCATGGTCGCCACCGCCGCGACGATCACGAGGCCGAACAGCACAAAGGTGCGGGCGCCCGGCGTCGTGCCGACGAAGATCATCAGCGCCCAGGACGTGCTCTGTACGACCTCGCACGCCATGAAGGTGCGCCGCCACGTCGTGACGGAGGCCGCTTCCGGGGCCTGCGCCAAGAAGCGCCGGGTGGCAAACCACGATAGGGCCACGGCCCCCATCAGGCAGGCCCCCCAGAGGACCGCGATCAGGGGCGCAACCCACAGGGCGGAGGTCCCCACGATGGCGAGGCCGAGGAGCGCGAGGGGAATGACGGCGCCGGACCGGTACTGCGCGTAGACGCGGACGAGTTCATAGTCGAAGGCGCGTTCGAGGCCGCTCGTCGATGTCAGCTTCTCTCGGGCGGAGCGCATCTCGCGCGCGACCTCCCGGCGACGAATCGCCTCCGGGGCGTACGATCCGCGCCCACGTTGAATCATCTCCGCTGTCAGGTCGGACATTGCCGTCTTGCAGGATCACACGAAGGGGTGCCGCGATCGGGGTGAGCGCGGGCATGTCGGAATACGACCGGGGTTAAAGTGGCCCCGATGTGTTAAAAACGACCTGCCGGATTCCTTCGCATTGTCTCGATTCCGCACGACGACAGCGTGCCTGTCTCTCATCCGCAGGGTGGGTCGGCGACGTGTGATGACGCACATGGATAACGTATTTTGCAGTTTAGCCTCGTTCCAGAACGCGAGCCAGGAGCACGACCCATGGTGAAGCTGACCGTCAACGGCGTCGCTCACAGCATCGAGGCCGATCCCGAGACGCCGCTCCTGTGGGTGTTGCGCGATCATCTCCACAAGACCGGCACCAAGTACGGCTGCGGCATCGCGCAATGCGGGGCCTGTACGGTCCACCTCGACGGCCAGCCCGTGCGCGCCTGCCAGACACGGATCGGCGACATCGGCGAGGCCAAGGTCACCACCATCGAGGGCGTATCGGGGCGCGTCGCCGACGCCGTGCGGACGGCTTGGCGCGGTCTCGACGTGGTTCAGTGCGGCTACTGCCAGTCCGGCCAGATGATGTCGGCCATCGGTCTCCTGTCCGACAAGGCCAAGCCGACGGATGCCGAGATCGACGGGGCCATGGACGGCAACGTCTGCCGCTGCGGCACCTACCAGCGCATCCGCGCGGCGATCCACGAGGCGGCCCGCAGCCTCGCCTGATTGTCCGCCGGCCCGAACCAAGACCCGCCTGATACGACCCGTCCGAATTGGAGCCCGCCATGCCGAAGGTCCGCCAGGCCCTCGAGACCGTCCCGTCCCGCCGCGCCTTCCTGGGGGGCGCCGCCGCCACGACGGGCGCGCTCCTCATCGGCTTCAACCTCGGCGGCCCGCGCCAGGCCCGCGCGGCCGGCGGGCCCGATCTCACCGGCGGCCGGCCCCAGCCCAACGCCTTCGTACGGATCGCCGCCGACGATTCCGTCACGGTGATGATCAAGCACCTCGACATGGGCCAGGGCAACACCACGGGTCTCGCCACGATCCTGGCCGACGAACTCGACGCCGACTGGGCGACCGTCCGCACCGCCTTCGCCCCGGCGGATGCGGCGCTCTACAACAACCTGCTCATGGGACCCGTCCAGGGGACGGGCGGCTCCACGGCCATCGCCAATTCCTGGCTGCAGCTGCGCCGGGCCGGCGCCGCCGCCCGCGCCATGCTGGTGGCCTCCGCCGCCGAGCGCTGGACGGTTCCGGCCGGCGAGATCACCGTCTCGAACGGCACGGTGCGCCACGCCGCCTCGAACCGGCAGGCGCGCTTCGGCGAGCTGGCCGAGGCCGCGGCGGCACAACCGGTGCCGCAGGAGCCCACCCTCAAGCAGCCCGACCGGTGGACGCTCATCGGCACCAAGGTGCCGCGCCTCGATTCGACGGCCAAGACCGACGGCAGCGCCACCTATGCCATGGACATCCGGCGTCCCGGCCAGGTCACGGCCGTGGTGCTGCACGCGCCCCGCTTCGGCGGCGTGGTGGCGGCCGTGAACAGCAAGGCCGCCCGCGCCATGCCGGGCGTCCTCGACGTGGTGACGATCCCCACGGGCGTGGCGGTCATCGCCAAGGACACGTGGTCGGCCATGAAGGGCCGCGAGGTCCTGGAGGTGACCTGGGACGATTCGGGCGCCGAGACCCGCTCCTCCGACGCGATCCTCGCCGAGTATCGCGAGCGCCTGAAGAGTCCCGGCCTCGTGGCGTCCCGGCGCGGCGACGCAGGCGGCGCCATCGCGGGCGCCGCCAAGGTGCTGGAGGCGGAATTCACCTTCCCCTACCTCGCGCACGCCGCCCTGGAGCCCCTCAACGCCACCATCGAGCGGGCGCCCGACGGTACCTACGACGTCTTCGCCGGCTGTCAGATCCAGACCATCGAGCAAGCCGTCGTTGCGGCCACCCTCGGGGTGACCACCGACAAGGTTCGCCTGCACACCCAATGGGCCGGCGGATCGTTCGGACGGCGCGCGACGCCGGGCGCCGATTACTTCGCCGAGACGGCCGCCATCGTGAAGGCCACGGGGGGCAAGGCCCCGGTCCACCTCGTCTGGACCCGCGAGGACGACATGGCCGGGGGCTATTACCGTCCCATGGTGGTGCACAAGCTTCGGGCCGGTCTCGATGCCGCCGGCGCCGTGGTCGGCTGGGAGCATCGCATGATCGGCAAGTCGATCATGATCGGTTCGCCCTTCGAGGC
>Ga0182232_1000058_pt1 | contig 36923 bp, 19 predicted proteins | sample G6R1MG_30_FD_155484 | JGI IMG/M metagenome (GOLD analysis project Ga0182232, IMG submission 155484) | Phyllosphere microbial comminities from miscanthus, Michigan, USA - G6R3_NF_07NOV2016_LD2 MG | ecosystem: Host-associated > Plants > Phyllosphere > Phylloplane/Leaf | place: USA: Michigan... | reverse complement strand
ACCGATGCCTTATGTATGTGTATTGGATCCGCTCTTCTGTTAGCATGAACACATGAATGAGATTCTATTCCTCTTCCTTATTCTTCAAAAATAGAACCCCCCACCCTCACCTTTCTTAGGACTATCAAGCCTTCTCGAATTAGGTCTATGGGTACGAAGGCCTCTCCTCGAATTTGTTCTACGGTAGAAGCTTCTACCGTAGACCCGGATACAAATCTTTCACTCACTGAAAAGTGAAAACCAGTGATTATATCTTCCTGAAGACGGATGCGACGGGAAGAAGTGGCATTTAGAAGTGTTGCTGACTTGACATTTAGGTTTCGGCATAACAAAGCTTGCACTGTCTTTTCGCACTTAGGCGCACAGCGTGCCGTTGGTAATGATTCTACTACGGTGCTGCAAATTCGCAAGCTGACCCTAAGTAACCGTTGTTGTTCATTGGATTCCTCCGGAATGACTTCGTTAGGATTGAAGAATTGCTGCAATTCTTCCTGAATAGACTCGATTCTCCCGTCGAGAGTTTCTTTGAAAGTCTTACCTAAACTCTTCCGACTGAATATGAGAAAGCCTATAAAACAACGAGCTACTATCATTTCTTCATTATAGATTGAGATCTTCTTCGGACTTGATGCACAAATAGATGGAATAGCAGCAAATAGCATATTTATATCCTTCATATCCGTTGAACTCAATCTAGTCATCATCATAGAGTAACTATTTTATTTGATTTGATTTTTTCAGCTCTGCTCCCGAAAAGAGAAAGAGAAAGGGATACTTTTTTTTATGGTGGGCGTAGGTTTTTCCAAGGAAAGCCTTCAAATAAATTCTATTAGATACAATTGAAAATATTGATTCCAGCTCACAGCCTGATAGCGGGCTTAGCCCCATAAGAGGGATATAGAGTACTTCGATCAACATCTTCTAAGTAAGCCCAGAAATTCATGTTCTGATCCGGTCTTTCCTAAAGATATGGAAATTACAAACCAGTAGAGGTAGGTTACCAGGTCAATCCATGTAAAATAGGGTATTTTGACAAAGCAAGGAAATAAGCTAAACTTATTAGGATATTCTCCAAATACCATCTAGTAGGGTTTTTGCCCTGACTTCACTCTTGTGTGTACTACTTTTGGCTCGTAATAGGTCGGTCAAAACAAGTACTTTTGTTTGGGGCAAGGAGTAGGGGCTAGCTTGTAAGCCACGACTTAGTACTACGAGGATTCTGGCGGAGAAATGCGCAGCGGAAAAAGGGAGAAATGTTCTTTCCAATGAAGAAGGCCGCTAAGGTCAAAGAAAACATACACGCCAAGGTTCGCTTCTATAGATGTTCCTGCCTACAAATAATCGTTTTTTATTTAAGGGTGGCCGGTCAATCTCCATCTCTTTTATGGCAGATTCTTTTTTCGAGGACCTGGCGACAACTCTCTCTGGACGGTAGGGGAACCCCAGTGAAATCAGTAATCAACGCACTCCCACTCCTCTTGCTCCAATTCCCTCTCTTCCTGCTAAAGCTCCAACTTATCCAGACTGGTCAACAATTCTTCCTTTGTTCTCCTAATCTCTCTATTCACATTTGCACTCCACCCCTAAAACACTTTCTCATCTGTTGTAAATGTACTCAAAAGGCTTCCCCAATTCTCCTTTTAACAACAGTGCATGCCACCTCCATCCTCTGAATAAAGTCTTCTTGTTGAAACCATGATCTTTCAAACTTGAAAAACCCTTTGAACAGTTCAGTCTCACACTCCAGCAACAAAGGAACATGGTCTGAACCATATCTAGGAAGGGGCTGTCGCCACAGCATGGGTATACAACATTTAATCCCAGTCTATTGTAAAAAGGAATCTGTCTAACTTAGCAGCTGACACAGCATTGTTCCAAGTGAATTTGCGCCCTTGCAAAGGTAGCTCCATCAGCTCTATATCCTCAATCAGCCCAAACAATTCCTTGCTAACCCTAGCCTGGAATTTCACACCTATTTTCTCACTTCTGGACCAAGTCCTCAATTTACAGATAATCATGTTTTCTTGGTATCTATAATTATAGAGCATCTCAAAATTGTGATAGATTGCAGTCTTGATAATGCTAACATAGTATTGGTAATCTAACAAGCCTTTCGTATTTTGATGCCAGTCACAACAGTTTGACAGGACCCATTTATCCAAAAATAGTCAACTTGAGAGGACTTTTCAATCTCGAACTCAAACTGATGCGTAGCTATTATTTAGAGATGCTCTTACAGAATCCCATGCTACGGAATGAATCTAGTTACCATCCGATTTAGCTCCATAAATATGGACATGGACATGGCTTAAGGAAGCTAATTACTCGGGTTCAAGTAGTTCCGGCTAGAGAGATGGAGTAACTAAGCCCTAACGTTAGATCCATTATCTCACAGAGTGAAATTCAGACAATTCAACCCTTCCTGCGCGGGTGCCAGACATCGCCAAAATGAGTAAGTCTAAGTCGCCGAAGAGAGTATTTTTGGTCTCTCTCGCAAGCTCTGATAGTGAGACAACAAAGGAAAGAATCTTCAGGCTATTCGCTTCCCTCTTTCAGTGTAGCCGGGTAGCAGTATCGGCAATCCCACGAGCAGACGAATCAAATCAGGCCTATTCTTTTTCTATGTTCTTTTTTTGCTCTACCCATTTCTTCTCTTTACAAACGTGAAAGCCTTTTTACGTGCACAAGTCCAGAACGAATTTCGACTCGTCCCTCTCTTGAGACGAGGACTTAAGTTCATTTTATCTTCTTCTCAATCTCCGTTCTTCTTTAATTAAATACGATCTTGAGAAAACCATGCGCGGCGATGCGAAAGATGAGAAAGAAATTGGCATGTCCTGGATCTACCACTTTTGACTTCCTTTTTCGTACTCTTCTTTCATACTCCTTACCAGAACGCTTTTCCTGGTTCAGAAGAATAAGATACTGAAATTGTGGCTTACATATGGAAAATGCCTTCGTCTTGAAGCTACCAATGCACACCACGGTGAAATCATTGTCAATTAATTGTTAGATTCCCCATATCACCCATAGCCACCCAAATCTTTTTTTTGCCTCAAACTCTGCTGCCCTATCACTCCTCGATAAGTGTACTTACTCAGGTTGTGCACTTGGCTGAGCGAGATCTTCCCCTTTGGCATGAGAACCGCCTACCTACGCTAACGTAACTAATGCAGATGGCGGAAGTTAGTAGTTCTCCTATCGTAGTATTAGACGTATTTATCACGTGTAGACCTTAAGACCTTCTCAGTTCTGCAGGAAGGATATTTATATATATACCATTCCATATTAAAGTAAGACGGATAGGGCATATTTGACTAGGAAGCAAGCAAAGCTAGTCCCTCCATACCAGCTAGCAGTCTTGTTTAGGGAGTCTCCTTCTTTACTGAGTAAGGTTCCCGGGTGCCTATGCGATTATTAAGGCAGGGTGCTACTGTACCAGTAGTAGAGTGGGTTGAATCAAATCGTTTGTCTAGAGAGGGTATAGCGATAACCAAAGCTGACTGTACTAGAAACTTGAGATCCTGTATAGGCAACAGGCCTTAGAATAGTGTATTGAACTACAGGACAGGAACAACCTATAAACAAGCGAATTCAGCCTTTAGATAAAGACAATTGGAAAAGAAGTCGAATCAAACCTAAGGCCTTTGTGGCATCGGTACACTCCCCGCAGTTTCAACTACAGTTTCAACGTAGGGGGCCACTACGGGTAGGAGCTCGCTAAATTCGGCCCAGGAGGAGACACTTCGGGAGTGGGTCCCCACGGACTTCCCCGTACAAAAAGAGAAATGGGAACGAGGTGTTCTGTTCTTTGCTGTGATTCTTGGCCGTTCAAGAATCACTGTTTTCGTGCTAGCTCTCGGCCTCCTCATTATAGTCCTCCTAAAATCCAAGGCATTTCGTCGGAATACATCCTGTCTTTTCACCTTTGTAGTCCTATGCATAGTCAGTACTATAGCCCCAATCATAGCTACTAATAAAATCAAACTAGAAACCAAAAACCAGACGGAATAGTAGGTATAAAGTAAATTGCCCAATGTTTCCAAATTAGTCCAACTTCGTACCTTTCCGGCATAAACCGTATATCCCAGGGAGGTCGTATTTCTGTGGGTTGGTAGTAATGGAATGGTTTCATTATCTAAAATGAAGAACATTTCCCACCAAAAGATCAGTCCAATAATACCACTCACTGGTAAATAGCGCAATACTTCTTCGTGAATCTCCGCTATTTGAATATTGAACATCATAACCACGAATAGGAATGAAACGGCAATAGCTCCTATATGAACTACTGGGAAGATCATAGCGGAGAAGTCGAGACCTAACAAAATAAGTAAACCAGAAGTGTCGCAAAAGACTAGGATGGGAAACAAAACGGAATGTACCGGATTTTTAGCACGTACAACCATCAAACCAGAGACCAAAGCAGGGCTCGACAAAACAGAAAGTATCATGGTACGTCGTCCTTCCTTGAAATGGAACTTGAATGCTGGAGCAAGAAGACGCATTCAAGTCGATCTATTACGACCAGCGCGGTTGTTCGTATTTCATTTTCTTCTTCCAAGCCGACGCTCTTTCCAAAATCTGGAAGCTCTATCTATGAAATTGTTCCCCAAGCAGCGGAAAAAAAAAGAGTGATCGATGAAGAAAATCAGTCCAATTTTCCGGAAGACGCAAAATGAGCATCCTCAAAAAGACCTCAACCTGGGTGACCAGGATGGATGAGAGCAAAAAGAATTGTTTTGTTGTCCCTATGACAGTGAAATCAAAGGCCAACGTCCTGATTCTATGAAAAGACTTTTCAATACAAGGCTTCCGAGAAAGATCAAGACCAAAATGAAGAGAATGCGCCAGAGAACGGAGATAGACCATCAAAGAACTCCACAGCAGAGCAAAAAAGAGAAAGGCAAGGCTCGCAAAGAACAAAGGCTCAACCATCAGATCCAACACAAAGCCCTCAAGATATTTAGAGGCTTGGACTACTCTCTCTAGTAAAAGAAAGGAAGCACAATGGGTGTTGCTCTATTTCTTATTAGTGAGGTATTCTTCTTCATTTCAGTATTATGGGCATTCTTCCATTCTAGTCTGGCACCAACAGTCAAACTAGGAGCTCAACGGCCACGGTGTAGGTTCCAACTCGATTGATCGGCTTCCTTTAGCTTTGTTACGGCATGTGTAGAACCATTCGTAGTAGCGTACGTTCCCTACGTTAATTGATAGCGCTAGGTGATCATCGACAGCTTGGGCTAGGCCACGGCTCGACACATCCTCCGATAGTCCCTTTTTCTCGGCTTAAAACCAATACGAATTGCTCCTATGATTCCCAGCGCTTTTATCCAATGATGCTATCCCCACGAATGAAAGAAATAAATCAATTAAATAGTTGTAGGCTCCTCTTTCGGATTCAATAGTAGTAGACTAGACGGCTGTAGTTCCGATCCTTCGGACCCTCCCTTTTCCAATTAATAGCTCGGATTCGTATCCTCGGAGCAAGGAACAAGAAAGGTCTTGAGCTGCCAAGAAGAATTCAAAGCGTAGGGTGCACCCTGGCGGCTACTCTGGTTAATCGCATTACGGTGATCGTTCTTTCCTTCTGGTCTCGTATCCATGCCCATGCTTTCTTCTTTGCGCACTGTTCGTTATGTCCTTAGCCTCCGCTTTGCAATCATTAAATGAACTAGTACACTCAATCGCTGGTTCGACATCTGCCTTCCCTTCTCTGGAGCAGTTATGTAGATAGGAGTGGTAGGAATCAGCGAGCATGTTGCCATTCGAGGTAGTCCAACCTTCCTATTAATTAGAATTCTGGGTAACCCTATCGTTGATTGACGGATCGGAGGGACTAAACTGTTCCCTTTCCTTGCCAGGGCTAGGTTATCTATTTCCTGTTCGTGCTGCGCCATCAGATTAATCGTATCGTGATCCTGGTATCGCTCGAGCATCTCTTTCTGATGAAACCTTTGCCCTTGCTTTCTCCACTACACCTGGTAACGCACATATCTTGGTAGGAATTCTTCGATCTATCCAAGGGAGGCTTATTCCTTTAAGCAGAGTATCCAGTTCGGCATTCCCCTTTTCTTTCTGATCGTGGTCCTTCTCCTTTATCCGAATCAGAGGTGCGAGATGGCACCCGAGAGCCGAGAGCCTTATCCCTATCCGAGTGAAGGGTTGATTGAAATTCTAGTTTACTCTTATGCGCATTTCAACAAATGAATTGATTGAATACATTTCCTTGATTGAAATGATTGAAAATTCATCATCGCCCTTTTGAGAGTTAGGAGTTAATAAAGTGGGCATCCCTCACTGAAAAGAGAATCAAGCAGGAAAACCCTAGGACGAGGGATAGTGATATTCCTTTAACCGAGCAAGAAACCATCTCTTTCTTTCACATATATATATCTATTTCAAGAAGTCCAATCCACCACTATCAATGGAGCACTCTACTCTATACTATTACCGAGTGAAGATTTCATCGGATCCGGGTCTGCTTGCTTTCATTGAAGGACAAGAGCTGATAGTTCCCTTCCCTTTCTTCGATGAACCCTTATCTTTCGATAGAGAAGTACAGCGAACAAAGCGAGATGAACGATAAGTCGAACGACAGAACAACCTGATGTTACTGCATAAAGTAATTCAGATTGTCATATTGAGATTTTGTCCTTCCTTTTTTGTACTTATTATTCCAAGCCAAAAGGCTATGTTCTCTCCCATACAGCTCGCAAGGCTCATAACCTAACTGCTCTACTTACTTAATTCAGAAATTCAACAACCCTTGCCCGAAGAGAAACTCCCTTGAAGGGCCAAAACAACAGCAGAGTAGCAGGTCAAAAAGAGAGAGAGAACTGAAACCGAAGATACTTGGGTTGGGAGAACTCTTCTACAGTACTCCATTAACAGAATCAAAGTATAGACCAATCAGCCTTCCTTATTGTCCAAGATCATTACTAAAGTGTTGGCCAACAGACTAGTACCAGTGGTGGATAGGAGAGTAAGTCCCAGACAGCTAAGAGAAACTCCCGGGTAGTGTTGTCACTGCACAAGAGGTGCGTAACAGGTGTAAGCAAAGAAGAGAGCATAACACTGGATTTCGAAAACGAGCATATGATATGGTGAGACAACTTTCTCTTTTTTGAGGTGAGATGCTAGCCAGCCCTCTATTCATGGGTGAGATATCGACTTTACAGCGTTACCACGTACCAAATCGTTCACTCTATCAGGCAGTCAATCAATCCGCATACGGACCCACCGACGTGATCTCACTTCTGCAGCCTGCACCAGACCCGTATTATGTATTTTATGGCATAATCCTTATCTATTCAGGAGCGATAGCGAAGCCGCCTATAGGAGTCGAAGGACGAAAGTCCGTTAGACCTCCAAGCCATAGCAACCTCTTGGGGAAATTACGAGCACCGCGTTGCAAATGCACGAGATCAAAGAAATCCAAAAGACAAGCCAGCTCTACTCAATTCATCAGCTAACCCTCTTCTGGAACTACCGCCTAAACTCTGGTCTGCTTATTCTATTAGTAAGCTGCTTCTTCTATTCCCTAGCTTGAGTGTATTAGTAGTAGCTCCGATTTCGATTCGAATGCAAACAACGCACAATGCCCGCTTTTGTTAAGCGTTACAGTCTCAATGTCGATAGCTTGCTTTGGACTACCGAAACGACTATATTGAGGAGGAAACGAGAATTCTCATAGATGATACGAAAAGCAATGTACTAAAAGCAGGAAAGTAGCAGTTCTGGGAAAGTGAGAAAGCAAAGAGAGGCACGTTTGTTAACAAAGCGGAACCAAAGACTTCTGCCTACAGCCAAACAAAACTTTCCACTATATTCAATTCCAAACTAAATCACAGTAGAAGTTATGGCAACTCAGGCTGGACCAAAACAGCAAGCGGAAGGTCTCCGAAAGTCCTACATTAGCACCAAGCCATCCCCCAAGGGAGGGTATAACGGAGTGTGGGAAAATCCAGTTGCTAACGCTCCCGGCTGTGGGTTCTTCACAATTAGCATAACATTCTAGTACAGAGATCACCACTTGTTATGCCAGGGTCTCCTTTTTCGAGTTGGTTACTGAGATCTTCTTGTTGAGCAACGTTTTCCCGGCAATCTCTGCTTATTAGGGTGGCCTTAACCGTCTCACAATGGCAAACTTCCTCAAGCTACTCAATGAACACGTTGAGGCCTACCTACGCACTTCTTTCCAATATCCTCTATCTAAAAATAAAGTCGTTACGCATTTCTCGCTTCCGTTAAAAACAAGGAAATGCAACGAAAAAATAGGACGATTACGGAACTTTTTCTGTCCCCAACTTTTCCCGCATTTATTCGTTTACTTTTTCGTATCACTAATTCAGGAAAGTCCCTCTATGGAGTGCCCGACTGATGTTCTCCGTTTTACGGATCCAAAAGTGGGTAACGCATTGCGATCTCTAGATTTTATGGCTGATGCTTATAATATGCCCGCTGCAGAAGCGAAACCTGTTGCCATCGTCATTTCAATCACAATTAAGGGAGACCGAACGGGTTCAAGGCATTGGGCAGAATGAACGCTTTTTCCTCTCCTTTATCCGAAGCTGTTGGATTTCTACCCTTAACCAGTACGACGATAGGAAAGATAAGTTGATAAGCGAACTCAGAAAAGGATCAATTCCAGAAGAAGAGACCTCGACTCTTAGTTTAGTAGAGTATAGTCCACGGTGAACGAACGAGTCCCTAGGATAAGTGAAATTGGTAGGTCGAGCTAAGCCAGATGATTAGTAATCAAGATTAGACCAAAACAACTACCGGGGAAATCCTCAACGTGATAAAATACTATGAGATGAAAGATGCAAATGGCAAGTCCTCAATGTGGACGATCCCCAGATATACTTCTGCTCTTCTGGGAAATTAGATGGCAAATAAGCATTCGTCAGGAAGGAGGGACGGACTTTGCTTTGGCTAAGGATGGGGATCAGGAATTTCAAAATCCTACTCTTTATCATAGCCATCCCTTAGATTATATATAATGAAGAAGAAAGGAGTGATTCCTCGAGTAGATTTATGTTTCTGCTGAATGAATAAATATGATATGAGATGGAGGGTCACACTTACGATGGCACGCACCGCACTTCGAGAGGAAGGGGTCTTCGGTTCGCATTCTTTTCATCGTCGACAACGGTTCCTAGTAGTAGCTGTTTCTCAAGCAGTAGTTCTGGAATATCTCTTGTTTGGATGAGAGGTTTGAGGAAGGTTAGGAATGACTAGAACTAGTAAGGATAGGGAAACCCAGAACTAGCTATGATACGGATTCTCTGGATTATCCCTCGACTAGGACAAGGAACGGCGCATAGCTACATTCCAGAAATGATCGATAGCTCGGATTCGAACAAGGACTAGCCCCGCAGGGCAAAGGAGAACTAGAATAGCGGACAGGAATGATAGCAGTTGAGGACACGGAACCAGATAGATCTATGGATCACGGAAGATAGGGTTCAAGCTAAAGCAATAACCCGAACTCGGAATGGTATAAGTTATAATAAGGAAGGAATATGGCGAGGACACCCTGAGACCTATGGGATGAGATTCTAAGGAGGACTGAGAAGGCAAGAGGGATATCAAAGGATTCTCTTCGGTCAGGTCTTATATAGGCTCTTCAAGACGAATGGTATCGATGCACTGCTCTCAGGCGAGATTGAACACGAAAAAGCAAGGAAAGCTTGCCTTAAGACAGCTCCAGGGTAGGTAAAGGTGGGCTTATTTGATTTTGATAGAATAGAAAGAGAAGCTTGTCTTGACCCCTACTCCTAAGCCCTTACTCAACCACGAACAGCGGAGTAAGCTCTCACGACGGCTTTCCTTTCTTCGGCATTCATTCGTCTCAAAAGAATCTTAGGCTACGCTCCTTGCGCCTACGGGGAGGAGAAGGGATTGACTTCGGCTCCTATTATCTTTGTTTACCAATCTTCAAATTGGTGAATTGGTTAATAGGAAGTGCGCGCTAGCACGCTTCATATTTCTAGTAACAAGGGCCTGCTTGTTTGGTCGTTAGATCAGAGGGCGCTCATCCCTTGCTCGGTCCCTGAAAATGAGATAACATAGGCTTTTGATATCTGCTCTGTCAACAAGCCCTGGTTCAATCCCTGCTTCTTCCAGGCCTTATCCCGAAAGAGGTCAACAATTCTTTTTTGTAAAGCCTTTTGTTCACTGGTCTTCACTTCAAGCAATTCCTTTAGTCCAAGTCTGCTGCAATTGGTAATAGGGGATAAGCAATTGGTGGTCGTAGGCTCACTCACCTCTAGCTCTTTTTCTTTGCGATGACCCCGTCCTTGTATCCGTCCTCTAGCATCTATCTTCTCCTGTATGTAGCAGCAGTGGCATTCGACTTTGAAGTACCAGGAAAGGCAGATAAGTTTAGCCTCAATAGAAATATCTTTATAGCCTGAAGTTGGCTTACTTAATTCCTTTGAGCTTCCCCTTAGTTAGTTTTCCGGTAAGCTAATATGGGCGCAGGTCTAGTTAACGTTCAAGCAGAATCCCCATCAGACTCTCGTTTGTTGGTTGGGATGGGATCTTAGGAGAGAAAGGAAAGCCCTGAAACAAAGTGAGCCTACGGGAGGGTGTAAAAATGCCTCAAAGCCTGTGAAGCAAGTTCTAAAGAAAGTTTGAAAGCTCACTGCGGAAAGGGTTTTGACCAGCTAGTCAGATTGCCCCATTACGGGTGTGTTACGCCAGAAAGTTCCTCAATCAGTGCGCTATCAGTCCAGTACCATTAGCTCTCCAAGGGTAGCAATCCATTCTTTCCGGGCAAGCCAGTTCAGTTCCTTTCTGGTAACAAGAGATCCCATATCAGATTAAGTAAAGGGATTACCTAGCTAGCGCATATCGAAGAGTTGGAGACTTCCTGCCACTATAGAAAAAAGCCGTTGATGGATCAATTTCTGTAGGTGGGTCTCAACTCGGATCGAGACATTCGGATTTGCCGATGAAGAGTACTGCCTTGGAGGGGTAGGGGTTGTAGGGGAAGAACCAACCTTTTCGGGTTACGGGAAGTCCTATCGAGCGACTGGATTAAAGCAAGAAGAAAAAAGTCAAAACAACAACCTACCGACCCAGCGCAGTGCCTATGAAGAATAGTGAATGTAGACCGGATAGGAATAGGACTCTTTAGGCGGAGTGGCTTTCTTGGAGGCCTGTCTTCTTCGAAACTCTAAATTCGTTTTTTCAAAAGAAACAGGGCTATAGCCTTTTTAAGGCCAATTGACATTGACTTTTGATAGTTCCAGTTGCTTACGAAGATCCAAGTCCAGCTACTTACGAAGAAGGGCAGACAGACTACGCCACTCCCATCCCTGCGGACAGACTAACTAAGCGTGGTAGTCGAGTGAACGGGCTATCAAAAAGCTCTCGTTTTGTTGCGAGCTCCTTTCTCGAGGCAAGATAGTCAAGTAAGAAAATAGACCATAAGCCATCCTTTATCTTGTAGCCTGTCTAAGAAAGGAACAATAAATAGCTCATAGTTTCCTTGCTACTGCCCTAAGAGTTGTTCTTCTATCATCAGCGAGAGTTTACTTTGCTGTCGATGCAGGCAATAATAGATAGATTTCTGTACATAGTTGGGCCTAGGCTAAGGCTAATAAATAAATAATAAATGGATTCCTCCCCCTAAGCCCTGCTTTTTCTCTTTTTAGCCTTATCCGCTCTTGAATGTTGGTATCGATTTGATCATGCCGGAATAAGAGCTAGGTAATGGATCTTCTCCAGATAGAAGTAAAGGTTACGTGGGAAATAAAGGAATCAGTAGCAGTCGCTGGAAAAAAAGTAGGTAAAGCAAGGAGGGAATCCAGCTTATTGGCCATTCTCCAGCGACTCTCAGAACGGTTGTCGGGCCTTTGCACTGGTCAACAAAGCCACAGGCCAAGCCATCAAGCATGGCGTAGGGTATTGGATAGGCTGGTCCGCTGGTCGAAGTCATTGCAGGGTGTGCTACAGACAGCTATTGTTCAAGGTCATTTCCTTTCTCTCGTCATCACGCCAACATACACAAGGCTTGCCTTCACAGGGCCCCACCTTGACTTGCCATCATGGCTACACTCTTTTCATCAAAGCAACTCTTCTTAAGAAGACCCCTATCGCTTCTTCTTTGATCAATAAGCACTGGACTTTCCGCCTTGATCGTAGTAGTATGCTGAAGCAGCTCAAGATAAAAGCCCTGTTTAGCCATGGTCAGATTTCGGTAGACTAACTTGGACACGGGATTAGGAAATTCCACCCTTTTCCACCGGCTCCAGGACAAGAGGGTACCGACGAGTATCGGCGACCCTGCACGAGAATAGAACCAATAGTTTTGCTTATTTGAATTCTTCCATTATCTATCAAAATAGGAAATCGAAATAGATACGCGAAGTGGTGCCCTTGCTTCTGGATTCAAATCCATAGGGATAGGCAGGAGGGGAGCGAAAAGATAGATACGTTAATGTTTCCACCTACTCTCGAGTATAGCACAGGGCTGAGTTAAGTATAGGGATGATCCACTCGTCGTAAGATCCTGATGGGCCATCACATCCCTTGATGAGTAGATCATTCGTCTCTTACTGGTCAAAGGTAAGTAAGAACCTCTTGATATCGGGAAGTGCAAATAAATAATAGGTCAGTCTTGCTGTCTCAAATAGGGATTGAGTGCCTGTGGAGAAGAGATGGGTTGGTTTGATTGAGGAAAGAATAGGAAAAGAAGGAAGAAGGATAGCATATTGACCGTGCTCTGCGAAGTTCGGTGGAAGTCAGCTGGAATCGTACCCAGCAAGGTTCTATTAATTGGTAAACTACTTAGTAGCCAACCCCTGATTATAGGCAAGCCCTGCTCTTGTATATCGATAAAGAAAGGGAGAGGACGGCACATTTGCGTCCAGCGGAATCGATCATCGTTCCCCCACGACCAAGACCCAATTCAATATCTTAATAGGAAGAATGTCTTGATCCGCCTCGTATATCTATCATTTGTGTTGATCTGGAATCGAGATTGGAATGCCTTGCTCTGCCTAATCGTGAATAGTATATGCCTCATCCCGCTAGCCAGATCTCTACCGTCTTATTGATCGAAAGCTAGGGATACTTATTTCTTTTCTTGATGATTGAAAAGCTAGTTTGAATTCGTTGATCTGCCGATACCGGTGTATGCCCCATTTCACTGGCCAGCGAGCTTGTGTATTACTTTGCAAATGATAGTTAAGGGCCGCGTATCTCTTTTATTTACTTCTGTTGATGTCTCGCTTAGCGGTTAGTTAAGGATAGCAATGCTATTGTCCATTCCGTCTAGCCGCTATTGTCCAATTATAGTACAGTGTCAGTTAGGACTGGCCCGCCCTGTTTGCTTCCTCGAGAGTGAGAGAAGGAAGTCCTAGAGAGGGGCACTATTTCTTCCGAGAAGTGCAAGATGGGGAATAACCTATTGATATCGCTGAGTCAAGATAGAAAGGAGCCTTATTTCTATCAGCTAGTGCAAGCTAGGTTGTTTGTTTTGGGCACAAAGCCTTGCTCTCCCCAATCAAGGTATAATAGTTGGGCGGCTAGTGCTGCAAGCAAGCAATCAGCATTTCGTTCACTTAGTGAATATAGAACTGTGATCGGTGACGCTAAGTCAGCTAGTTATTGTCTCTTCTCCCTATTTATTTTATTAAAGAAAGTCTGTTCCCTAAGGAAGTGAAGGATCGCGGAAGTCTTTAGCCACCACCTATTTTTCATCAAAGCCCCTTACCCTTGCTTCTTTCCCTTTAAACTCTTTGGTACACGCTTTATCGAGACTAGGATTTCTGTCTTACGCCGGGTGAAACCTATACTCTTTGACCTACCCCAACAAGCATTTTAGGCGAATTCTTTTCCTTTCTACTCAAGGAAATTGACAGCTAGGATCCTATCCTATTTGATCGATCGCTCAGCCTCTGTAGTCCACTCTTTCAATATAGGAAGTAGAGAAAAGGATGCAAGCCCAAAGTCTAGGAACTCATTTCCTGGCAAAAAAGCAATCCACTGTGTCGAGGAAGGGAAGAAAGGCTCTGCTTTTGGTATTTATTTATCAAAGAAAGACACATTTAAGCGAGCGTGGCAAGGGACTAAGTTTTTGTTGTCGCGGGATAGTAAAAAGCATTGGCGGATGCTAGCTAGGCATATTTATTAGTTTAGTTTGTTTACAAGTAGGAATTCAAAGATAGCTATTTTAGAGAAAGACCGGAATAGGCAGTTCCTTTCCCTAGAACCGTACTTGAGAGTTTCCTACCTCATACGGCTCAGAAATTGCTATCTTAATTTCCCCTATCTTAACTGAATTCGATTTCTCAAAAATCAATCCAATTTCTTCTTGGGTTAAGCAGAAGAAGTTAATTACCTAAGTTTCAAACCCTAATTTTGATCAATAATCAGTTTGATCTTTTCTCCCACCTTCAGAAGAATGAAGCATAGATAGACCTATATCCTTCGTTCGAATTTTCTGAAAGGTAACTATCTCGGTTTCGTTTCTTTCTTTGAAATATCATATATGATCGAAACTAAACCGATATGACTTTCTCCGGAGCATCGCAATCCGAGTTCCTGGTGTACCACCCTTGCTCTCCGAGGCATATGACTTTTCCAGCTAATCCGTTAATCCTATGACCGGAGGGCTGCCTTATCGATTATCCCCGTTCGAAGTCGGCTTTGCTTCTGCTTGTTTTAGCTTATACCCCTGATCCGTATATCTGCCTTGGCCCCGCTTTGCATTCATAAATGTCACTATTCGTCGAGTGCTTCCTTACCTGTTTATCACCAGCTCCCATTGCCAACTCTAAATTACATGAATTTCACTAGTCCGCCAATCCAATTAGGATTGTCCTCCCGTCGGTTGCATCGCTCCTGCTCGCAGTAGTCGTTTCTTTGCCGGTGAATAAATTTCTTCTAAACAGAATAAGGCCGGCATCCTGCTCTCGACTATCCCTACCTTGGTAAAGTTACTACTCAAAGGATGGCTTTTCTTTCCTACCTACTATTGTATTTGATTCACTTCTTTTCAAATACGAGGGTGAGGGATATTCCTCGACCGGTTCCAATACGAGGATTGTTCCTTCTTTACTAAACAGTACCTGCATCCTGCTCTTCTTCTTCCTAACAGGATCCGTTTACCCCAGCTTGTTTGGCAAACCCTATCTTTCATTGATCATCTTCAGTCTAGCAAGAACTTCTTACTTCCCGATGCCAACTTCCTAGCTTTTATCTTAGCCCACTGCTCGTACTTCGTAGTTGGTTTGGCCAGAGGGATCTCCTTTTCTTATGTAAATATAGAGGACAACACTCTTGTGACACAAGCAAGATCCGCTGATTCTGTACATCAATACAGTTCAACCAAGTCTGCTCTTCGAGGCAGCTTTCTCGTATCATTGATAGTGACGGGTGTGGCCAAACACTAGGAATACCAGTTCCTTGTTTGACAACCCAATCCTAGCTTTCCTATATTTAGGAATTACGCCCATGTTCGGAAACTATAATATGTATTTTTTCTTTGGCAGGTGACACGGACGATGACAAATGAATTGATTTCATTTTCGCTACAATTCCAGTATTTCATTTTGCCATTGGCAAGGCAGCTTGCTCCTTGAATGCTTTGTTCGTTCAAGCGAACAATTCATCGATGTTCGACAACCCCATCATTCAAATGAGAAAAGAAAAGGATGTCTATCATCGTTCGAGAAAGCCTGTCAAAGAGTCCGGTAGTGGGTGAGTAGAGTCTTTGCTTTTCCCCTGTCGCCATTTCATTGCTTTTAGTTGACGTTAGTAACATTTGTCCTCGTCTTTCGCTACGAAGAAATCCCATGACCTGCTTACTTTCCTAACTGCCCCAGTGAGACACATTAGCCTTGACTATTGACTTCTTCCTTTCCTATTTCCGGGTATCCCCATCTTGCCAAGCCGGATTGATCCTATCTTCCAGAGCCAGCTACAATTAATATCTTATTGCTGCTAGATGACTTCCTCACTCGAATTCATTAATTGAACTAGTCCTCTAATCGAAAAGGAGGGATATCCTGTTTTACGCTAGTCCGTTAATCACACCTTGCCCATGCTTGAATTCCTTTCTGTGCTACTTTCCCTAGCTAGCTATCCAGATTCATATTCCATTTATTACGCGAATACCTATGCCTATGTTTCACAAGCCTATTCTTGCCGGAACCGGTGCTTCCCGCTCCTTCAAAGGAAAGGAGGCCTATTCCCGTTCATGCCTACTTGCCTTGTTCCTATCCAGACACATCTACACCATCTATCTCTGCATCCGGGCTCGCCTCCACTCATTCCTCGTTCTGGACTGTTGCCTTCGCAGGGGCTAAGAGATAGGAATATAAGACAAAGTTTAGATTGACCGATCTTGTAGATAGATTGGATAAGAAGATCCAACAAGCTCGCCATGAGCAATTAGTTCTCAAACTAGCCACCGCCTACGAGGGGTATGTGTTATACTCCCCCTCCTGACTTGAGCTGTTATAAGAAAGGGACAGGATCTTGCTCCATAAGTATGAGGAGAGTCGGTACAGTAGGCTCATACACCAATGCTTTTTCCCTACAACCGGATCCTAGAGGAAAACCTAATGCACAATAGGTAGCTCTTAACTTCGTCTGGTTATGCCCATAAGTCATCATGAATGCGATAATGCCCAAGAGTTCACGTAAAAAACTAGGCTCTAAGGTTAGGATAAGAGCACTCTAATCTAGGTAGATGAGGGAGATCCACCTAAGCCCACCGTCTATAAAGAAGCACACGATCTAATCTAGTCTTATTGTTAGTCTCTCTATAAAGATGATCCATCACCTAAAGGGCGGACTCTGGACAGAAACTGAGGATTTGCTATAGGAAAGACCCTATAAGTTCAGACAATATGCTACATTCTATGATATCCTATTCAATCCCCCGGTTAGCATGCGATGCTCGTCGTGCTAATAAATCCTCTCTTCTTAAAGCCCAAGTAGGACAAAGAAATGCAAGTAAATACCCTCGATTCATTCCTTTTATGCGAGTGGGAAAGCTAGCTAGAAATCAATGACAAGGAGTAGAGCCTAGAGCAAAAGGGCCAGGCGTCAGGTTAGTTAAAGCAAGAAAGTCAATGCTGGTGCTCGCTTATTCAATCCTTTTTTCTCTCCTCCTTTGTGCTAATCACTAGTGCTAAGAACTAGGTCAAAAGGAAAGTCAGCCCTTAATACGGAGTTTTCTACTTGTTCTTACTTGTGTTAGTGAAGCCTGATAGTTCAACTTGCCTGTCCAAAGTCAATCTATGAAAAGTCTTCCTTATAGGCGCACCCAGCTGTAAGAGAGTAGAAGCAATCGGAGTAAATAAATCCCATAGTGAAATGAGCGTTAGATGTTGACTAGACAAAACTAGCTAATACATGTAGTAGGGTAACTTTACCTTTTTTCTCGGTTATGTGAAAAGGTAGAAAACTCGCTACACTTTATAGGAAATGAACTACTCTTAATGCAAGCTAGTCAAGCTGGATGAGTTGTTAGGAATGGCTCAACCCAGGCAGCGCTAACCCTGTCTTTCCCAAAAAGTATCGTCTTGTTTACTTTCCCTAGGGAGGACAAAGATTAACCAATAGTAGTCCCGAGGATTGTATGAGCAAGGTCCGAACTGTTTCTATTAGTAGCAACATGAGGAGCCCCGAAGGGAGAATAAGAAAGATTAACCGACGCCGCGTTTTCAGAAGAAGCAATTGGATAAGAATCATACGCTGTGAATGAGCAGACGAATCGACCGAGGGCTTACACACAAGAACAGAACCTAACTCTACTTCTTTTTCCTCCTCTCCTCTTTACTGCCCCCGCTATCCTATCAACAGGTCAGTCAATAAATATATGTAGTGGAGAAAGAAGAGTAGCCCCCCAGGTCATCAATTAGTAATAGAATAATCCCAGTAGTAGTCCTCTTGCCTAGCGGAGTCAGCCCTTAATGGGCAGACCAAAGATTGGACATCGTTGTCTAAGCGTGCTTGCTTTGCACACCGGCACAGCTGAATGAGAATCCGCTGGCTCAGATTGAGTGGCTCACTTCCTTGAGAAGGGCTTTCTATAACTAAGAAATGAGAATTGTTGACCCATATGATCTCAGGCTCATAAAGAGGATGAAACTGATAATTTAATTCACACTTTGAGATTGAGCTCGTCAGTGATTTTTTCCAAGGTGTCTAGAGAAACCTGCTTTGAACATGACATTCGTACCCAAGGAAAGTTTTGGCAGGAGAAGCTGGCTCCTCGAATGGTAGCCGCTCACTTCCTTCAATTAAATCAACTAATTTCTAGTTTCCTTTGCCGTCAAACAATGCTAGGGTTTGCCCTGAACTCGGTTAACAAGGGTTGTCCCTGAAGTAGGAATACTAGGGTTGTCCTTCAATCGGATAAGGAGCAGGTTATAAACAAGAAGGGAAGTAGTGCCTCGCATGTCCCTTTTGAAATCATTGATGTCCGGCGAGCGCCCCACTTCCTTTTTTTCTAAAGAACATACTAGGGTCATAAACAACCAGCTTGCTTCGTTGAATTGCTTTCCAAACAGTTCGGGGTGCGTGCCTCTACTCTAGTGCTTACCTAATAATGTCCTACTTTCTTGAATTCAGGAAGATACCGACGAAGATACCGACATGGAACTGAACTTAACTTTCTATACGATACGATTTGATTTTATTTGAAATACTAGCTCTAGTTTGATCAACAGGTCTAGGTACTCTCGCTTGATTCATTCCACTAGGTTCTACGAACTTAGGAACTCCGAACTCATGCTTTATTGAATTCCGTAGAACAAACACAAACTACTTTAAGTGCGGGGCTGCCTCGAGAATAGCCAACTTCTCATTCAAAGTATGCAGTTTCTATTTTATCTAGCCCAAAAAGAGCTTTTTCAAAGCATACTCTTTTCTTATGAGCTCCATGGGTCCGATATCCACAAGCGAACCATTTTGATTACTTCTTATCAACTAGACCCTTCGGGGACGCCAGTGCCTTTTTCAAAATCCGATTTAGCGGTTTCAAGTTCGGAAGGTGGATCTGACGAAACAACTTTCAGTGCCTTTCGGTTCTTTTGGTTCAAAACTAGCGTTTTTGCCAACGGATAAAGAATTCGATGCCCCTGGATTTACGGATGGACCTACTTATCATTCCAAGTAAGGGGGAAGCAAAAGTTCAGAGATGGGATGCCGATCTGAAACCAGCTATCTTTCCACTTCTATCGCTTCCTAATAGGGCTGGGTTGTGGGATGAATAATCGTATCCCCCTGAGAAAGCTCTTTAACAGAGCTGTACAAAGGAAGTCTGCACCTTCCCACTTATCCGGACAAGGCAACAACTGCTTTTCGTGCTGACCCAGAGGAGCATGCACGGGAGTCGACCGGACCAGAACCGCTTTCTTTCCGGCCGAAGTACCGCTTTAAGAATACAGTAGTGGAAGCCCTGTGAAGACTTCTTCTCGATCAAAACTCGTAGAGAAATCAGAACAGTTGAAGGAAGGGACACCCCTTATAATTGAATTCACTTTATTTTCTTCCGAAAAAATCCCGGGGTGAGAAATTGAGAATCAACTCTTATCTTGCCCGAAGGGTTTTTCCACCCACTTTCCCGGTTGACTGAGCAATAAGGAAACGTTTCACTGGACAGCACCTAGACCCGCAACTAGTAGCGAGCTTCCATTCGTATCTGGTGGTAGCCTGCGCGCAAGTCAAGCTTACAGAATTCCTGCCGGGGCGCCTTCTTTCTTATGCCAGCCAAGTAGCAATCTGAAAACCAATCAATCTTCCTTACACTACGACAATTCACTTGAACTACCAACATCATGAGTGACCCAGGCCGGCCGTATATGCGTCATTTCTCCTCATCCTTGTCTCTACTTGTTAATTGCTCGCAGCCCGTAGTGGGCCTTGAGTAGGATTTAAGTAGGATTTAAGCACGGGTTTCGTCTACTTTTCCTTATCCTTATGGGAATTTAAGAGAGAGATCACTCCACTGAGTAACCGAGAGAGAAGATTAAGGCAACTCGGCGATTGAAGAAAGTGACTACTTTCGCTCATAGCTGGATAGAACTAGTACGAAAAGATACCTAAAAAAAGAGCCTTTCCCAAGCTAAATGCTATTTTCTCTTTTTTCTTTCTGCTAAAGGTATCAGTAGTTTTAGATCACAGGAGGCGAGCTAAAATACAACTATGCGATTCAGGATTCAGGCAAGTATGCCGTACCCTATTAAAAATAGAGGAAACGAACCACCAATCCATTACGATGCCAGCAAAGAAAACCAACGCTTAAGACGCTATTGGAGACTCGCGTAGCTATTATTCGAAGCTTATTAATTTCTTTACTGCGTTCAAGGCATGACCGCGTGATAGGTGTCCTTTTCCCCCTACTCAAGAAGTAGAGTTACATGTGAGTTCCGATCGTGATATGACAAACAAATCTGACTTTTTCTTTCCCAAGCTGGCGCCTCTGGACCGATAGGAAGATCGATGACCCGCATCCTACAACTTCAAAGAAGTATTTGTATCACACCCGAGCAATGGACCGGGGAAGGAGTTTCATTCATTTACGGAGTTTGGAAGCGAGGACGATCCAGGATCGACTGCTATCTGAAGAAGTGGAGTGGAATGGATCTGATTACCCATTGGCGTCTGCATTGACGCTTCTGACTAGCCCTACTCTGTGTCTTTTGCGTTTCCTTATTCATGTACTCATGTCTATTTCTATTTGTATGATACTGATATTGCAATCGATCTATCCCTTGGTCCTGCCAATCGAATTGTTAAGTATGTTTTTTCCCTTTCGAGAAATCAGTACCAAATGCCGAATTAGCGGCTGTACCAAATGGTCAATGCCTCTGGGGTTCCCCTTCTCTTCAGCTCTCTCCGGTTTCACCGATGTGTTGTGGCATGAAAGGCAGTGACGTCAGAAACCTATTTTCAAAGGTTACCAGACTTGGGGTTAGCTACACTCCCTTGGCCTTTCTTACCCTTCGTTCGGTCATTTAGCACGAACTTCACTGCCGGTACAGGAATGCTTTATATTTGGGTAATGAAGACAATGCACGCAGGGATCTTTTTAGCCAAATGATAGACCTCTATAAGGATCAAGTGGCTTCAGGAGCTCTAGTGAATTCCCAGCAAGTTATCCCGGATAAAAGAATCATTAACATTGGCTGGGCCATCTTTCCAAGTTGTCAAACTTAAGTTAGATGCTTACTCTTCGCCCTGTGCCTCTAGAGCTGCTGCCGGTGGTATAGTCAGAGATTGCCGTGGAGATCAAAGGATCTATGTATAACCTTGGTTCAAGGTCTGCCTTATGTGCTGAATTATGGGCAGGGACTGAAACAGCTTTGGGAGCTAGGCTACCAAGAAAAGAAGTGTTTCAACTTTCATACTTGATTTTGGTTTGATTGCTGCAATGCAAGACAAACAATTGCTTTGGACCTTTCTTCCATTCTTTGTATTTCCTTATTAAGTCTTACATAGAGAAGGAAAGGGGTAGTGAGCGGTCTATAACAATAAAGCGTCGGAAAAGGGGGTGTGACCATGAAGAGGTTGGGCTGGTTTTAAGCTATTCTCTGAGCTTGGCTTTGTTCCCAATGCTATCAGCAGGAAATGAAGTAGTAGGCGGCCCGCCCACCCCATATAGATGAAAATAAGAAAACGGGTTTTGGAAGTCATTTACTAGTAATTCTCTCCGTCAATTCCCTGCTAAGGAAAGACCATAGGGCCAGCCAGTGTATCAAATAGGAATTTTCCCGGGTAAGAGGAGAACGAATCTCTACTCTCGTGCTCGACAATGTCCAAGAAAATGGGCACAGTCCCACCCACATATATTATTTTATGCCAAAGTATTATATCAAACCAAAGAAAGTAAGTCAATCCATTCTTCAGCTCAATGAAAAGGCATATCTAGCAAATGAACAAACTCACTCTAGGTAAGACTCTCTGTCTGGGCATGAAAGGAATTCACTGTGTAAAGAGAAAGGAACACGCTACTCACTCGAAAATGAAAGACGAAGGCAATGAGGAAAATCTACTTCTTTCTATAACGTCTATCCGTTTGGGTATTTACTTAACAAGGAGAATCACATCCTCGCCGCTCGCTCGAAGTCAATTAATATGTATGTATGTACTACTAGATAGTTGGTAATGCCAGGTAATGCACTCATTGGTACATCTTTATTTTAGAAACAAAATGAATGAGTAGGAAAATCATTTAAGTCAGAGTTGGATTTTACACTACTGTTTGGTACAAGTTTCTACCTTTTCATATAGATATTCCACCAGATCAACTGCTTTATATGGCGTGGGATTACTTTCTCAATGAGAGTGCAATTGTGCCTGGGTATACTAAGATAACACTGCAGGAAACTAAAGATATATCAGACATAGTGATGTCAATCAGGGGAGATACTCCTTTTCCCTTTGATGAGAATACTTTCAACGATATGGCTATTTTGCAAGATGTCCTACCACCAGAGGAACCAGCAATACAAATACCGATGGAGAATATAGACAGAAAATGGAGAGTAGGTGTTAGTTTAGGTATCGTGATAGCATTCAGTGTAGTTATTGGTCTATATCAGAACTAGCTTATCTGCTTTTGGCTCTAAGGGTAGAGCGAATCCTGGATAAGGCTCCTCTTGCCTGAGAGAAAGGGACTTCTTTCTACTGTTTGTTGTCCTCCACTTAAATGAGAAGACTGGATGAACGAACTCTGTTCTTCGCTTGTACCGCATGGTTGGAGGCAAGAAAAGCAGAAGCAAGGTATTCACGTATAGTAGAGTAAGCTGCTACTAATAGGTATAATAGGCATGCAAGGAAGGAGCCCTAAGCTAGGTAGCTGTTCTTGGGATTTCCGTTCTTGGGATTACCGGTGCCCAGGAAAGAATGGATAAAGCAATGCCGGTACTAAATTGATCAAACATGATGGTGATCTGCTACCCACCTACTCTAATAGAAGCACTACAGGGGTATCAACTATTGAAACAAATACTCAAACCAACTATTCAAATAGCAGGCTTTATCTTTTAAAACAAGCAGGATTCCAGGAATTGGGAAGAAAAGAAAGAATCAAGGAAAGATCTTTCTCTTGAACTATAAACTAGAGGCATACTTTCTCTCCTTCAATAGGAGAAGATGCTGGTCTAGCTTTTACTTCGGCGCCTACTTCCTTACACTACCACAATAGGAATCTTTGTGTTCAAATAATGGAGACGGATTCAATACTCAATAGTTAGAGGGATGGAAAGCTAGCTATATTGGCTTAGACGGCCCGCCCCAGTACTGTCTTCCTTCTTCGTTTTTGAGGACCGAACATCGCTCGTAGTATTTACGAATGAATGTCGACCGGTTGGCTAGAAAAAAAGAGTTCATTATTGGACCTCCGTGCTCAAATTCTACTTGCTTCTTGGGAACGAGTTACTGGCTTTTTACGGTTAGCGTATGAAGATGCTCGCAGGCTGATCAATAGAAAACAAATGGCTGGCTTACTGGATGGATTGACGGATCGGAGGGAATTGAATGACAAGGTAGGAATGAAGAACAATGCCCGGGTCGGTGAAGACCGGTCTCAGAATTCCAGAAAAGGACTCCCTCTGTCCGATGGTGCGTCATCCTTGTCGTATCGACTTGGGCGTAGCGTAGATCTGGTAACAACCCAGTAAGCCCTATTATTATATAGAAAATGGCAATGACAATGGCACAAGGCTTCGCCCTTTTCTCTACAAGATCTACCCAAATATAGGCAGGAGTTATTTCGCCAAGCAAAGCAGTGTGTTCTGAAGGTAAAGAAAGACGGTAAAGCCCATTAAAAAGAGTGCCACGCAGAAGCACCTCCTGTTTCACTCGATCTTTAACCAAACAACAAGAAGAGGTGAATTCCACTGGTTTAGCATTGCATTATCCTTGACCGATTGAACAACGCTCAACAAGTTATTGGTAATACCGGGCACATACATGGAGAATGTTGGTAAGAGAGAGTCTGAACCGGTGTCTGAATAAGAGATGAACCAGAGTGGAGAATTTCAAAACCTGTGTTATTTCCCATATGGATTTTCTCCGTTCCAGTGTAGACAGAGGGAGTTCAAAGGTTATTGATGTCGGCCGTAACATGGGTAGAAGCTCCAGAATCAAAGAAGAAATCTGAAGTGGCACCTGGCTCGAGCGAATTGATGAAACGAGCCATTCCTTTAGAAAATAAATAATAAGTTCTCTAACGTGCATGTTGATCGCTTTTGTATTAGTGGCCCTATAGCCCTTTTTATAGCCCCCTAGGGGGACGGGTCTGTCAGTGAGGATTGTGAGAAGATGCAAGCTATGACACGGGATTTCTTTCAGAACTTGTATACGTCGGAGGGCACTGCTAATATGTCAGCGGTGCTAGATCACGTCCCGTCAAAGGTCACTGACAGCATGAATACCTTCCAGTGTGCGCCATTCACAGAGAAGGAGGTAAAGGCTACTTGAAGACAAGACGGTGGGGAAAAGGACTTTGCCTACCTTACTGAGGTACTCGATTGGAGAAGAGCGCCACATCACACTATAGACAGATCCGAATCTAACATATCTGGTACTCTATTTATTATGTCTGCTTATCCGAATCTTTTGACTCTTAATAGTCTTGGTCATAGATAGGAATAAAGGCTATTTCCTTCTTAGGCACCACATTCTTAGCTTAGGAAAAGCGCTTTCTTTGGCTTGATTGCGGAGGAAAGCTTTTCTTGCTAATCTGGTGATATCGTAGTAAAGCCAAGAGGAATCGATTTAGCAGTCCATACCAGGTAGATTTAGGAGTGACCAGCAGTGAATGCCCGGTAGCAAAGGACTCGGCTTTACTTAACAAGGGTTCGCTTTCTGGGAATTCCATCATTCCCACTAGGCAATAATATGTAAACTAGGTATGGAGTATGTTTTTAACGGTGTAAGTACCCCTTCATTAAAGATCCCTTTCCCCAGTCTACCTTCAGTGGCCCCAGGCGGATAAGCCAATCTACACCTAGGATCATTGCATCACCCCTCCAACATTCTTACTTTTGACCTTCTAACTTGGCATCGCATCTCGTGTCAGTCACTATTATTGTGAACCATAGTCCACTTGACGACTTTACCCCACCGGGTTGTTTTGCCTAATTCCAGGAATAGAGTAGCATTCTCAGGCACTACCCTCAGTTGCAGCCTCAGTCCATATAAAACAGTCAATCTACCAGCAGCAGAGGCTGCAGATACATGTCCACCACCTGTTTATCTACTACCATAAGCGGGAGCAGTTGCAGGTAAAGAGTGTTGTGAGGGCTTTTATTTGCGCGTTAAGGGCTGTTTCTGTTATAGCACTAGAAATCAGTGCCGTTAGTCCCTTCTCGAACAGCAGTTTTAGCAATTGAATCAGCTGTTTCCTAATAGACTAGGCTGTTAGCAGGATTTGCAGGCGAGACAGATGAGGAGGCATAGAAGGAGGAATTCCATTATGTGCTAAAGGCTGCGGAATAAGAGCTCTTAGTCCTTTCGGCGTAGAGAACGAATCCTCTGTTGCAAGAAGAAGGGCAATGCCGATTGTAAGGTTAAGTATTACGTACGTAAAAACCAGTCAGTGACTCATTTAAGTGTTGTGCGAAAAGGTAGCCTTTTGGCAACTGCAACCATCCATAGCGAGCGACGGAAGATCAATAGGCTTCATAAGTTGATAAAAGGAGAGAGCAGCTTAAGGAGAGAAGTAGCACGCACTGGAGTGGGAGAATCCATCGAGTAATGAAGATGTTAACTTATAGTACAAGCAAGAGAACTCTTAAAAGAAAGAAATCTACTGCTCTATCATTGACAGATATCTTTTAGTCTATAGCCCTACCTAGGGGGAACTCACACTCGCTAGAAGGCAAAAGCACTTGAAACAGTAGTGAGGTAAGAAATCAAACTACTCGCTTATTCTCAATATGCCTGCTCTTCGAATTCAAAACTCCTCAGCTATACCCCTTTCTACATATGTATATATGAAAAAGACAGCAGCTATACAAAGCTTTATCTCGCCACTTGAGAACTCGTTTGCTTCTGGCTGTCTTACTGGATTTCATCTATCCTTAGCTTACTGGCCTAAGATGTATATGCTTGGAATATTCGTAATCTCCCTCGTGGTTACGTTTTATTATCTTAGAAGGAGTTGCAACCTACAAGGCCTATAACGCCGTATCAGATCTTTCCATTGCCCTATGGTCACTTGCTTAAAAACGGAAAAGAGACAGACTAAAAAAGAGACTGAACTTCACTTAGGCTTTCTCGCAAGCTTATTAGAGCATTGAATTGACCTCTACTAAGAGTAAGATGGCTTGGATTCTACTAAATCCAAAGAATGCTGGCTAGGGTGACGCTCGTGCTTCTTTCGAGTAAGGCAAACTGAGTAAGGGGTCGTGTTATTAAGTCAATTTCTTAGCTATAAGCCTGGCCTTTCACTTTTATTAGTACCCCTTTTTCCAACCTTTTCCATTCCATATCTCACCAGTCTTCTTTCCCTGGGTTGTTCTTGAAACGCGTATTAAGTACTTCCCTCCACAAGTCGATCACACCAGATCAAAAAAGTAGGAAAGACCGGGCAGGCTATCAGAACTTCAAACTCATAAACGTAAACTTTTCTCTTTAATAGCTTCAGTACTCATTCATGCCTATTGGCAATAATATGTTTCATCATAAGAATACCGTGAAACCTAGACATATTAAGAAAGTCCATAACTTTGATCTTCTCCACTCTCATAGTTGCTACCACAGAATCAAGAAAGGAATCATTCATCACCATAGTACTCCTACCTTCAGTACTCCTACCTGCTCAAAAGGAATCCTCACTATACCAACAACAGCTTAGAAAGTTCTGAAATAGGAGTGCCATATAAGCAAACACTTTCATTATTTCAAGCGCATATGTCACATGTCAAGATTAAGCATTACTAACTCTTTCCATATCTGCTACCTTCAAGCGCTTTGGTCTAAGGGCTGCTTTCTCTGCCACTTTTCTCTTTATGGTATAGCCGGCCAATAAACATAGAAAGAATTGACTAATACATAAAGGTTCTGTCTACTGATTGAGATACCCGTCTCATTGGCAACACTGATCCTAGTACATTCGTAATGTTAAGGCTATAAGTATTCCACTACTACTCGAGTAACTAAACATACGCTAAACTAATGGATACATAGACTCTCCAAACTCTCATGAATAGCTCATCCCCTGCTTGGTAAGTAAGGCAAATAGCCTCGCGCGTAGAGTATAGTAAAATGTCTAACCGGCTGTAGATGATTTGACTGATACAACTATAGTGATTTTGCCTATACCATTAAAATATATAGTTTTTGTATAAAAGTAACCAGATTTCAGAATAGACAAAGGAGACTGAACCAACATAAAAAGACTTCTCGAAGGGCAGCATTCTTGCCAAACCCTGACCTCTATTTCGATCCGATAGCAACACACGAACATTTGGATGAGAGCTTCAGGTTGAATAAGGCTGTTGCACATAATAAGATTAAGTAAGGCCTTGTACCTTTACTAGTACTTGGTTTTACAAGGTCATGACCAAGCAAACCATAGTGAGAAAGTTTACAAACTCTATTGTATTTATTGAATGAACTGGAAGGTCCCTTGTAATGACGAAAGCATGACAAATGTAGCTATCCTTCCTTACTGTCCTGGTGCGTGGTGAATTCATTGGCTAATTAATGAGGACACTGACTCACAAAGGCTATAGCTAGTCTCTACGAATATCTCGATGCAAGCATTACCAATAGTTGGAGTTCGTGCTTGAATGTATTAGTGGGAGAGTGGAAGGGAGGTTAGTAGCTTGAAGAAAGGAAAGAGTCTTATCGTCTGTCTCAAAGAGTTGATGAATCACGCAGATAGGTAATGAGAAGTTTGGCGTCATATACTTGTATTCTCAATTTCTAGAATGGATAGGCATAGACTGATTGTTCATTTTGAGGGTCAGTATAGTTGCTTGCATATGTAACCAGAAAGCTTTGATGAAGCCTCAGAGGGCAAGCAGGTTTCAATCATTTGTTTTTAGCATCTCCACTAGAAAGAGTAGAGAGAAAGAAGCCTTTCGCATCTGGAAAGAGGACACCCACTACAACTTTTTATCTTAGGGGCTTGCTTCTTGTGAAGAACTAAGGCAGCTCAAATGAATGCTCGCCTACTCATGTAGCTGTCTCTTCTTATTTTATTGCTTAATATGAATTGTAAATGCTGAAAAATTCTCTCTCTATAAAGTAAAAAAAAGAAGAGTTGTCAATTCCTCATTAAAAAAAAAAAAAATGAACAGTCTCACTATTCGATGAACTAGGGTGGGTCAGGGAACTCGTAGCTTATGCACGCGCACGAGGCATGAAAAAGGAGGAAAGTCATTACATAGGAAAGGAGCACACGCCATAGAGGAATTATCATGTTATGCCTGGTAAAGAAGCACACTGACTTCAGAAGAAAGAAAAGAAGTCATCCCAGGAGTGTGTGTTTTCTCATAGGAGAATCCATCCTCTAGTAAAGTTAGCAGTCAGCACATAAATGTCAGTACGTCACTCACCACCTAGCTATTGTATTGTATTAAATCCCACTCAAGTACCACTTATGAGGATAATAACTAAGTAAAGGCCGGTTAAGAAAGACTTATTCGAAGAAAGCTTTAAGAGAGTTTGTTGTCCCATGCCTTTCTGATGGTGAACCTCCTACTGCTTCTTCCAATTCTGAAACTGGGATTGGCCTGTTGACTTTGCCCTTCCTTTAGACAAAGAGCCCCCAGTTTCGCCAAAAGACCTCTGCGTGTTGTCCTCCACACAAGCCTGTCGTTGGGCTACTTGCGCCTTCCCGGGGCAAGCAAAGAATCGGGAGAGGACACGTGGAAGCTTCTCGTTTGCCATAATTCTGGAAAGGTGGCAAGATCACAGGGCCCCACACTAGAAGAAAGGAGAAGTCAACCTCGAAGAGAAAAGGGCGTAGCATATTTTTTTTTCAAGATGTTTTCAAAAATGGAAAGAAATGCTCGGATAGTAAGAGACCAGACGATATAATGCACTCTAACAACCCTAATTATTTTCCGTATCTAGACTACTTGGCCATACCATAGAAGACTGTTAGGTCTTCAAGGACTGGGGTGGGGGAGAAATACAAAGCGGAAGAGTTAACCCTTTAATTTGAAAGAGTTATGCAAGATCCTGCTCCACACGAGCAGGCTAATGTAGTTCACTGGATGAGCAATGACGAGGCCCTTTCACGCTATCGCCCTGGATTGTTCACCTAGTTCAGAGAACACTCAGGTTGCTTAGAAAGCGTAGCGTTAGGAGACACCAGGGTGTTAGCATTCAAGAATGAGATCACACCAGTGGTACCAGAAGCTCCAAAGACTGTTGAAAACAAAGAGGTGGACAGACAAGGACTTGACTCATTGCCATCGGTGAAATGAATCAATTCTCATCTATCTGTCTTTCTTGGTTCAACTCGGGAAATGTTTTGAATCCATGTTATCAGTCTCAACTGGAGTAGACCCTATCCATTGGGTTCGTAGTGTTCATGTGATCGAAATGCATTGGATGTCTGCCCGTGCAATTCCAATATTTATTAGATAGACTTATTATGTCATGTCTAGATGATCACTACTGACAGTGAGATCAGAAAAGCAAGGAGCTTTCTTTCGATAGTGCTAATGTGGAAATGGAAAGATGTGAAATGAATTCATCAATCTTTTGTTATTCCTTATAGCGTACTTTATCGAAAAGGTTGAGCATTGTTTCATTTAGAGATGTAACATTAATGATTCGGAACTACTGCTTGAGAAAAGGAGCTTTTCTTATACTCAACGTCCCGAAAGAAGAGAGAAGGGCTGGAAAGAAGGAAAGAGCCTCCTCTACGCACTACTTCTCTGAGATAGCGTTAACGGAACAATTTCATTTCATAGTGCTACGGTTCGTTCCCATGAAGAAAGGTAGGTGCGAAGCGTCTGGTCGGTTTCCCTTAACAAGGGGGGCAGCACTCACAGGTTATGAGCCTTGCGAGCTGACCTAACTGCTCTAGTCCGCATGCCTACCTTTCAGGGAAGGAGGAAGTGCTAAGCCTCACCCCCGAGAAACAAAAAAGAATAGCAATGGCAGATTGGGAAAATGAATTCCTAAGAAGGTTCATCTTCAACACAGCAGGCCGGTTGAGGAGCAGGGGGCAATTGCTCAGAATCAAAGAGAAAGAGCAATTCGTGTGGACAGAGGCTCACCAAAAGGTGTTTAATTCAATCAAACAGTACCAGACGAAACCTCCTGTGTTGATGCCGCCGAAACAAGGGCCAGCCAGTGATCTTGTATTTATCTCCCTCTGAAGAATCAATGGGATGCTTTCTGGCTCCTTTCACTTACGTTATACTCGCTTTCTGGCTCCTTGAATCCTAAGAAAAAGATTCTTTTGTTTTCCGGAGATATTCATTTTCCTGAAGAGGCAGATAAGATAATATTAGGAGGCTGTTTGGGATCAATTTAGCAACACAACATTGAACTATGACTTGGAAATAGGATTACGCTATCTATGAGAACGAAACTCGGAAGAAGATCTAGTTTCAAGTCAGCTAGGAAGACCTCTTTCTTAAATGAAAGGGAAGGGGGGTTGGAAACCAACGGAAAATCAAGTATCATGTTGCTCCTCGGAAAACGCGTATAGTAGTCTCATTGGCCTTGCCTTCACCGATGGCACTTCAAGAATTCTGTCTAGAGCTAGATCCCATCCCGTATCAATGGAATGTAGGAGGGCGAAGAAAGCCGTTGATTCTTCCCTCGGACGTATACATATAAATCGAATTGTCACTAAAAGAAAGTAAAGTAAGTTGGGTGGGTTGAGCTGTGGAAGTAAGTTCCCTTTTCAGAACCTAGATCACTCTACACATTATCGATCGGGAAACAGGAGCTGACCTATCCGTTCGTGCTATAGCAGTAAATGGGGATCGAATCTGTTCGTATCCTAGAGCTTCTTTGGATATTTATCTCACGTGACGGCACGCTTTATAGGCTTTCGCGGTTGGTCTGGCAATCCAGCTTATGTGGGTTATTTGATTTTTAGAACAGGGATGGCAGACGACTACTATTCGGAGAAAGACACTGGTCAAAGGAGTGATCCCCTGGTCGATTCCAAATGCAACATTTCCCGGATCTGCTTTACAGGAGTGATGCCCAGGCTTTCTTGGGTAACGAGTCCTTCTCCGGCTTGACTACTGAAACCCGCGCTTCCTGCTCCAAATGTCAAGTAACGAACAAGCATATCAATCGTATCAATTATCTGGTTGTGTAGGTATCCTTTTGCTTGGCTAAGGAATAACTTCCCACTTTTGCGCTTTCGAACTACTGGTTAGGTCATCACCTTTCTTTGATGTTTACACTTACTCTGAGTGGTTAGAAGATCAGCTGCTAACCTATTTTCATTTCTAACTTACCACCTGTATCTCCGGAAACGAAAACCGGAAATGACAATCCTTTCAACTGTCTGTACTAAATTACTTTGTACGAATGCACATCTCGGCCGTCGGGTAGCAGCTACCCATTTGAAAGTCTATATCCGTGGTTTCAGAAATGGAATTGCTATTCTCGATTCAGACAAGACACTGATTTGTTTACGAAACGCTATTCATTTTATAGGATCTCTCATTCGTAAAAAAGGCCGTTCCTTCTTTTTAAAGACTAATCATTTCTTTATATATTCGATAATGGAAAAAATGTGGAGCTGTATCAATGATTCTCAATGGAAGATCGGGGCTTTTTTGACCAATTCTTATGCTAATCCTAAGAAATTCCGTTCAAGAAAGAATCAAATCAATTTTGGGTTGAACCAACAACCTGATTGTGTGGTTATTCTTCATCCAGATAGAAAGTCATCGGTCATACTGGAAGCTGATCGATCACTAATACCTATTGCATCCTTAGTTGATTCTACGATCCCATGCGAATACTATAAAAGAATCAATTATCCCATCCCTGCGAATGATCCTATACGGTTCGTATATCTATTTCGTCATTCGATCACGAAAACAGTGATTCTTGAACGGAAAAGAATCAACAAGAAGCCTCGTTCCCATTTCTCTTTTTGTACGGAGAAGTCCCCCGCTGGAATAATAATCCACTCCAGAAAAGTGTCTTCTTGGACGGAGTTAGGATCAGAACTTCTCCCTGTAGTAGCCAACTACTTGCAAATTTATAGCGAAGGTGCGGAGAGTGTACCGCAGCCACAAGGGGGGGCAGCTCAAGTAGTTCAGGGGACGCCAACGCCAGCCCCACAAGAGTGGACCGCCCCCCTACCCTCAATTGTGCCACCTTCTTGTTACTCGCTGACCGGGTATGTGGAGGATTGGGTGGCTTCCAATCCTACTTTCATGAGTGATGTTTTAAATTATAATATGGTGGGTCGGGGCTCTTTAGTTCACTCCTCTGGCTTTCCAGCAGCTTCAGGTAGCGGGCCCTCCCTTAACCCTGCTGGGGTCGAGGTAGTCGTCGAGCCTTCAATTCATCCGGCACCCACTGGCCCTTCGGCGGATCGGGGAGAACCTGGGAGTTCTACCCGTCCTCCTCTGAGTGGCAAAGACATTATATTTTTAAACTTAACTACTTTGTATCCTTCTGGGTCCTTGAGCCCAGGGGAAAAAACAGACTTAACAAATGAGATTTTTTCAAAAAAGGAGAACATACTGGAAGAGCTTAGACGTTTAACTGGCCCAGTTAATGGCAAAATACTTTGGAAAGATGATACTTCTGGAAATACAATACGAAACCCGCAAAGCGGTAAAGAGTATTGTCCAAATATGTTGCGTATGGTTCTGGAAAGTTTGCGGCGAGATGAGCAAAATAGTCCCTATTATACTAAATTCCTCAATGATAGGATTGATACCATAAAAAATGATGAATTAATGAATTTAAAACTGGAAGATCTTCCAATGGAAAAATTGGATGAATTGAATCAAGCCAAGCTACTAATTGACGTTGAATGGAGAAATAAAAATACGCAAAGGAGAATCAAAAAAGAACTACGAAAGCAACCCTGATCTTTCTTCTATGAAGAAAGTACGTAGGCACTCCTCAGCGAGGACGCGGGTTTCAAAGTCGGTTCTACACATTCGAGAAGGCACACCGGCTGGATCAGAATTCTATCGGTCGCGGAGTCGGCGAGACGGCTCTGCTCCAACGACTTGAGAAGGTGAGACGCAATCTCCATGGCTCCATGTATTTTGCATGCTCTAGCGTATGTAGTGTTTCCTTCGTTAGTTTCATTCATTTCAGTTCGTTTCTAGTTGCTTGCTGGACTTGCCCCGTACCTTTATTTGCCTTGCATGGTTTGCCATTTTCATCCTGCTGTGAAACCAATGTATATAGCTTTCATTACTTGCTTGATAAAGCCTTAATAAATTGCTAGGTGGATAAGTGTATCGCTATGATTGGCTATAAGTCTCAGAATTCAAGTTACACTATGCTGGAAAACAAGCTAATATAAGAGAACCAGTAGCTTAATTGATATCTCAACGTATGAGTGATCTGTTATTGTAAAATGCTCATATAAAATAAATGCGGTTGAATTGTGATGGTGTCTGCCTACTTGTAGTTTGTATTTGCAGTTTAGATGATATGATTCCTCAGTTCATTTGATTTCCAATTCAAGAAAATTGGAATTGTGTGATAAGATGATAATTAGCCGATGCCCAAGGTGGTCAAATTGGTACTTGTCAGGAGATGTCATGAAACAAACATGCAAGCATAATTTATTAATTATGTTGTTCCAGATGTAGTGTAATACTTCAATAGAATGATATGCTGCATCCTTTGCTCCTTTCTATTTTATATGTACATGTGCTAAGTTCCAGTTGTTTATTGACCGAGGGAAATCCACTGCATCTCCTTTTTATTCAGGATCCACAAAAACATGTTTAGATTATTTAGTCCTTAAGTCATGGCCAATCTTTGTGTAATTTATGCCTGATGAAATGTAGAGATCAGCAGTACTACGAGAACTACGTCCGTGCACTTGACAAAGGGGAACAAGCCGACCGGTAATTCTTAAGCTCCAAACCAGACAGAGCTCTATCTCGTTAGAAATCTAATCCTAGCCCACACCCTGTCCCATGCCAATGTCGCCTTCTGGGCCCAACTTGGGAAGGCCCACCAGACCGCCGGAGTCCTCTTCGAGGTGCTCTGCGCCGTCAACAAGAATGAGAAGGTTGAAGAAGTCAACCCAGAGGTTCGTGCTCACTGTCTACTCTAATTAGCTCAATGGAAATCTAGGACTCTCGAACGCGACGACTTCCTCTGATATTCCGCTTCACAGATTATTCGCTTGCACAAGGATGTGCAAGAGAAGAAAGACATCTACGCGCCGTTCAATACAATATCCTCCCTCTCGATGCCGCGAGTGCATCCCAGTCCATCATGCAGCTGGAGGAGGTATGTACGATTCAGAACTGTGGAATGTGTTTCCTCAAAAAGAACAATGACATTGTACTGATTTAATGAAAGAAACTGACTTGGTCAGATTGCAATATTAACAGATCAAAGCAGCAGTCGCAGCCCTGCGGAACACACACACGGGGGCTTGACCATAATGATGTGATAAGTTTGATATATTATTATGATACTATGCTTTCATTGTCGGACTTGTTGTAAGTCGTCTCCTGAAGTAAATAGTGGTGGCTAGAAATGTGTTGCGGTACTGGCATTGGATTAACTAACTGAGTTTTGAAGTAGCTGCATGCAAAATGTGAGATGACTAGTTGCATTCCATCACATGGTGAAGATTATAACTATAGTTCAGTCCAAACACACACAGAGACACATTATGCAACTGATTGGCTATTTGATTGCAATAAGACTCAACTCAAGTGCATTACTAGATAATACTAATCAAGCCCTTTTTTTTTCATGCCTCTTAGTTCACTGGAACTTTTTCTTTATCCTTGAAACAGCTTGATGACCGAGCTGTCGATGTGGTGATGACTAATAAGAAAGTGATAGGAGTCGTGCTCGGCTTTCTTTCTTTTTTTTGCCAAGGATATTCTTATGAACTTATCTGAAAAATGAAAAAACAAAAGCTTTACATCATCTTTACTTAATATAGACGGAATCGAGACCTTGACTTCTTCTTAATTTGCTTCGGTTGTCCTCTTCGCTAACCAGAGTATACCACTATTTCTAACCTTTTGAAGAGACAAACCCATAGGAGACAAGGGATGAATGGCAGCTATCGAACGAACTTTGAAGAAAAGAGCAAACAAACCCTGCCTGGATGACTGGAACTAAGGGATCGACCACACGGCCTAATATAATAATAAACTGAATAATTTGACCGAGGTATTTGGATGTGGCTCGCACTAATCTTATCCGAGACAGAGGCTCAAATAAATAAACTCCTGAGACTGGCCTAAAAGAGTTAATTGGTGCTCTGCGAGACAGGGTTTTTTGGAAAGCTGGAACGAAAGTAACTTACAAATGTTGTTAAATGCCGCACACTGGTCCTCCAAGCTTACTTCCCCTTCCTTGCTTGCCCAGTTTGAGTAGGGAGGGGTACCGAATTTCCTGAAATTGTGCTGCCGTGCAGGCTCTTTTTTCATATATAGGCTCTTTTGACTTATCTCTGTATAATAAGAAAAGCTAGCTTGCCTGGATCTTATTTCTCTAGTAGGAAAGGAAAAGCTTGCCTGGATCTGTTTACCAGGAAGAAAGGAAAACATGAAATTACACGAGCTAGAAAGCGTTCTATTCTAAAGAGAAGTTGACCTGGATTCGATTACCGAGAAAAGGAATACCTTGCTTGCGCGCCCGTGGGTACCCGGATTGTAGAGTTGTCCTGAACAGAGTTAGGTTGGGCAGCCTCAAACTATTGTTCATTTTTTGACAAGTCTTTCACTATAGCAGAAAAGTAAGTTTACAGATTACAGTAGCCGAGTTTGATTCAGTAGCTAGTAACGAGTTGGCAAAGACAGGCTTGGAAAGTGAGTGGGTTGACTGACAATCCGACTGCAAGAGCAGAAGATCCAAGTTGTAAGAAGTAAATCGTACGAATCGTAGCAATCTGAACCTTAGACTGGTCTACTTCAAATGTGGCTAGCTGGTAGCCTAGCAGTAACGAAATTCCCGAGCTTAATTACCCGAGCTTTCCCTAGCAGTAAGTAAAGAATTACCCGACTTACAGTGTCAAAGGAGAGCTAATATCCGGCTACTTAATTGGTAGATTTGACCCGAGCTAATTGGTAGATTTGACCCGAGACTGCTTTGACTTGACATGTCCAAAAAATTTCTTCTAACCTAGAGCCACAGCGGAAGCGGATTGATATGATGAAGATACGCAGGCATCTTGTGAGAGATCCTTCATCCAACTGTATCAGCAAAATCATGCCATGACGGTCTGGAGGTTGGTAAGCAGCTTTCTCTCTACATGTGTGCAACCTCCATCCTTTTATAGGACTGGATCCTCTTACCGTTGACAGCAAGCTTTTCATTAAAATGATGCATGATTGATCAACTAAAGTCTTGAGCCGGTTGCCACGTACTCCCAGAAAATACCCTTCTCTTTAGCCTTTTCTATTTTCTGCTAGCATACCACCCTTTCTCACGAGCTGGGATCGAACCAGCGCTTTCCGGATTCGTGGTCCGGATAGATACCATTCTGATCGTGAGTTTTTTTTTCGCAGTTCGAGAAGGGATCTACATCTGCTTAAGTGCTTTTGGCGTACATGTTGCTCTTCTAATTCTCGTTTTCATTCTAAAAGATTAAAGCCTTCGGATTTTCCTATCAGCATAAGGTACATTACGCCATACAATCTAAATATAAAAGGGGTATGGGGCAATTAATGACTTTGAAAACGCGAAATAGCTGATGAGAGAAGTTGTTGTTGAGAAATAGGAAAGTGGAATGAAATCCAGTCTTAGTCAAATATTTCATATCTCTTCTTGTC
>Ga0182232_1000057_pt1 | contig 37276 bp, 30 predicted proteins | sample G6R1MG_30_FD_155484 | JGI IMG/M metagenome (GOLD analysis project Ga0182232, IMG submission 155484) | Phyllosphere microbial comminities from miscanthus, Michigan, USA - G6R3_NF_07NOV2016_LD2 MG | ecosystem: Host-associated > Plants > Phyllosphere > Phylloplane/Leaf | place: USA: Michigan... | reverse complement strand
TGGAGCTGAGCTTTCAGGTACAGGGCATCGTCGGTGAGGGCGTGGCCGGGGTAGTTGCGCAGCAGGTTGTTGAGGCCGGTTTGGGCCTCGGCGAGCTTATTTTGGAAGACCTGCTGCTCCACGGCGGCGTAGGCTTTCAGGCCCAGGCCGAGGGTGTCCTCGGCCGTGTTTTCCTGGATGAGCAGCGAGAGCTGCATGGCATCGTTGGCGATTTCGCGGGTGGTGGCTTCTTTCAGAATGTCCAGGTGGCTCTGCGCCAGCTTAAAATCGCCGGCGAAGTAGCTCAGGCGGGCGTTGCGCAGCTTGGCCTCGTAGCCAAGCGGGGCCTCGGGGTGGGCTTTTTCGACCTGCGAATACAGCAGGGTAGCTTCCCAGGGCTCGCCTTTTAGCAGGTACAGGTCGCCGAGGGTGGTTTTGGCGGCGTCTACTACGTCGGCGCTAGCGCGGGGCATGGCCACCACTTCCTGCAAGAGGCTCATGGCCTTGGCCTTGTCATCGAGCACGAAGGCGTAGAGGTCGGCCAGGCTGCGCAGCACGGGGGCGGTGTCGGGGGTGCGGCCCAGCTCGGCGAGCAGGCTTTCGTATTCGGTGGCCAGGGCGCGCACTTTGGCCTGGTCCACGGGGTAGGTGTCGCGCACCTGCGCCTCGCGGGCTTGCAGCAGGCGCTGCCGCGCCACCTGGAAGTACGGCCCCTGGCGCTGCTCACGCACCACGTATTCGTAGGCCGCGATGGCGCTCTCGTAGTCCTTATTGCGCTCCGCGATGCTGCCCAGCTGCAGCACGCGCTCGCCCTTGGTGCCCGCCCGCCGGTCGAGCGCGCGGGCCTGAATGAGCGCCCCCGCAAAGTCGTGGCGCTGCACTTGCAGCCACAGCAGCAGCTCGCTGTACGACGCCTGCTCGGGGTGCTCCTGCACGGCCGTGAGCAGCAGCTTATCGAGGGTATCGAAGTCCTTTTCGTCGTGCAGGGCATTCTGCAGCATGTTGCGCACGAAGGGCAACTGCTGCTCGTCCTGCTGCACCAGGCGCAGGGTTTCAGCCAGCAGCTTGCCTTGCTGCTGCCCCTGGGTGTAGAGCTGGATGAGCTGCGGCGCGTACTCCGAGTTGTTCTTAGCCAGCTCGCGGCCACGCAGGTAGGTACGCTCGGCCCACTGCGGCATATCGCGGCGGCCAAATTCGGCGGCCACCGGCCCTACCTGCGTCGGCGTGAGCTGGGCCACTACCTTCTGGTACTGCTTTTTGGCCGCCAGCGTGTCGCCACCCGCCGCCAAAATACCGCCTAAATACACGCCGTAGCCGCCCTCCTCGGGGTGCTGCTTGATGGCTTTTTTGAGCAGCTTTTCGGCCTCCTTATACTGCTTTTTGGCTTGCAGCGCGGCCAGGTAGTCGGGCAGCACGGCGGGGCTGGTTTGCTCGGCTTCCTTGAGCTGGCCAAATAGAAAAACGGCCTTGTCGTACTCGCCCCGGCGGGCGTAGTCCTTGGCCAGCGTGGCCCCGCTCACGGGCGCCCACGAGCCGGGGCGCGGCGGCCCGCCCTGCGTGGGCTGGGCGTGTAGCGAGGTTGCCAGCGCCAGGCCCAGCGGCAGCAACAGCGAAAGGCGACGCATCGAAGAAATAGCCATAGAGAAACGGGGTGCCACGCGGCGTTTGGGGGCTAAACGGCAATCGCTGGCCCAACCGTTCAAACCGCGCTTGGTACGGCTTCCAAGTTAAGTACTGGTTTCTTTATTGCGCACAGAGAGCACGCAGGTACACAGAGTACGAATTAGCTCTGTGTACCTCCGTGCCCTCTGTGCGCTAAAAACCAAAAGCGGCGACCTCCTCCCGGAAGCCGCCGCTTTTACTTCAACCTAACCGCGCTTAGAAGAACTTCGAGCGGTTGTCTTTCACGTTGGCGTGGCCCTTGATAGCCTCGTAAATCAGGCCATCCTGGCGCTGCTGGCGCTGCTGAGCCAGCTGCGTGCGCACGGCCTTCACGTCGCCGGGCGTGGCGGGCGTTACGCTCGTGCCTTCCACCACCAGCACGCCCTGCTCGCCCTGGATGGGGCCCGATTTCTGGCCCGGCTTCAGGGCAAAGGCGCGGCCCACGGCATCGGGCTCGAAGCCCACGCCGGGAATAGTGCTCTGCGCCTGGTTGACGCCCTCGGCGGTTTGCACCACGGCGCCGTTGCCCGCGATTTTGGCGAGGTCTTCGAGCGAGCCGTTTTTGCCTTGCAGCTTGGCGATAATTTCTTTCGCCTTCAGCTCGTTGCGCACGGCGGCGGTCAGCTCGGGCTTGAGGCTGGCCACGGTGGCGGTGCCCTTCTCGCGGGTGTCCACGAGGGCCGCCAGGATGTGCTGGTCGCCGATGTCAAACAGCTGCACGTCGCCTACTTCCGTCTTGCTGCCGTCTGGCCCGAAGCCGAAGGCCCAGCGCACGATTTCGCGGGCGTTCTGGATGGTGCCCACCGAGCGGGCGTTGGCGTCGAGGTTTTTGGCTTCCTGCTTTTGCAGGGTTTTATCCTTAGTGGCCAGCTGGCGGAAGGCCTCCAGGTCGGGCGCGTCGGCCTTGAGCTGCTGGGCGCGGTCGTAGGTGGCGTTCTGGGTGGTTTCGCTGGGCTGCACGGCCTTCAGAATCGAGGCTACCTGGTAGGTATTCTCCGACTTCTTACCCGTCACCTTGATGATGTGGTAGCCGAAGTTCGTTTCCGTCAGCGTGGGCAGCAGGCCCAGGCCGGGCGCGCCGAAAGCGGCTTTGCTGAATGCGGGCACCATGCTGGTTTTGTCGAAGTAGCCGAGGTCGCCGCCCTTGTCTTTGGTGCCGTCGCTGCCGTACTGCTTGGCCATCGCCGCGAAGTCGGCCCCCGCTTTGATTTTCGCCAATACTTCCTCGGCCTGCTTTTTCACGGCGGCTTTGGCATCGGGCGTCATGTTCGGCTCGGTCTTGAACAGAATGTGGCTGGCCTGCACCGAGGGCTTGGGCTTCTCACCGGTTACCTTGTAGATAGCCAGCGTATTACCCACGGCAAATGGGCCGTAGACCTGGCCCACGGCCAGCGGCTGGCTGGTGAGCTGCTGCGGCAGCTGCGTGGTGGTGAGGTAAGCGCCGCTGTAGGGCTGCTCCGAGTTTTGCTTAGCAAACAGCGAGTCGTTGGGCGCGGTGCGGAACTGCTGGGCCAGCGCGTCCATGTTCTGGCGGATGGCGGCGCTGTCTTCCTTGCTGGCTACTTCGGGCACCACGATGTACTCGATGCTGCGGCCGTCCTCTACCTTGTAGCGGCCCTTGTGGCGGTCGAGGTAGTCTTGCAGCTGGGCATCGGTGGGCTTCACCGTCGAGTCCGACAGGCTGGTGTAGGGCACGAACAGGTAGCGGAAATTGGCCTTGGCATCCTGGGCTTCGCCAAAGCGCTTGGCCTCTACCGACGTCACGTACACCGAGTTTTTGAGCAGGGCGTTGTACTTCTGCAGCGGGCGGTCGAAGTCGCGCAGGTCGGCTTCAAACTTGTGGTAGGCGGCCTGTGATTCGGGCGGCAGCTTGTCGATGCCCTTGAGGTATTCGATGAGCCGCGCCTTGTCGAACTGCCCGGTTTTGGGGTCCGTAAAGGCTTGTTTCAGGCTGGGCGTGATGTTGTCGCCCTGCACCAGGTCCACGAGCTCGTCGTCGGGCGTGGTCAGGCCCAGCTTCTCAAACTCGGGCTGGTAGGCGCGGCGGGCCAGCAGCTGGTTCCAGGTTTGCTCGCGCAGGTAGCTCAGGGCCTGGTCGTCGGGCGGGCGGCCCTGCTGGTTAGTGAAGTTTTGCTTGGCTTGCTCGAGCGCGGCGGTGAATTCGGGCAGCTCAATTTTCTCGCCGTTTACTTCGCCTACCACCTGGTCGTTGCGGCCAAACAGCCGGTTGCGGCCCCCCACCAGGTCGCCGCCCACGATAAAGAGCAGCATCCCGATGGCGACGGCGCCCACGGCCACCCCCGATTTTTCCCGAATCGTGTTAATTAAAGCCATTTATAAACTCAAAAAATGTAAGCGCACTTGGTCAAATGAAGCGCAAAATAACCACAATTTGCCGGAACTGCCAAGCCAAAGCCCTTGAAACGCTGTGCCGTGGACCCGGCGGGGGCGCGCGTGGCAGAATAAACCTAGCCCCGCGCAGACCTGCTGAGTCCACGGTATTCTTTAGCGCCGTTTTTTCTTCCCGCTTGCCTTCCCGGTTTTGGTCGGCTTGTTCAGTTCGGCCACCTGCTTGGCTACCTCAATTTCTTTGGCCCGGCGGGCTTCCTGCCGCCGCCAGTATTGCAAGGGCAGCCAGCAGCTCAGCGAAATCATGTATATCCAGTAGTTGCCCACTAGGTCGTTTTGCAGTACGGTCTGGTAAGTAGCAATCACGAACGTGACCACGCCAAAGGCAAACAACACCGTCTTGAGCAGCGACTTATCAAACTTCATGTTTCTACTCCTTGGCCCTAAATACCCTGTTCCTTCGCCTGCTGTAGCGTGAAGGTGCCTACCGGACGCTTGATTTTATAGCGCGAAAAATCCTCGCTAGCTTCCATACCGTAGCCGGTCAGCACTTCGGTCGGCGTTTGGATGCGCACGGCCATGGCCGTGTCGGTGTAGATTTTATGCTTGAGCTTATCGTAGAATAGCTCTTCGGTGCGCAGCGTTTGCTGCTCGGGCACGTTGGCCACGCGCACGTCGCCGCGCATGGTGTAGAGCTGCTTGGCTTTGTCGAGCTTGCCAAACTTGGCGTCCATCGTATTCACCACTTGCTTACCCGGCTTGTCATACACCTGCACGTGCACGCTCTGCCGGTACAGCATGTCGCCGTTTTCGTACTGCTGCTCGAGCGGCGCGGTGAGGCGCAGCTGCAAGCGGGCCGAGTCGCTCACGAGCGTTTCCACGTTGGTGGTTTCCACGAGCGGGCCGTTGTACACGACGGGCTTGGCGGCTCCGTCGTCCTTCTCGGTGCAGCCGGCCAGCGGCAGCGCGGCCAGCAGCGCGGCGGTAGCCAGGCAGCGGTAGCTGAACGCCAGCATATTACTGGAGGCGACGTTTGATAAACCAGCGGTTGCTGAGCGTGATGCCCAGCTGCGCCCGCAGGTAGTTTTCGCGCACGTTGCTGCCACCGCTGCTCCCGAAGAGGTAGTCGGTATTGCCCCGCACGCCATACATGAAGCCCAGGCTGAGCACCGTCGATTCGAGGGAGGTGGCTGTGGGCAGTGGGAAGGCAAAACCCCAGCTAAGAGCCCGGTCGTAGAGCACCTGCCCACCGGGGCGGTACGGCATCTGGGCCACGCTCAGGCCCAGGCGGTAGGTGACGCGCTGAAAGTAGTGCTGCACCGAGCCGGGGTCGGGCGTGTACTCGCCACCCGCCGCCACGCGCCACGTATCGCCGAGCGGCGCGCGCAAGGCATCGCCAAAGGCCTGAAATTTGGACCATTGCTGCCAGCTGCCATCAACGCTGACGGAGTAGTTGCGGCCGTTATCGACCGAAATGCCACCCTGCGACAGCATCGGGATGTAGGTGCGGCCCGCGTCGTTGAGTAGGTTCACGACCGTACCGTCGATGGTCGAGCGGTTGATGTCCTGCTGTTCGAGCGTGCGCTGGCGCGTGACCTTGGTATTGGTGGGGAAGGTCTGGGTGGCCCCTACGTTCAGGTTCAGGTCCTTGCCTAGCTTGTGGCGGTAGTGCAGCGCGGCGCGCAGCAAAAAGTCGGCGTAGCGCAGCTGCTCGCGCTCTATCACCGTTTGCTGGACCGAGATGGCGGTACCGGTGTTCTGGTCGAGGGTGCCGAACAGGTACGACGCGCTGCCCCCGATGTTGAGGTCGCGGAAGACGTGAATGCCGTGGGCAAAATAGGCTTCCGAGAGCCCACCCGTACCCTCGTAGGTTTTGCGGGCCAGCACAAATGGGTCACCATTTACGGCTGCCGTCTGGCTTACCTGGTAGTCTATCGAGCTGAAGGGTTTCAGGCCCACCGCCGCCGACCAGCGCTTATTAACCGGCACCGCAAACGACAAGTAAGCCAGCGTGATGCTGCCCGTGCGGTACGAGTTGGTGGCGTTGCGCACGGTTTTGTACTGGCCGCTAAAGCCAGCCTCGAACATGGTGCGGGGCGTGTACACGAGCAGCGCCGGGTTGGCCTCGTTGATGTTGCCGGTGTTGGGCGCGGCCTGGCCCACGCCGCCCATGCCTAGCTGGCGCACCCCGCCGAGGTTGCCCGAGAGGTCGCCCAGGCCAATGCGCGAGTAGGGCGAGTTGCCCAAACCCTGGCCCTGGGCCGCGCCCGCCAGCAGTAGCGGCGCGGCAGTCAGCGCGGCCAAAAGTAGTTTTTTATCGGTCAACATTATAGCGTAAAATCCGGTCGAGGCCAATGAGCACCAGTTCGGGGACTACAAAGATAAAGCCCAAGTCCGCAGCCAGCCGCGGCCGCAGGTGGGCCGCATCGCCGCCCGTGAGCACCAGGCCCAGGCCGGGGTAGCGGCGCCGGTAGTCGGCCACTAGGCCGTTTACTTCCGCCGCGGCCCCGTTCAGCACCCCGCTCAGCAGCGAAGAGGCCGTAGAGTCGCCAATTAGTTGCACCGGGGCCTCAGGTTCGGGCATTTCCAGCAGCGGCAGCCGCCCCGTGAAGGTGTGCAGCGCCCGCAGCCGCATTTGCAGCCCTGGCGCGATGCTGCCGCCGTGGTAGGTGTTGTCGGCTACTAAATCGAGCTTGAGGGCGGTGCCCGCATCGAGCACCAGCGTGGGCTGGCCCGGCCGCAGGTGCCCCGCGCCTACCGCACCGGCCAGCCGGTCGGCGCCCAGCGTCTGGGGCGTGGCGTAGGCATTGTGCACAGGCACGGGCGTGAAACCGGGCCGCAGGGGCAGGATTTTGGTCAGGTGGTCGCGGAGCGCTTGCAGCCAGGGCTGGGCCTCGGCCTCGCTGGCCACGGAAGCCAAAATAGCGTGCTCGGGCCGGTGGTGCTGCCAAAGCTCGGCTAGCGCGGCGGGCGCGGCCAGCACGCCGCTTTGCTGCAAGCCCGCCGCCGTAAATACGCCGTATTTCAGGGCTGTATTGCCCAGGTCGAGCGCTAAGGTTGTCATAAATTAGAAAGGGCAGTTATTGATGAATTTCATCGATAACTGCCCTTTACACTTTACATAAAGTATTTCAACCGAATTACTTCCTGCTCGCTCAGGAAGCGCCACTTACCGCGGGGCAGGTCCTTCTTGGTGAGGCCGGCGTACTGCACGCGGTCCAGCGTTACCACGTCGTAGCCCAGGTGCTCAAAAATGCGGCGCACGATGCGGTTGCGGCCGCTGTGCAGCTCGATGCCCACAAAGTGTGGGTTGCCAGCCACTACGGCCACGTCGTCTACTTCCGCTTTGCCGTCTTCCAGCTCCAGGCCGGCGGTTATTTCGCCTAGGTGCTCGGCGGTGAGCGGCTTATCCAGCTCGACCTGGTATATTTTCTTGTTCTTGTGCGAGGGGTGGGTTAGCTTTTGGGCCACCTCGCCATCGTTGGTAAACAGCAGCAGGCCCGTGGTATTGCGGTCGAGGCGGCCCACTGGGAAGATGCGCTCTTTGGAGGCTTTAGCCACGAGGTCCATCACCGTTTTGCGCCCCTCGGGGTCATCGGTGGTCGTGATAAAGTCCTTGGGCTTGTTCAGCAGCACGTACACCAGCTTCTCGCGGTTGAGGTTGGTTTTGCCGTACTGCACCGTGTCGGTGGGCTGCACTTTGTAGCCCATTTCGGTCACTACTTCGCCATTTACCCGAATCTCGCCAGCCGCAATCAGCGTGTCGGCCTCGCGGCGCGAGCAAATACCCGCGTTGGCGATGTAGCGGTTCAGGCGCAGTTCCTCGTTGCCGAAGTCTTCTTCGCTGGCGCGGCGCTTGTTGCCACGAGTTTTGTCGTTTTCGTAGTGCTTGAGGTTTTTGTAGGTAGGCGCTTCGCCCGGCTTTTCGCCGTATTTGGGCTTGTCGGCGCGGTTGTCGGTACGGCCGTAACCTGTGCTCGAGCGTGGCCCGCTCTCAGCGGCCCGCATGGCCTCGCGCCGCTCCCGGAAGGTGCCGCCCGTGCTGGGCCGCTCGCCGGTGCTGCGCGGCTTGTCGAAGCTGCCGGCCGCTCGCTCGCCGTAAGGCTTGCGGTCGCGGTCGCCACCATAGCTGCTGCCTTCGCGGCCGGGGCTGCGGTCGCCGTAGGGCTTGCGCTCGCCGTAGGGCTTGCGCTCGCCCCGGTCGTTGCCGTAGCTGCCACGCTCGCCGTAGGGCTTGCGCTCGCGGTCGCCGCCGTAGCTGCTGCCGCCACGCTCGCCATAAGGCTTGCGGTCGTCGCTGCCGCCTTCGCGCTTGTCGAAGCTGCGGCGCTCGGGGCGGCCGTCACCCTGGCCACCATCGCGGCGGTAGGGGCGGTCGGCGCCGTAGTTTGCGGCCTTGCCCGCACCACGCTCCTCAAACGCCGAGCGCTCGTCGCGGCCGGTGTACACGGGGCGCGCCTCGGCGGCGGGAGTCGGGTTATCGGGGTCTTGCTTGATGAACTTGCGGTTGCGCTGGCCAGCGGCGCCCCGGGGTACCGTGGGCTTTCCTTCGTAGCGCACCGGCTGGCCCTGCCAGATTTGCTTGGGCGGATAGGCCGGGCGCTCGCCGCGCTCCTCGCGGCCGCGCGATTCTTTGTTCTCGCCCGCGTCGAAGCGCCGGGCCGGGCGGGCCTCGCCGCTGTTGTAGGGCCGGCGGCTAGGGTCGCCGAAAGCACCCGGCGTGCCGCCCTCGCTGGCGCGCCCGCCACCAAAGCCACCACGATTGCCCCCTTCCCCGGAACGGCCACCGCCGAAGCTGGGCCGGCTGCCGCCTTCATTGGAACGCCCGCCGCCAAAACCACCCCGGCTGCCGCCCTCGCCGGGCCGGCCACCGCCAAACTTGCTGCCGCCGCCCTGCCCGAAGGAAGGCCGCGCCCCCGAGTATTCGCCCCGGCCTGCGGGCCGGTCGCCGCCACGCGGAGCACCGTAGCCGCCGCGGCCCTCAGGCCGATTGGAGCGCTCGGGACGGCCGCTGTTACCGGCCGAACCGCGCCGGTCCGACTTGTTATCTGAAAAATTTTGCTTAGCCATAATAGTGGTGCGGGATTGCTAGGTGCGGATTTTGGTGTACTGGTGGGCCGGCTTTTGGTTTTTGGCGGTAGTGCCAGCTGGCCTCCCCAAAACCACGGGGCAACCTGCTATAAAAAAGGCCCGGACCCGCCGGCTGGCTGCCAAAGCGCCAGCCACGGGTCCGGGCCAGAGATTCTTGTGCTACTTAATCGCGGCGGGCCATTTTGGCCTCGATGGAATGCTGGGTGTGGGGCACGGCCCGCAGGCGCTCTTTGGGGATGAGCTTGCCGGTGCCGATGCACACGCCGTAGGTACCGTTTTTGATGCGGAGCTGGGCGTTTTCGAGCTGCTGAATGAATTTCATCTGGCGCGAAGCCAACTGATTAAGGCTTTCTTTCTCAGCCGTTTCGGCACCGTCTTCCAGCACTTTCAGCGAAGCGGCGGTAGTGTCGGTGCCCGACTCGTTGTTGCGGGTCAGGGTTTCTTTGATGAAAGACAGCTCTTTGCGGGCAGCCGTGAGTTTATCCTGGATAATCTTATCAAACTCCGCCAAATCTTCGCGCGAATAGCGCAGGTTTTCCTCAGACATTGAAAGGGAAGGCATAAAAGGTAAGTCGAATAGCTGGCTCGCGCCAGTTCAGCAGCCTAACACCAAACCTAGCTAAATGGTTTAGCACCGGCCGGTTTGCCCGTTTGGCAATGCTGGGGCTAAGCTAATAGGTAATAACTTAGGCCAGCGCAAAGATAAGACCCGCTCGGTAGATTGAAAGCCCTGCGCTTAAAAGCCCAGCATCTGAATGGCGGCCACGGCGGCATCAACGCCTTTGTTGCCATGCTTGCCGCCGGTGCGGTCCCAGGCCTGCTCCAAGGTATTGGTCGTGACGAGGCCGAAAATAACCGGCTTGTTGTATTTCAACCCAACCGTAGTCAGGCCCTGTGCCACGGCGTGGCAGATGTAGTCGTCGTGCTTGGTATCGCCCTTGATAACGACCCCCAAGCAGATTACGGCGTCTACCTCTTCGTGCTGGGCTAGTAGCTGGGCGCCCAGCGTCAGTTCGAAGCTGCCGGGCACGGTGTTGCGAAACACGTTTTCGGGCTTGGCGCCATGCTTAAGCAGCGTGTCGTAAGCGCCGGCGCTCAGCGTGTCGGTAAGCTCGCGGTTCCACTCGGCTACGACCAGCCCAAAACGCTTTTCACTGATGTCGATAAATCCTGAGCTATCGTAGGTGCTGAGGTTGTGCAGTTCGGTTGCCATGCTATGAATAGTAGTGGGGGCTAAAAGGCCCCATTCGGAAGGGTTGGCGAGCGAGCTACTGCTGGTAGCCAACACACGCTGAACCCAGCACAAAGTAAGCCCACCGGGCCGCTATAAACGGCCAACGGCACCCTTCCCGCAGGAAGAGTGCCGTTAGTAACTACCATAATTGAGGTAGCTTCTTACTGCTGAAGGCGGGCTTTGGCCTGGCGGGCTTCGCCAACTTCTTGCGCCGTAGCATAATCGTCGATGATGCGGTTATAAGCTTTCAGCGCGCCTTCATTATCCTTAGCTGCTTCGAGCGCTACGCCCTGCTTGAGCAGGTAGCTGGGCGTGAAGTACTCGTTGGCTTTGTAATCGGCGGCTTTAGCATAAAGGGCTGCGGCTTCTTTGGCCTTGCCCTGTTCTAGCTGGGCATCGCCCATAAGCGAGTAGGCGCGAGCCTGCACCAGGTAGTCGTCAGAACTGAATTTATCTAAGGCCGTGTAAGCCTCGGCAAATTTGCCCTGCTTGAGCAATGCCACGCCGGCGTAGAAGTTGGCGAGGTTGCCGGCCTTGGTACCGCTGTATTCGTTGGCTACTTTGTTGAGGCCAGGTAGCTTGCCATCGCCTTGCAGCGCGGGCTTAAGCGAATCGGCCTCCCAGTTGTCAACGGCCCGGAACATGGCAGCCTGCGCCTGCGCATCTTGCTGCGTGCGCCAGTAGTTGTAGCCAAAAAAGCCCCCTACGGCTAGCACTACCGCTAGCAGTGCGCCAAGCAGGACGTTGCGGTTGCGGCGCAAGAAATCCTCCGACTCGGCCAGCCGGGCGGCCAGCGCATCGGGGTCTTCGAGCAGTGGGTTCTCGGTCACGTAGTTTTCTTCGGCCGGGGCCAGCGGGTCGGTCGAAACGGGCCGAACAGGTTGGCGAGCGCCCGGCGTTTTGCCGGTGTAGGGAATTTTAGACATCTGCTTGGATAGCTCAACGGCGCGACTCATGCAACAGGAGCCGCGCCGCAGATTCGGCCGTCGCGAAAATGCCCCGGCCGGGTGTCAAGTTAAGGATACTAGTCGTGAATATAAGGGTAATCGGTTTGCACGTACACATCCTCATACAGCTCGGACGCCTCGGGGTAGGGCGATTTTTCGGCAAAGTCAACCGCCTCCAGCACGCGCGCCTTTATCTGCTCATCAATGGCCGCGAGGTCGTCCTCGGTTGCCATGTTATTAGTCAGAATAGTGTGGCGCACGGCCTCGATGGTATCACGCTGGCGGTACTCTTCGAGCTCTTCCTTGGTGCGGTACTTCATGGGGTCGCTCATCGAGTGCCCCTTGTAGCGATAGGTTTTGAACTCCAAAAAAGTGGGGCCTTCACCCGCGCGGGCGCGCTCAGCGGCGCGGGCTACGGCGTCGTGCACGTCTTCCACGTTCATGGCGTTCACCGGCTCTGAAGGCATGTCGTAGCCCCGGCCTATTTGATATAGCTCGGTCACGTTGGAAGTGCGCTGCACCGACGTACCCATCGCGTAGCCGTTGTTTTCGACCACAAAAATTACCGGCAGCTTCCACAGCATAGCCATGTTGAAAGCTTCGTGCAGGGCACCCTGGCGCACGGCCCCGTCGCCCATGTAGCAGATGCAGAGCTTACCGGTCTTGTTGTACTTCTCGGCAAAGGCGATGCCCGCCCCCATCGGCACCTGCGCGCCCACGATGCCGTGACCGCCCATGAAGCCGACCTCCTTGTCAAACATGTGCATCGAGCCGCCTTTGCCCTTCGAGCAGCCGGTGACCTTGGCAAACATCTCGGCCATCACGGCATTAGGCGACGTGCCCAACGCCAGTGGATGCGCGTGGTCGCGATAGGCAGTGATGTACTTATCACCCTTTTCCAGCGCCGACACGGCCCCGGCTACGCAGGCCTCCTGGCCGATGTAGAGGTGGCAAAAACCCTTAATTTTTTGCTGGCCGTAGAGCTGGCCGGTTTTTTCTTCAAATTTGCGGATGAGTTGCATTTGCTCGTACCAAGTCAGGTAGGTCTCCTTCGGAAACTTTGGCTCGGTGGTTGAGCTGGCCGTGGGTGCGTTCGCCTCCTCTTCGCCTTTATGAGCATCCGGCATCTCCTGCGCAATGGCGGCCTGTTGCATAGTTTCTACGCCAGTAGCTTCGTGGGTAGTATTAACAGGCGGCATGGCCGCGCCGTTGCTGCTACCTTTCGCGCCCTTCGACGCATCCTTTACTTTCGACTCCGCCATGATTTGGGGTATATATTTTCGCGTTGGGAGGGCGAAATTACGTAATTCTATCCGTAGTTACGTAATGCGGCTCAGTACTCTCTTCAACCCTGCTTAATGACGCTCGACCAGCTCCACTTGCTGTTTTTCAAAAACTACGACGAAGCCGATTTAAGCCTGAGTCCCGGCATCAATTGCTTTATCGGCGACAACGGCAGCGGCAAAACAAATCTGCTTGACGCCATCCACTACCTAGCGCTTACCAAGAGCGCGTTCACAGCGCTCGACGCGCAGAGCATCAAGCAGGGTGCCGATTTTTTCGTTGTAAAAGGCAAATTTGCGGCACCTACGCTCGGCCGCCCCGAAACCATTCAGGTAAGTCTGCGGGCGGGCCAGAAAAAAGTGCTTACCCACGACAAGCAGCCATACGAGCGCTTGGCCGACCACATCGGCCGCTACCCAGCAGTACTCATCTCGCCCTACGATACCGACCTCATCCGGCAGGGCAGCGAGGAGCGGCGGCGCTATTTTGATAGCCTGCAATCGCAGCTCGACCCTGATTTTTTGAACTTGCTCATTCAGTACAACGGCCTGTTACGCCAGCGCAATGCTACGCTCAAGCAGCACAGCGGTGGCCACGGCTTCGACACGCTTTATCTGCAAGCACTCGATGACCAACTGGCACCGCTCGGCGAAAGGTTGTCGGCGCTGCGGGCGAGCTTCCTGGGCGAGTTCACACCCGTCTTCCAAAGCCACTACCAGCAGCTGGCCGAAGGCCGCGAGCAGGTGCAGCTTGACTACAAGAGCCAGCTGCCGGGCCAGAACTTCCGCCACTTGCTGCTGGCCAACGAACGCAAGGACTTGGCCTTACAGCGCAGTACCATCGGCCCGCACCGCGACGACTTTGTGTTTCTGATGGACGGCTTACCCGTGAAATCTTACGGCTCGCAGGGCCAACAGAAATCCTACGTCATCGCGCTGAAGCTGGCGCAGTTTGAGATGCTGGCCAACCGCCGGCCTGCCCCCAACGCCGAGGGCCAGGCCGCGCCCAGCGGCAAGCCGCTGCTGCTACTCGACGACATTTTCGACCGGCTCGATGACAAGCGCATCGCCCGGCTGCTCCAGCTGGTGGCCGACCACACCTTCGGCCAAGTTTTTCTGACCGATACCAATCTGGAGCGCACCGACCAGGCACTGGCCGGTGTCGATAGCGACATTCGGCGCTTTCGAGTAGAGGCCGGCACGGTGCGCCTTATTTAAGTTCGGGTCCCGGTAAAGGGTACGGGCCGGCGTAATTTTGCGGGGTGCTTCCAGCCGCGTGCCGGCTCTCTTCTACCATGAAAAAAATCTTTCCTTCGGCCAGTTCCCGCCGGGCCGACATCATTCCGCTGAAGGAAGGACTGGAAGCTTTGGTGCGCGCCTACCGCCTGCAAGGCAAGCTCGATGAGGTAACCATAGTGGCTAGCTGGGAGCGCGTGATGGGCAAGGCCGTGGCCCAAAAAACTAAGGAAGTCTACGTGAGCAAGGGCAAGCTTTTCGTGCGCCTTACCTCGGCCCCGCTCAAGCATGAGCTAGTGATGGCTAAGACTCGCGTGCTGGAACTGCTCAATTCTGAAGTGGGTGCCCAAGTCGTGACGGAGGTTATTTTCCTGTAGCGCATCCCTCGTTTATGATGCTTGATTCTTCTCATGGCATCTGCTCAGCATTGTGTCACTAACAAACAGAAATGTTTCACGTGGAACATTTCTGTTACTTTGGTCCGTACACTTTCAGCAAAAGCTCATTATAGGCTTCCAGCAAGGCGATGTACTTGGTTTGGAGCACCAGCAACTGCCGTGATAGGTCAGAATCAATAGGTTGCGAGGGCGTTACACGGGGTGTAACAGCAGGTGTAACGACTGGCTTAGACGCTGATGTTACAAAAGCGAGCGTTGACTGCTGCGCGATTGTAAAATCCTGGGCAAAGTCGTGACCAATTATTTCGCCAATTCTTTTTACAAAGTTGGCATCTAGTGTGTCATCCTTGAACTTACGGTAGATAGTTGGGCGTGTAATGCCCAGCTCCTCCACGATACGCGTGATGGAAATACCGCTGCTTTTAATAGCTTCCTGCACAATTTCGCCCTGATGCGGCATCGCAATAGCTGTTAGGTGACAGACAAATATGTAATAGATAATGCTGTAAACCAAATAACAGTAAATACTTGAACGATACGCTAGCGATACAAGTAATTATAAAGCGATAAATACGCTGACATAATATTACACTCCTACCGTTACAAACTTTTGCACTGTATCAAGTGGTGCGAATTTATACTTGAGGCAGCAAGCATTGTAACATCGTAGCAGGCAACCCTGCCTGAAGGCCCCAAAAGCTGCCTTGAAGCAGCTTTTGGGGCCTCGTAACGGCTGAACATGCCAAACACGCCTTGTTACAGTCTATTTAGCAACTTTAGCAGGCGGTCGGGGTAGTCGGTAGTAATGCCGTCCACCTCCCAGCTGCGCACTAGGTGCATGTCGGCCGGCGAGTTTACAGTCCAAGGCACCAAGCGTAGGGCGGGGTAACTGGCTCGAATGGCCCGCGCGGTCGCCGCTGACAGTAGGCAAAAATCTGGCCCTAGCGTGGCCGGCTCAAAGCCAAGCTCACTGAATAATGCAGGCACCGGGGGTAGTTGGTCTTCGATGAGCAGGCACAGCGCGAGGTCGGGCTGTGCCTGATGGGCGGCCCGCAGCACGCGCGGGTCGAAGCTGAGCAGCGTGGTGCGCGCCAGTACGCCGGCCGCTCGCAACTCTGCCAACACTAAGCCCACAAATACCGCCGGGGTGGGGTGATAAGTATTATCACCTTCGGGGCTGCTTTTTACTTCTAAGGAGTAGCGCGGGGCCGGGCAGCTGGGTGGCCGCTGCTGTGCTTCGGCCAAGGCAAACACCTCACGCAGTAGCGGCCGGTGGCTGGGCACCGGCTGCTGCGCCGGAAAATCGGGGTGCGGCCACTCTCCCACCACGCACTGCCGGATGGCGGCGTAGGGCATTTGGTAGAGGTTGTAGTCGCGCTCGTTGGTGAAGTCGATGAGCTGGCCCTGCGGGCCGCGCCCGAGCTTAGCCGATAGCCACGGCTCGTGTGATACGACTAGCTGCCCATCCTGCGACACGACTATATCCAGTTCCAGCGCATCGACGCCCAGCTCTAGCGCGCGTTGAAAAGCGGGTAAGGTATTTTCGGGTAGCAGGCCACGGCAGCCCCGGTGGCCGTGTACTTCGGGCCGGGGAGTAGGCAAAGAGTGTGTACTGTTCATGAGCAGCTATACGCGAAGCGGCCGGTGGCAGAATATTCTTCGGGCTGGCGGCTGCGGAGGCTGGCGCGCTGGTAATTTTACTCCGTTCTCACTCCCGCTACGCGGACCTCACACATGAAAAAACTGGTATTACTAGTGCTGCTTTTTGCCTTAGTGGCGGGCGGCTATTACTACTACAACTCGCTTAAATCGGGGCCGAGCTACGCGCTGATGCAGGCGGCGGCGGCCACCCAGACACACGACCTCGCCACTTTTGAGCGCTACGTGGATGTGGATGCCCTCACCGGCCACCTCGTAGACGATGTGGCCAGCAAAAGCTCCGTAATGTCGCTACTGGTACCGGGTGGCCGCTTTGCCATGCAGGGCGCGTTGCGCCTGCTCAAGCCGCAGCTTACCAAAGCTGCCCACGCCGAGATAAAGCGCTACGTGGAAACCGGCTCGCTCGAAGCGGCCAACGCGGCTGCCCCAAAACGCTTGGTAAATCTATCCTTCACGGGCCTTGCTGGGCGCGTGGTAAATGCCGATAGCAAGTTTAAGGGCATCAAATACACCACGGAAAAGGGTGACGAAGCCTTCGTAGGGTTAGAGTTTACGCAGCCTAAATTTGACACGACGATGGTGCTGGAGGTAATGCTACGCAAGCAGGCCGATGGCCACTGGCAGGCTAAGGAAATCACGAACACGGGCGAACTGTTACAACACGTAGCGCGCCTGGAAAAACAAAAACTGCTGGGCGGTAAATAAGCTAATTCTAAAAAAATGATAATAAAAAAAAGCCCCTTCGCTACTGAGCGAAGGGGCTTTTTTTACGAATGAATAGCGGCTAGCGGCTGCGGCCGAAGAAGTAATAAATGAGGAGGCCGCCCAACGGAAAGAAAAAGACGATGGCAGCCCACAGTAGCTTTTTGCCAATATCCCAGGGCTGGCCGAAGATGCTGATAAAGGCCCAAATGTCTAGCGCCAGCAGCAGGAGCCCCCAGGGGGCTAAGCTACCATCGGCGTTAAAGCGGCTGCAGCTAGCCGTGAGCAGCAGCAGCGGCAAAAGCAAAGTGACTAGAACGGGCAGTCGGTCGGCGTAAGAACGTAGTTGACGCATGAGAAGTAGTATCGAGGTGAAAGAAGGTTGTGCACCTTGTACGCACGACTCGTAGATTAAGATACTTTCATTACGCAACTTATTGAATTATAATATACTACATAAAATAAGCAGTTACTTGCCGCACAAAGTAAGGCTGAGGTGGTCGAGTAAAAACAGACAGTGGCAAGTCTTACCTTCCACTGCTCATGCTCGACAAAACACTTCCAAGCGGCCCGCCGCTAACCCGCAAAAAATATACGCCGGCTTTTAAAGCCGAGTGCGTGCGCCAGGTGGCCGCTGGGGCCCGGCAAACCGACGTGGCCCGTGCTCAGGGCCTGTCGCCTGCTTTGCTCGGCCGCTGGCAGCGCCAAGCGTTAGCTGAAGCCGTGCCTAGCAGCGCGGAACGTGACGAGATTAAGCGCCTGCGTGCCGAGCTTAAACGGGTGGAACAGGAGCGCGATATTTTAAAAAAAGTCGTGACCATCTTCTCCCAACCGCCTCAATCATGAGTCGTTACCAATTCATCGAGCAGGTAGCGACTACCGAGCCCGTGCAGGTGCTCTGCCGCGTGCTACACGTCAGCCCCGCCGGCTACTATCAGTGGCTGGGCCGTGCCGTACGGCCCACGCCCGGTTGGGAGCCCGCGGCCACCGCCGCCTTTTCGCGCCATGCTCAGCGCTACGGCACGCGCCGCTTGCGGGCAGAGTTGCAGGCCGAAGGGCACGCTGTCGGGCGCTACGCGCTGCGCACCTGGCTACGCCGCCGCGGCTTGCGGGCGCTCAGCACTCGGCCGCAACGCCCGCGCACCACCGTGGCCGACCCAGCGGCGGTCGTGGCGGAGAATTTATTGCTTGGTCAGCCCGCGCCCACCGCGCTTAATCAAGTCTGGGTCGGGGATATCACCTACCTGCCCCTGGTCGGCGGGCGCTGGTGCTATCTGGCGACCTGGCGTGATACCTGCTCGCGTCGCGTAGTGGGCTGGCACCTCGACCAGCAGATGCCCACTGAACTGGTGCTCACAGCCCTGGAGCAGGCCCTGACGCTGCGACAACCGGCTCCCGGCCTTATTATCCACGCCGACCGTGGCAGTCAATACACCAGTTTGGCTTGCCGGGCGCGCATTGCAAAAGCCCAGGCGCTAGCCAGCTATAGCCGGCCGGGCAACCCGTATGATAATGCGCAGGCCGAGGCCGGTTGGAGCACGCTCAAAACCGAACTACTGCCGCACGGCGGCGCGTTTGCCAGCCTCGAAGAGGCCCGCCTGGAGGTGGCCTACTACCTCGACACCTACTTCAACCTCGACCGCCGGCACTCCGCGCTCGGCTATCGCTCCCCGCACCAATTCGAGCGCGACTTCGTGCCCACCATATCTTAGCTCACTGTCCGTTTTCACTGGACCACCCCAAACAGAATGCCGGGCAAGAGCACGGCGGTAAGCACCACGCCGTAGGCTGCGCCGTAGAAGTGGGCGTCGTGGTTGATATTGTCGCCCCGGCGGCGGCCCATGTAGTAGGAATACAGCAGGTAGAGCCCCCCCCAAATAAAGCCCGGAATCTCTAGCCCCGGCAGAAACATCATGCCGATACTGCCAGTGGGCTGAAACAAGATGCCCGCAAACAACACCGAAGACACCCCACCCGAAGCCCCAAGGCTACGGTAGCCGGGGTCGTGGCGATGCCGGAAATAGGTGGGCAAATCGGAAACGATGATGCCGCCTAGGTAAAGCGCCAGGAAAGCCAGCAGACCATATTGGCTGCCTAGCACGCCGCTGAAGGCCGCCAGCGCCAGCCCGCCAAACGAGTAAAAGGTAATCATATTGAACAACAGGTGGCCCCAATCGGCGTGCAAAAAGCCGGAGGTAAGGAAGCGGTACCACTGGCCCCCGCGCCGGTTCATCTGGTAGGGGTCGAGTATCCAGTTGTTCAGCAGCTGCTGGTTCGACCAGGCGTAGGCCGAGATGGCCACGGTGAGGCCAACCAGGATGATAATCGGGTTGAGATACATAAAATATAGGGTAAGCTTTAGCTTGCCACGTAGTGGAAAAGGATGCAAAAAGGCAAGCTAAAGCTTACCCTACAAGCCTACGACTCGCGCTCCAATAGCTGCAAGGCCAACCGGCGCAATGGCTCCTTGCGCTCAGCTGGCACGTCGATGCGCGCAAGGTGCAGCAGCGCGTCCTCGAAGTATTGGTTGATGAGCGCCTCGGTCTGAGGGCGAATAGTGAGCTCGTCGTAGACGCCGCGCACGGCCGCTACCTTGGCTTCGGCATCGGCCACGGGCTGGCCGATGTGCTGCGCCAGGGCCGCCTGCTGGGCAGCGTTGGCCTGAGCCTGGGCGGTGAGGAGTAGAAAGGTTTTCTTGTCGGAAATGATGTCGCCTCCCACCCGCTTACCGAACGTGGCGGCGTCGCCGTACACGTCGAGCAGGTCGTCGCGCAGCTGGAAAGCCAGCCCGATATCAGTGCCGAACTGCCGCAAGTGCTCGGCATCGTCGGCCGAAGCGCTGGCCAGCACGGCCCCCAGCTCCAGAGCGAAGCCAAGGAGCACGGCCGTTTTCAGCCGAATCATGTCGAGGTACTGCGGGATGGTGACGGTGGTTTCGGTCTCAAAATTCATGTCCCACTGCTGGCCCTCGCACACCTCGGCGGCGGTCTGCGAGAAGCGGCGCAGCACTTGGGGCAGCACGGCGGCGGGCACATCGAAGAGCAATTCGTAGGCCCGTACTAGCATCACATCGCCCGAGAGGATGGCGGTGCTGGCGTTCCATTTCTCGTGCACGGTAGGTTGGCCGCGCCGCAGCGGGGCCTGGTCCATGAGGTCGTCGTGCACCAGCGTGAAGTTGTGGAAGACTTCGGTGGCCAGCGCAGGCTTCACCAGCGGGGCCAGCTCATCGGTGAACAGCTGGCCGCCGAGCAGCGTGAGCAGCGGGCGCAGGCGCTTGCCGCCAAGGCCCATGATGTAGCGAATGGGGTCGTAGAGGGCGGCCGGTTGCTGGCCATAATCGAGCTGAGAAAGGGCTTGATTGAGGAGGGTCGAGAGGTCGGTTTGCACGGGCGCAAAGGTAGGTTGAACGGGGTCGGCCGGGGCCGGCGCTGCCAGTCCGGTAGCGCCGGCAGCAACAGCAACCGGCCCTTCGGGAAGTCCGGTAAGGCAGGTAGAGCGACCACCCAGCCTACCGGACTTCCCGAAGGGCCAGTTCTCTTTTCTATCAAGCTTACCGGACGTCCGGTAAGCCTGGCGGCGCGCCCGCCTGCCCTACCGGACGTCCGGTAAGCCGGGTAGCCGCGCCGCCTGCCCTACCGGACCAGCCGGGGACTAGCGGCGGCGCTTACCGCCCTTGTCGCCCCGGCCGCTGCTGCTGGAGCCGCCGCGCGGGCCGCCGCCTTTGCCGCTGCTCTTGCCGTTTTTATCGTTGCGGTAGCCACCGCCGCGGCTGGCGCGGCCGGCTTCGCGCTCGGCGCGCTCGCGCTGCTTGATGTGTTCGGGGCGGTCGTCTACCAGTTCCATGTCAATGGTGCGGTCGAGCAGGTTGGCCGACGTCACCACTACTTGCAGCTCGTCGCCGAACTGAATGATGCGCTTCGAGCCGCGCCCGACCAGGCGGTAGTTGTCCTTATCGAGCTCCCAGGTATCACCGGGGATGTCGGAAATCCGCACCATGCCCTCGCACTTGTTGGCCTCGATTTCGACGTAGATGCCGCGCTCAGTGAGGCCCGATACCACGCCCGTAAACTGCTCGCCGATGTGCGCGCCGATGTACTCGACCTGCTTGTATTTGATGCTGGCGCGCTCGGCATTGGCGGCCAGTTTCTCGCGGGCCGACGAGTGCTTGCACTCCTCCTCCACCGCTTCGGAAGGCACGTTCTTACCGCCGTTGAGGTAGTGCTCCAGCAGGCGGTGGGCCATCATGTCGGGGTAGCGGCGGATGGGCGAGGTGAAGTGCGAGTAGTGCGCGAAGGCCAGCCCGAAGTGCCCGAGCGGCTCAGTGGTATAGATGGCCTTCGACATCGACCGGATGGCCAGGCCCTGAATCACGTTTTGCTCGGGCCGGCCCACCACGTTTTCGCTGAGCTTGTTGAGCTCGGTGCTGACTTTTTTCGGGTTAGCCAGATTTAGGTTGTGGCCAAATTTCTGGGCAAACAGCGCGAAGTTTTCGAGGCGGTCGGGGTCGGGCGCATCGTGGGTGCGGTACACCATCGTGAGGCGCGGCTTGGTCTTGCGCTTGTTGAAGACGTACTCGGCCACGCCCTTGTTGGCTTGCAGCATAAACTCTTCGATGAGCTTGTGCGCGTCCTTGCGCTCCTTCACGTACACGCCGAGCGGTTTGCCATCCTCGCCCAGCTTGAACTTCACCTCCTGAGTTTCGAACGAAATCGCGCCCTTCTTGAAGCGCGCCGCCGACAGCTGCTTGGCCAGCCGGTTGAGCAGGTTTACTTCTTCAGCCAGGTCGCCCTCGCCGGTTTCGATGCGCTCCTGCGCGTCTTCGTAGCTGAAGCGGCGGTCGGAATGAATGACGGTTTTGCCAAACCACGAGTCGTGCACCTTGCCCTTTTCGTCGATTTCAAACACCGCCGAAAAGGTCAGCTTGTCCTCATTGGGCCGTAGCGAGCAGAGGCCGTTGGAGAGGTTTTCGGGCAGCATCGGAATCACCCGGTCCACCAGGTACACCGAGGTAGCGCGGTGCTTGCCCTCGCGCTCCAGCTCGGTGCCGATGCGCACGTAGTGGGTCACGTCGGCGATGTGCACGCCCACTTCGTAGTGCCCGTTCTCCAGCGTCCGCAGGCTGAGCGCGTCGTCAAAATCCTTCGCGTCGGCTGGGTCGATGGTAAAAGTGAGTACGTCGCGGAAGTCGCGGCGCTTGGCAATTTCCTCCTTCGAGATAGTGGTCGGGATGGCCTCGGCCTCCTCCTCCACCGCGCTCGGAAACTCAAACGGCAACCCGAACTCCGCCATGATGGCGTTTATCTCGGCCTCGTTTTCGCCGGCCGCGCCGAAGTTGCGGACGATGCTGCCGACCGGGTTGCGGCCCTGCCCCTCGTGGTCGGGAAACTCGCTGATGCGCACCAGCACCTTGTCGCCGTTGCGCGAGTCGGCCAGCCCTTCGGGCGTCACCATCACGTCGAAATACGACTTGCGGTTATCGGGCTTCACGAAGCCGATGGAGCCGTGTAGCTGCAAGCGGCCTACCACTTCCACGCGCTGCCGCTTCAGCACTTCCACCACGTCGCCGGTTAGGCGCCCGTCGCGGATACCGCGCAGGCGCACTCGCACTAGGTCGCCATCGAGCGCGTAGCGCAGCTGGTCGGTGAAGACCCGAATGTCGTCGCCCTCGCCATCCTCGCGCACCACGAAGGCAAAGCGCGGCGTAGCCAGCGACACCGTGCCGATGACAGTATTGCTATCGCGGCGGGGCCGGTCGGGGCCATCACCCACGTAGTCGAAGCCCGCCGAGCGGCGGCGGTGAACGATGGGGTCCTGGCCAAACTCAGCTTCGAAAGCCGGGTCGGCAACGGCTGGTGCGGCCGTCGGATTTGCGGCTTTTTTGCTCGTTTTGCGGGCTGGGGCGGCGCTCGCCGCCACTTGCAGGTCGGTGGGGTTAGCTAGCCGGTAATCGTCGTTTTGAAGCAATTCCAGGCGGCCGGCTTCCTTCAGTTCTTTGAGGTGAGCAAATAGCTGCTCGCGCTGCACCTTAGTAGTGATGCCGAGGCGGCGCGAAAGCTGACGATAGGCCAGCACCTTGCCGGGGTTATCGGCAAACTGCCGGTACACCACGTCCTGCTCAATGGGAGCCGCAGCGGCCGCAATCTTGGAAATGGGAGCGGCCTTGGCGGCGGGGGCTGCCTTCGCGCGAGCGGCGCGGGGGGCAGCGGGGTCTTTGGGGTTTTTCATGAATTGGGTAAAGACGGCCGCCGGACAGCTTGGAATAAGATTGACGAAGGCGGCGTTGGGGTAAAATGTAAAACGGAGTAGCACTCCGTTTCACGATATTCGGGTTAATTGGGTTTGCGCTAAAGGTAAGTTTCGACTAGCGGCTGTACTTACGAAGCGAGCGCGAAACGGAGTGCCACTCCGTTTTACAGCTGCACCCGCGCCGCAATGCGGGCGGGGTCGTCGCTCGGGATGGCGGCCAGCAGCTGCTGCGTATACGGGTTTTGCGGATGGGCGTAGACCTCAGCGGCGGGGCCGCTTTCCACGAGGCGACCCTGGCTCATCACTAGCAGGCGGTCGCTCATGAAGCGGGCCACCGACAGGTCGTGCGTGATGAAGAGGTAAGTAATGCCTAAGTCGCGCTTGAGGTCGTTGAGCAGATTGAGCACCTGCGCCTGCACACTCACGTCGAGCGCCGACACCGACTCGTCGCACACAATGAGCTTGGGCCGCAACGCCAGCGCCCGCGCAATGCAAATGCGCTGCCGCTGCCCGCCGCTGAACTCGTGCGGGTAGCGCTGCTCAGCATCTTCGCTGAGACCAACAGTGCGCAGCAGCTCGCGTACCCGCGACTTTTGCTCAGCCCGCGAGCCGCCCACCCCGTGCACCCGCAACGGTTCCAGAATGGCTTCACCCACGGTGAGCATCGGGTTGAGGGCCGCGTAGGGGTCTTGAAACACCAGCTGAAATTCGCGCCGCCGGTGGCGCAATTCGCCGCTGGGCAGCGCCGCGAGGTCCGTGCCTTCAAACAGGATGCGGCCGGCCGTTGGTTCCGTGAGGCGGAGCAGAGCGCGGCCGAGGGTAGTCTTGCCGCAGCCCGACTCGCCCACGAGGCCCACCGTTTCGCCGGGGTAAATGGTGAAGCTGACATCATCGACCGCCTTCACGAAGTCGGTGGTGCGCGAGAAAAATCCCTTGCGAATAGGAAAGTACACGCGCAGATTTTCGACTTGCAGCAACGGTTGAACGGCCGTGGAACGTAAATTTTGTTCCACGGGGAACGTTTTGGAAGTATCAGAATTAGTCCGTAACTGCGCGGGAGCGGTTTTTAGCGGCTCTTCCCCTACCCCAGCCGAACACGCTACCAGATTCCCGGCCGCGTCGGTCACCATAAAATCGGCCACCACCGGCAGCCGCGCCTTGCCGATGGAGAGGTGCGGCCGGCAGGCCAGCAGCCCCTTGGTGTAGGGGTGCTGCGGCTTGGTGAAGATATCGAGCACCGTGCCCTGCTCCACCACCCGGCCCCGGTACATCACTAAGATGCGGTCGGCAATCTCAGCCACCACGCCGAGGTCGTGCGTGATGAAGAGCACCGCTGTGCCGTGTTCGCGGCGCAGGTCGCGGATGAGTTGTAAGATGCGCGCCTGCACCGTCACGTCGAGCGCCGTAGTGGGCTCGTCGGCGATGAGCAGCGCCGGGCGGCAGGCCATAGCCATCGCTATCATCACGCGCTGCTTTTGGCCGCCGCTGATTTCGTGCGGGTAGCTCTTGAAGATTTGGGCCGGGCGCGGCAGCTGCGCTTCGGTGAACAGCTCGATGGTGCGCGCCTCGGCCGCCTGCTTGCTGAGCGAAGTATGCAATAATAGCGCTTCTACTACTTGGTAGCCGCAGGTCAGCACCGGATTCAGGGAGGTCATCGGCTCCTGAAAAATCATGCTGATGTCGTTGCCCCGCACCTGCTGCAATTCTTTTTCGGAGAGCTTCAGCAAATCGACCTCGCCCAGCTTCTCCGACGCGAAGCGGGCCACGCCGCTTTCGATGTGGGCGGCGGGCTTGGCCAGCAGCCCCAGTAGCGCCAGCGAGGTTACCGATTTGCCCGAGCCCGACTCGCCCACTATAGCCACCACCTCGCCACTACTCACCTCCAGCGATACGCCCGCCACGGCCCGCGTGTGCCCACGTTGCGAGTGAAAGTCGATAGTCAGGTCTTGAACAGAAAGTAAGGGCATGGGGCAAAAAGAAGCGGTGCGGGAAATTCCCGCACCGCAAGTTTACTAGGCAAGGCCTGAAGGCGGCGGACCGGCCGGCGTGGAGGCCGTTACCGCAGGCTGCGCCGGCCCAAAAAACCGGCCTTGCAGCAGCAGTATAAGCGCTACGCCTACGAAGATGGACGAGTCGGCGAGGTTGAAAATTGGCCACAGCGACACGTATTTGCCGCCCACCAGCGGCCAGGCGGCGGGCACGAAACCCTCGTAGATGTCCACGTAAATCATGTCAATCACCTGCCCAAAAAACCACTTGGAAGGCGACCCGGCCGGCGCGTTATTGTAAATAACGCCGTAGCAGATTGAGTCAATCAGATTGCCCACCGCGCCGCCCAGAATGAGGGCCATGCAGGCAATAAAGCCCCTATGCGCCCGGCTGCGCCACAAATGCACGATGTAGTAGCCGAGCCCACCCACCGCCAGCAGCCGGAAGCCCGTGAGCAGCAGCTTACCATACGGCGGCGGTAGCTCCACTCCGAAGGCCATGCCGGGGTTCAGCGTGTAGTGTAGTTTCAGCCAGTGCCCGATGAGTGGTATTTCGCCCGGCATTCCTGGCGTCATGTGCGTATGCACCAGGTATTTAGAAAGCTGGTCGATAGCTATTACCAACAGCGCTAGTAGGAAGTAGAGTAACACGCTGCCGCGCGGTATCGCGGGGCGCAGCGGCGGTTGGGAAGCATCCACGGTTGAATCTGTTGATACGGATAATTTATATTAACATACTTATTATAAATTATTTACTACGCACATATTTTAAAGCGTGAAAGCCCAATAAAGACGGGTCATGCTGAACGCAGTGAAGCATCTCTGCCGCTTCATCCAAACCACTCAACGTTGCGGTAGAGATGCTTCACTGCGTTCAGCATGACTCGTTTTTCTTTAAACGGCTTGCCTTTAAACCGTTGGCTCCGAAGCTGCTTCCCGAGGTGTTTCCTGCTCTTTGAAGAAGCGGCCTTGCAGCAGCAAAATCAGCGCTACGCCGATGAAGATAGACGAATCAGCAATGTTGAAAATGGGGAAACCGCTCGTGTACTGCCCGCCCACCACGGGCACCCAGCTGGGGTAAACGCCCTGGTAGATAGGCACGTTTATCATATCAATCACTTGGCCGTAAAGCCATTGCGAAGGTGAGCCGGCCGGCGCATTGTGGTATAGCACGCCGTAGAAGATGGAGTCGATGAGGTTGCCTACCGCGCCGCCCAGAATGAGTGCCATGCAGGCGATAAAGCCCTTGGGCGCGCGGGTACGCCACAAATGCACGATGTAGTAGCTCAGCCCGCCCACGGCCAGCAGCCGAAAGCCGGTGAGCAACAGCTTGCCGTACGGCGGCGGCAGTTCTACCCCGAAAGCCATGCCGGGATTGGTGGTATACAGCAGCTTGAGCGCATTGCCGATGAGCGGTATCTCCTCCCCTATCCGCATGTGCGTGTGCACCAGGTATTTAGAAAGCTGGTCGAGGCCGATAATGAAAAGCGCCAACAGGAAGAAAGGCACTACGCTACCCCGCCGCGGAGATGAATAGCTGGAAGCAATGGGCTGCGCTGTCTGCACTAGTGAAACTTAGATTACTTTATACTGTTTTATACCGAATTAAAAGGTTTCAGAACCAATTTAAAACGGCTTGAAAAGGAGTTTGTGCGCGAGAAAACCCGGCCACGTTTTCAGGCGCGGCCGGGCGTCTCACAATCAGGCAGTTACGACGTCTACTTTGGCGGGCACCGAGAAGTCGTCAAACTCCAGCACCGCGCCGCCGGCTACTTCGGGCACGAAGTCGAGGCGTAGGGCCTGCACTTCCTCGCGGATGTAGTCGCCGAAGGCGGCTACGGCGGCTTGTAGCTCGGCCGGCGCGCTGTCGGCTAGGGTCACCTGAATGCGGTCCTGCACTTCGAGGCCCGAGTCTTTGCGCAGGTTCTGGAGACGGTTGACGAGCTCGCGGGCCAGGCCTTCCTGGCGCAGCTCTTCGGTGAGCGTCACGTCGAGGGCCACGGTGAGCGGGCCGTCAGTAGCTACCAGCCAGCCGGGCAGGTCCTGGGTGCGGATTTCGACTTCGTCGAGGTGCAGCGTGAGGGTTTCGCCCTCCACTTCCACGGCTAGCTCGCCCTGCTTTTCGAGCTGGCTGAGCTCGTCGTTGGTCAGGGTTTGGATGCGGGCGCCCACGGCCTTCAGGCGCGGGCCGTACACCTGCCCTAGCCGCTTGAAGTTGGGCTTCACCGACTTCACCAGCACGCCGCTCGTGTCGTCCAAAAACTCCACGTGCTTCACGTTGACCTCGGCGCAAATTAGGTCTTCGACCTTGCCGACTTGCTCCTTAGTTGTGTCGTTCAGCACCGGCACCAGGATGCGCTGCAAGGGCTGGCGCACCTTTAGCACCGACTTCTTGCGCAGCGAGTGCGTGAGCGAGCTGATGCGCTGGGCCAACTCCATCCGCTCTTCCAACGCCTTGTCGATAAGCGCCGTATCGGCCTCGGCAAACAAGGTGAGGTGCACCGACTCGGGGGCTAGGGGCGTGTTTTTGGCCACGGCCTCGGCGCGCATCCCGTCGGTCATGTTCTTGTAGAGCCACTCGCCGAAGAACGGCGCGATGGGCGACATCAGCTGCGACACCACCACCAGGCATTGCTGCAAGGTTTCGTAAGCGGCGCGCTTGTCGGTGGTCAGCTCGCCCTTCCAGAAGCGGCGGCGCGAGAGGCGCACGTACCAGTTGGAGAGCTGGTCGGTCACAAACTCCTGGATGGCGCGGGCGGCCTTCGTGGGGTCGTAGCTGTCGAGGTGGCCGCGCACCTCCCCTATCAGGGTGTGCAACTTGCTGAGAATCCAGCGGTCCAACTCGCTCAACTCGGCCAGCGGCACGCGGTCAAACTCGCGGGTCTGGTAGCCGTCGAGGTTGGCGTAGAGCGCGAAAAACGAGTACGTGTTGAACAGCGTACCGAAGAACTTGCGCTGCACCTCCGTCACGCCCGCTTGGTCAAACTTGAGATTATCCCACGGCGGCGAGTTGGCAATCATGTACCAGCGCGTGGCGTCGGGGCCGAACTGCGCGATGGTCGCAAACGGGTCCACGGCGTTGCCGAGGCGCTTGCTCATCTTGTTGCCGTTTTTATCCAGCACCAAGCCGTTGGCAATCACGTTTTTGAAAGCCACCGAGTCTTCCAGCATCACCGCCAGGGCGTGCAGCGTGAAGAACCAGCCGCGCGTCTGGTCCACGCCTTCGGCAATGAAATCAGCGGGGAAGTTCTTGGCAAAAACCGCTTGGTTTTCAAACGGATAGTGCCACTGCGCGTAGGGCATGGCGCCGCTGTCAAACCACACGTCGATGAGGTCGGGCTCGCGGTACATGGGCTGACCGCTGGGCGAAACGAGGAAAATATCATCGACGTAAGGGCGGTGCAGGTCGATTTTTTCGCCGTTGGCGTAGGGGTTGTGGGTCATGATTTCGGCTGCTACGGCCTTGTCAATCTCCGTTTTCAGCTCTGCAATCGAGCCGATGCAGATTTCCTCGGTGCGGTCCTGGGTGCGCCAGATGGGCAGCGGCGTGCCCCAGTAGCGCGAGCGGCTCAGGTTCCAGTCCACCAGGTTTTCGAGCCAGTTGCCGAAGCGGCCGGTGCCGGTGCTTTCGGGCTTCCAGTTGATGGTTTTATTGAGTTCGATGAGGCGGTCCTTCACGGCCGTGGTCTTGATAAACCACGAGTCGAGCGGGTAATAAAGTACCGGCTTATCGGTGCGCCAGCAGTGCGGGTAGGTGTGCTCGTACTTCTCCGTTTTGAAGGCCGTGCCGTTGGTCCGCATCCGAATGGCGATGCTCTCGTCCAGCGTTTTATAGTCGGCGCCGCTTTGGTCGTGGCCGTCGTAGTTCTTCACCCAACGGCCACCAAACTCGCCCATTTCGGCCACGTAGCGGCCCGTGCGGTCCACGATGGGGCCTAGGGTGCCCTCCTTGTCAGGCAGCATTAGCGCGGGGATGCCGTTGAGCTGCGCTACCCGGAAGTCATCGGCGCCAAACGTGGGCGAGATGTGCACGATGCCCGTGCCGTCTTCGGTAGTTACGAAGTCGCCGGGGATGACGCGGAAAGCGTTTTCCTCACCTTCAAAGTGCGGGAAACCGGCTTCGGTACCGAACAGGCGCTCGTAGTGGATGCCCACTAGGTCGGCTCCGGTAAATTCAGCTTCGATGCGCCACGGCAGCACCTTTTTGTCGCTTTCAGCATAGCCTTCGAAAGGCGCAGCCGCACCCTTTTCCGAGAAATATTTGCTTACCAACGCCTTCGCCAGCACCACCCGGATAGGCGCGGCGGTGTACGGGTTGAATGTCGAAACTAGCACGTAGGGGATGTTCTTTCCCACCGCCAGGCCCGTGTTAGCGGGCAGCGTCCAAGGCGTGGTCGTCCACGCCAGGATATAGGTATTGCCCTCGCCTCCACCGGCAAACAGCTTCTCCGAAGCCGCATCGCGCACCACCTTAAACTGCGCCACGATGGTCGTGTCCTTCACGTCCTTGTACGTGCCGGGCTGGTTCAGCTCGTGCGAGCTGAGGCCGGTGCCGGCGGCCGGCGAGTAGGGCTGAATGGTATAGCCTTTGTATAGAAAGCCCTTGTCGTAGAGCTTCTTGAGCAGAGCCCAGCAGCTCTCGATGTACTCGGGCTCGAAGGTGATGTAGGGGTCGTCGAGGTCCACCCAGTAGCCCATTTGCTGGGTCAGCTCGTCCCACTGCGCCTTGAAGCGCATCACGGTTTCGCGGCAGCGCTGGTTGTAGTCTTCGACGCTGATTTTGTGGCCGATATCCTCCTTCGTGATGCCCAGCTCCTTCTCTACCTGCAGCTCGATGGGCAGGCCGTGGGTATCCCAGCCGCCCTTGCGGGGCACCTGCTTGCCCAGCAGCGTCTGGTAGCGGCAGAAGATGTCCTTCACCGCCCGCGCCATCACGTGGTGGATGCCGGGCTGGCCGTTGGCCGAGGGCGGGCCCTCGTAAAACACGAACGTAGGCTGGCCCTCGCGGCTGCTCACGCTCTTCTCAAAGATGCCGTTGGCGTCCCAGTAGGCCCGCACGTCGGTGGCGAGCTTGGCGTAGTCGAGCGGCTGCTTGTATTCGGGGTAAGTCATTGTCTTATTAGCTATTGGCTTATGGCCGCTGGCTGTTGGCTTTTCTAAAAATCGTTTGTCATGCTGAGCGGAGCGCAGCGCAGTCGAAGCATCTCTATTACTTCGTTGTTAGCGTCAGAAGTTGGTTCTCCGGTAGAGATGCTTCGACTGCGCTACGCTCCGCTCAGCATGACGAGGTAGTGTCAAGTCGTCTTCACTGCCTTGCCCTGCTCCACGCTAAGGCGCTGCAAGTTCAAATCAATATCGTCATCTTCCTCGTGGTAGTTCTCGTCGTAGTGATGCACGAGGGCAGTTTTGGGCGTGTGCCAGCTGCCGCCGCGCTCGAAGGTAACGAGCAGCGCGGGCAGGAAAACCAAGTTCGAGAAGTTGGTAATCAGCAGCGACGCGCCCATGAGCACGCCCAGCGCCTTAGTACCGCCAAACTCGCTGAACCCATAGATACTGAACCCGATAAACAGCACGATGCTGGTGTAAAACATGCTCGTGCCCGCCTCGGCCAGCGTGTTGGTAATGGCCTCGCTTACGCTGCGGTTGGCCATCGCCATCTCCTGCCGGAACTTGGCCAGCAAGTGAATGGAGTTATCACCATCAATGCCCAGCGCAATAACGTAGATGAGCGCCGTGCTGGGTTTCAGGGCAATGCCAAAGTAGCCCATCACGCCCGCCGTCAGGGTCAAGGTCAAGATATTGGGTACCAGCGCGTAGAAGATGGTACGCACCGAGTGAAACAGCAGCAGCACTACCACCGACACCAGCCCAAACGCCCACATCAGGCTTTCGCCCAGCGTGCCGATAACGTACTCGTTGCCCTTTGTGAAAATGACCGTGGTGCCCGTGCGGCGCACCACCATATCGGTGCCGCCGAAAATGCGCTTAATCTCTGGGTCGATGCGCTTATTCACCAGTGTATCAAGCTTGTGCGAGCCAATATCGGCGATTTTGACGCTGATGCGGGCGCGCTGCTGGGTACTGTCCACGAAGGTTTTGAGCAGCTTGCTGGTCGAGTTTTTGCCTTTGCCCTGCGAATTAGCCAGGTAGCTCAGAATGAAATTCTTATCGTCGTTGTCCGGCAGCTTATAAAAGTCCGGGTTGCCATTATAAAATGACTGCTTGGCCGCCTTCAAAAAGGTAACCATACTGAGCGGAGTCGATAGCTCGGGCTGCGCCTGCAAAAATCGGTCGAACTTATCGATTTTCTGCAAGTTAGGCAGCTTCAACAGGCCTTTGGGCTGCTTGGTATCTACCACAAATTCCAGCGGCATCACGCCGCCAAAGCGAGCTTCGAAAAAGCTCAAATCCTCGTTTACCGAGCTCTTCTTGGGCAAATCATCGACCATGTACGACACGGCTTCGATGCGCGAGATACCGATAGCCGACAGCCCTACCAGCACCGCCGCCGTGAGGTAAATTGTGCGCCGCCGCCGCAGCACGATGAAATCGAGGAAGTGCACGATGCCCACCAGCGGCTTCGAGTCGAGGTGCTCCAGCTGCTTTTCGCTCGGCCCCGGCAGGTAGGTAAACACCGCCGGAATCATGATGAAACTGATGATGAAGGCGATGAAAATGTTAATCGTGGCTACCAGCCCAAACTGGTAGAGAATGGCGATATCGGTGAAGGTGAACACGAAAAAGCCAATGGCCGTGGTCGTGTTATTCACCAGCGTGATGAGGCCGATTTTGCGCACTACCCGCGTCATGGCTAGTATCTGGTTGCCCGATTTGCGGTAATCGAAGTGGTAGCGCGAGAGCAGGTACGTGCAGTTGGGCACGCTGATAACCACCAGGATAGACGGTATCAAGCCCGTGAGCAGGTTTATCTTGAAACCCAGCAGCACGATACTCGCCACGCACCATATCATCACGATAATGACGACCAGCAGCGGCACCACCACCGCCGACCATGTGCGGAAAAACACGAACAGAATGATGGCCATTACTACCACCATCAGCCCGGCGAAGAACTTCATTTCGGCTGATACCTTGCTCGTCATAGTCGAGCGCACGTAGGGCAGGCCGGCGTAGTGCAGCTTGATGCCGGTGTTTTTCTCGAACTTCTCGGTGTAACCTAAGATGTTATCCATCACCGCACCCCGCTTGTTGGAGTTCAGAAACGTGGGGTCGAGGGTAATGGCCAGCAGCGTGGCCCCCGAGCGCGGCGCAATCACCTGCCCTTTGTAAAACTCGATGCTGTTCACGACCCGCATCAGCGAGTCGAGCTGCACCTGGCTGGTAGGCGGGGTTTTGAAGACCGGGGCCGTTACGAAGCTGTTATTGATGGTATCCTTCTCAATGTTAATGAGTTTAGGAATCCCCAGCACGCCCGTTACGCCCTGCACTTTCACCAGTTCGTCGGCCAGCTGGTCGTACTGCCGAAAGTTTTTTAGCTGGTACACCCCGCTGTCCTGCATCCCCACCACCAGGATGTTGCCATCCTCGCCGAAGGTTTTCTTAAACTGCTGGAAGTACACCATGTCCGGGTCTTTCGGACTCACGACCTGCGCAAAATCGTAGGTCATCTGCACATCTTTAGCCACCCAGGCCATGTACACGGTCGATAGCGCAATCAGGCCCAGCAGCCAGCTGCGGTACTTGATGATAAAGAGGGCGATATGTCCCCACATAAGCGGTTAGGATAAGGTGCGAAGCGATGTCATACCACCTCTACGCAATCGGGAAAAATTCGCACTAGCCGGCAGCCCGGCTGTTGGCTGGCCTCGCGGGCGGTGGGCCGCCACTGTTGCAGGATGCCCCACAGCACTTGGCGCGAGGCCGGGCCAACGCAAAGCAGGATAACAACGGGCGGCCCGCTAGCCAGCGCCAGCCGCTCAAAGTCCCCGTCTTTGGTCACAATGGTTAGCTGATGCTCACGCGCATAACGCCAAACCAAGCTATCGTGCCATTCATCATCGGGTAGAAATACGCACTCATCTTCGCGCCAAAAACGCAGCCGTTTGGGTAGGTTGGCATCAATCAGAAAACCGGGCATCAGAGTATTGGTTGTGGTCGCCATAACCCATTCCCCATGCAGCGGTTAGCCATGAGCCTGCAAAAAAACAACCTCACAGCTACGCAGCTTCTGGCAAATAGACACGATGGCTAAGCGTTTCCAATGCCGTTTTCATGGCAAATTGCTGGCAGGCTTTGATATCCGCCAACTCCAGAAATTCATAGTCTTCCAGAATTTCTTCCGGGGTATCGCCAGCGGCCAGAAACTCCAGTATCGTCTGCACAGTCAGGCGCTTGCCGCGAATGGTAGGTTTGCCCCCGCACAGGTCGGGGTCAACGGTAATACGGTCGTGGATGTAGCGTAGCATAGCAGGAAAACTTAACGAGTTTCTGGCCGACAAAGTGCGACGGACAGCTTTTACAGCTTTTCGAACACCGTTTTGAAGCTCACCTTCTCGCCGATGTAGCCGCGCAGCTCGCTGATGGGCATCCGCACCTGGGCGCGGGTGTCGCGGTCGCGCACGGTCACGGTGTCGTCTTCGAGCGTCTGGCCATCGACCACGATGCAGAAGGGCGTGCCGATGAGGTCTTGGCGGGTGTAGCGCTTGCCGATGGCGTCCTTGTCCTCAATCACCAAGCGGAAGTCGAAGCGCAGGCTGTCAAAAATCTCCTGGGCTTTTTCGGGCATGCCGTCCTTGCGCACCAGCGGGAAAATGGCGGCCTTGATGGGAGCCACAGCTGGGTGCAGCTTCAGGAAGGTGCGGGTTTTGGTGGTTTGCTCCTCGCCTTCGCCCTCCGTGATGGTTTCTTCCTGGAACGCCTGGCACATGGTGGCCAAGAACAGGCGGTCGGCCCCTACCGAAGTCTCCACCACATAGGGCACGTAGTTGCCGTAGGGCTTGCCGGTTTCGGGGTTCACGTCGTTGTCGAAGTACTGCTGCTTTTTGCGGCTCAGGCTCTGGTGCTGGGTCAGGTCGAAGTCGGAGCGCGAGTGGATGCCCTCGATTTCCTTGAAGCCGAAGGGAAACTCAAACTCAATGTCCACGGCCGCCTTGGCGTAGTGGGCCAGCTTGTCGTGGTCGTGGAAGCGCAGCTTCTCGGCCGGCAGGCCGATGGCTTCGTGGAAGCGGCGGCGGGCGGCCTTCCAGGTGTCGTACCACTCGCCTTCGGTGCCGGGGCGCACGAAGAACTGCATCTCCATCTGCTCAAACTCGCGCATCCGGAAAATGAATTGCCGGGCCACAATCTCGTTGCGGAAGGCCTTGCCAATCTGCGCGATACCGAACGGGATTTTCATCCGCGCCGACTTCTGCACGTTCAGGAAGTTGACGAAAATACCCTGGGCCGTTTCGGGGCGCAGGTATACGGGCGGCGCGTCCGAGTCCACGGCCGAGCCCTGGGTCGAGAACATCAGGTTGAACTGGCGCACGTCGGTCCACTTGCTGGTACCGGAGATGGGGCAGGTTATTTTCTCATCAATAATGAGCTGCTTCACGCCCGCCAGGTCATTTTCGGTTAGCAGCCGGCCGAGTTCGGCCGTCAGGGCCGCGCCGCGGGCCGGGTCGCCGGCGCGCTCGTACTCGGCGGCTTTTTCCTCCACCAGCACGTCGGCTCGGTAGCGCTTTTTGCTGTCGAGGTTATCGATGAGCGGGTCGTTGAAGCCCGCCACGTGGCCGCTGGCTTCCCAGGTGCGGGGCTCCATAAAGATGGCCGCGTCGAGGCCCACCACGTTGCCGTGCAGTTGGGTCATGGCTTCCCACCACAGCCTTTTCAAATTATTCTTCAGCTCCACGCCATTAGGGCCGTAGTCGTACACGGCGGCGAGGCCATCGTAGATTTCCGACGACTGGAACACGAAGCCGTATTCCTTGGCGTGGGCGACAATATCTTTTAGCTGAGTATTCTCAGCACTAGGGGCAGTAGACGCGGGCTTGCTCATAAAGCGCAAAGATAAACCCCATGCTTGACCGCAGATTCAAACGGATTAAACGGATTTCGCAGATACGCCCGGCTGCGCCGGGCTGGCTATTCGGCTAGGTGAGGATGGCTTGCGGCCAGCTCCGTAGTGAGCCGGCAAAGCCGCTCCTGCGCCCGCATAGCCAGCCCGCGCAGCCGGGCGTATCTGCGAAATCCGTTTAATCCGTTTGAATCTGCGGTGCGGATAATGATTAGGTAACATGCCGGTAGGTGAAGGGCCTGTTAATTTTGTGCGCCGGTTTTCCCCACATGCGGCATTTATTTTATGTTCGGACTCGAACCCCATGTTTTGCTACTGCTCGGCATTTGTTTGCTGGCAGCGTGCGCCTTTGAATTCGTTAACGGCTTTCACGACACGGCCAACGCCGTGGCCACCGTTATCTACACCAACACGCTCCGGCCCTGGGTGGCAGTAGTGTGGTCGGCCTTCTGGAACTTCATCGGCGTGTTTGCCGGCGGCATCGGGGTAGCGATGGGCATTGTATACCTGCTGCCCGTCGAAAGCCTGATTGACCAGAACGTGTACCACGGCATTTCCATGGTAGGCGCGCTCATCGTGGCGGCCATCATCTGGAACGTTGGCACCTGGTACTACGGCATTCCGTCGTCGTCGTCGCACGCGCTCATCGGCTCCATTTTGGGCGTCGGCATCGCGTTTTCGCTGCTACCCGGCGGCAAGGGCGCGGCCGTAAACTGGAGCAAAGCCGGCGAAAGCGGCCTGGCCCTGATACTGGGTCCGCTACTAGGCTTCACGCTCACCATCATTATGATGTTTTTGCTGAAGCGCTTTTCGCCCAGCAAGGCCATCTTTAAAGAGCCGCACAAGCGCAAGCCCCCGCCCCTCTTCATCCGCCTCACGCTCATTACGACCTGCACGCTGGTGAGCTTCTTCCACGGCTCCAACGATGGCCAGAAGGGCGTGGGCCTCATCATGCTGATTCTCATTGGTATTGTGCCCGTGCATTTTGCCCTCGACAGCAATAAAAACCCCCTCGACCTGCGCGACTCCATCGCCAAGGTAGAGTACGTGATGGGCCGCATCAACCGCACCGAACTCAGCGCTGCCGACCAGAAGCTGTACACCGAGATGCAAGCCCAAACCGCCGACCTCGACCGCGTATTCACCGGCAAAACCAAAGTAGAAGAGCTGCCCGAGCAAGCCCGCTTCGAGATTCGCCGCGATATTCTGCTCCTTGCCAACCGGGGCAAAAAGCTGCTCGGCTCGCCTAGCCTCAGCCTCAGCACCGCCGACCGCGAAACCTATACCAAGTCTATCGACCAAATGAAGAGCTTCACCGACTACGCGCCCTGGCAGGTGCTGCTTATGGTGTCGCTGTCGCTGGCGCTGGGCACCATGATAGGCTGGCAGCGCATCGTGAAAACCATCGGCGAGCGCATCGGCAAAGAGCACCTCACCTACGCGCAGGGCGCCAGTTCCGAGCTGGTAGCGGCCATTATGATTGGGGCCAGCACGCAGCTTAGCCTGCCCTCGTCTACTACGCACGTGCTGTCGTCGGCCATCGCGGGCAGCATGGTGGCCAACCGCGGCGTCAAAAACCTGAACCCCCAGATGGTGCGCAGCATTGCCCTGGCCTGGGTACTCACCCTACCCGTCACGATGGTACTGGCCGGCGGGCTGTTCCTGCTGTTCCGCTACATCAGCGGCTAGGGCGACGGTAGTTTACTTCCTGTTTCGCTTCTTTTCCGCCTGGCAGCGCCCGGTTTCTCTTGCAGAAGCCGGGCGCTGCTTTTTTGGGCCGCCCCCCAATAACTTCTGCGCGCTCTGCGATAAAAACGGCGGATTACTTATCCACTGACTTATCCACAAGTAGCCAGCACTATGTGCATAACTACTTGAGTAAGCTCCACTACCACCATTCATCCCCACAAAAAAGCCAACCCAATTAGGGCTGGCTTTTTTGCTAGGCAGGTTGGCCGGGTTTAGATTCCATAACCTGGGAATAATCCCTGCTTCACGGAGTTATCAACTTATCCACACCCAAAAACAGCCTTTTTGTGGATAACTTTTGTGGATATAGGCTGATTCCAGGAAACTTTTACCTATTTCCAGTTTTCCACATCGGCTACTTGGCCGGCCATTGCACCTCTAGCTCGTCGTTGATAAACACGCCGAAGTTGACAAATTGCAATTGGCCTTCCTCGAAATACATATCAATCATCGATTTTTCGTAGCTCAGGCGTACCTCGCCGCCTTCCATGGTTTCGAGTTCGGGGTTGGTTTGGCCGTGGCGCTGCATCAGGTCGCGCACCTGGTCGAGGCTGCGGCCGTGCAGCGGCTCGCCGAAGAGGCGCAGGCCGGGATTGTCGGTTTCGATGCAGCTGAGGCGGAAATCATCCTCGCGGTCGAAGTACAGCGACAGCAGGTGGTCGTCTTCGTAGTAGTTCCAGGCCTGGTGCTCGAAGTCGTCCTCGTCTTCCGACTCTTCGATTTCCTCGGGCTCGCCTA
>Ga0182232_1000056_pt1 | contig 37776 bp, 26 predicted proteins | sample G6R1MG_30_FD_155484 | JGI IMG/M metagenome (GOLD analysis project Ga0182232, IMG submission 155484) | Phyllosphere microbial comminities from miscanthus, Michigan, USA - G6R3_NF_07NOV2016_LD2 MG | ecosystem: Host-associated > Plants > Phyllosphere > Phylloplane/Leaf | place: USA: Michigan... | reverse complement strand
GGGAAGTCGTTGGCGAAGTCACAAGGCCCTCCACTTTTCATTATAAAACCGATAAACCAGAAAAAGATGGATTGTTTTGCGAAAGAATCTTTGGACCCATAAAAAGCGGAATTTGTGCTTGTGGAAATGGGGAGCAAGTACTCAGCAGAGATATCTACAGGCTCGGTCATCGCTTTGACTTCTTCCGAATGCTTTCGTGCTATTTTACAACTGTTGGGTTTTATATTAGCTCAATGGTAACGTATATAGGGCAGTAGCATGCATTATATTTGTTACTGTACAGTTGGCTGTCATGCATATTTTCTCATGTTCTTGTCTTAATGTTGTGCAGATGGTTGTCATAATAGTGTCTGTTTTCTTGTACGGAAGACTTTACTTAGCATTAAGTGGACTTGAGTTTGCAATTATGAAGCAAGCACGGATGAGAGGGAATCGTGCACTTCAAGCGGCTATATTACGAGTTCCAGTGGGTTGTCTTAAAAAGAATGGTTTAGCTGAATTCAGGAGAATTCTGTCTTTTGCACATGAGCGAATCGAGAGAATCTCTTGGTTTTTTATCTACCGATTAAAGGTTTCCGGGCACTGAAAAGATAGTGATTCGGGAGTCAAATCCCCAACAGACATAGGGGTGGTATCCGTGGCATAAAACCCTTTCAACATGCTCCTTTCTTCTTTATCTCCTGGCAATGAAAGGCAGGCGGTGCCTTCGTCTCGTTCAATACGGAAGTCTTCGGCTCAGCACCCTGCTCTCTGAAATCGAAACCCCACTTGGGCATCCTGAATAGAACTCCCCCTCTATCACCCAAGGTTGGTTTTTAGCAAGCTAAACCGCATCTCTAACACACCTCTTTGTAGGGCGGTTATGAAAAAAGAATTTGGAGAAAGAACAAGGGGATGAGCAAAAGAAAATCCCCCTCGCATTCACAGGCGAACCTCGTCCTATACGGCTGTTTTTTCGAGAGAAGAGAGATTCCTATCTCTACTGATAGGAGGTACTCGTGCAGGCTATTCCCATCTCTGATGTGTAAACACAAACTCTTCACTGTCCCAACAGAACTAACAGAGCTTGATACCTAAGATGCAAGGGATTCACCCCCAAAGTGCATATTTCTTTTCTCGGCTGCTGTAACAACTAGTACATAAGTAGCAGGCTTTCGCCTCAGAAGTATCTGTTCCCCTAAATAGAATAAGTTGGGCGCCACTACAGCTTCTTGAGTTGGCTCCGCTCCGTAAACTTAGGTTGGCTCAGTCAGCTCCTCGTATCAAGACTGAAGTCTGTCAAGCGGTCCTTGATTGAAAATGTTGTCAAGCAACCATCCATGAAGAAATGACATCAGGAGAGTTGCCAGCGAGGATGATATCATCAACATATACAAGCATATATAGAGTTACTTTTCCCGCCATAACTTCTATAATAGGGCAGGGATTAATCTTCTTTTGAGGCTGAGAATCTGTACCGCTTAAGTAAGTCACTCAGCTTTTTTAACCCGGCCTTAGATGCTTGCTTCAACCCATAGAGAGACTTGAGGAGCTTGCACACATAAGACGGACGAGTAGGGTCAATGAACCGGAGGGCTTGCTGCATATTGCTCATCAAGGCATGTAGAAAAGCATTTTATATATAAAGTTGCTGAATTAATCAACCAGTAGAGATAGCCAGAGATAAGCCTGCTTAGAATATCTGCCCGAATGGTAAGCGGTTTGATAACGGGACTTAATTTATCATTAAAAGAAATTCCTATCTTATAAGTTGATGCGCCGCCCTTAGCAACCTTGTATCGCTCAATATCTCCATCCACATGTGTGTTTTTTTAGTTTCTAAACCCATTTTCAGCCAATTCGGGTTCCATGGGAAGGAGGCGCTACCCACATGAGAATTCACATATATGGTTGATGAAATACTGGATTACTGGGCCCAATATAGTTGTTATGGTGCTTAATCTGTAGACAAGTAGAGTTCGTGCACACTGTTATACAAGACAATATACTCTAACACACACTCTTGGTAATAAAAGGCAATCAACAATTTGCTGATATAACCTGTTCTTCCCACTGTGCAGAAACCGGAGGAGGGAAAACAATGGCAGGCTTTGTACCAGAACCCGCAAAAAGCTGTCTTCTTGGAACTGAATCCTTGTTACCATGACCGAACTCAGCCAGCTCTCTGAAAATTAGAAAAGGTAGCAATAATTAGTTGCCTATTCATATGGAAGCTATGTATATAATTCTCAGGAGCTCAACAAAGAATAACCTGATCTCATTAACCATCATATCTCTTGTTATCACTTCTAACATGTCTTGAAGCAACAGTACCACATTATCAAACTTTGAGGCATCTCTTTCTTTCTGCAGGTGACCAGCATAATGTTAGCATTACCTTCAATACATGAATTGATCATCTGTCTTAACAAGTTGAAATATTGAAATTGTCAAATAGGAGAATAGTTGAGTAAATGAGTAAAGTAGTAACATTGCATTACCAAGGTAGATACAAGCTCCACAAATTTATTGAAAAGAACTGGGATGGGAGTGCGCTCATTCTAAAATTGGCAAGGAACGTATTCTTTGCAATATTAGCTTCTATTTCTTTTATTATAATACCAATAATCCTGTTTATGTTAATGAACAAACATGTCAAAAGAGGATCAACATAATCAACTGAACATGGAATTCAAAGATATATATATGCACCAACGGCCATGCAGTTCAAGAAGCCAACTAGCATGAAGGATAAAACACATATGCCTTCAGTACCATTGAGGTTACGTATGTAACAATAGCTAAAGCTTACTAACTACAAGCAGTCATAGTTTTCTTTACATTGTACATCTATGGTGGTGCTTGGCTGTCCGCTGTCCTTCTCCCTAGTTCATTTTGGAATAGCTAGTTCCTGAATATTGAAATAGTGAATATGTGCAGCCACATGCAAATGTTGGATTCCATATTCTTAGTATTGGATTTGTAACCTTGGCTCAGTGGCTCACACATGCCTAATTATATAGGGTCTGGTAGTGTAAAGCTCATATGTCACTTCGATCACCACCTCTAATCCCCCATTGATTCTTGATAGCGTGAGATGGTGAAATTGTTCTGGCTTGTGTGGAGAGACTGGTCTTGGGCTGGGGCTGCTGCGACTAACCTTTCGCCCAGAGTTGGCGGAGCTGAGGTTGGCTGGCTGGGTGGCACTTTTCGTCGACCCATTTGGGAAAGTTAGTGGTGCGTTGCATGGTCAATTTGGATTTGATCAACAACTTACCTTGACAATTCGCATTGATCAACTGACCTGGCAAAGAAAAGAGTCAAAATCTGGATCAAATCGGTGAAGAAACACGACTTGTCCCTATTGAAAGGAATAGGAGAGATAGAAAGTGCGGGGAAGTTGATTTATTAGTTTGGAGGATAAATAGATAGGCGTGAGAGTACTTTACTGGTTGAAAAATAGACTGGCATAAGGGATAGGCAAGGGTAAACTGGATAGCCAAGTTCAATGACTGAGAAGTAGAGGGCTAGCACGAGCTGTGACCATTGCCAAGAACGAGTGCATTCTATACCTAGCGATAGGTCAAGATCCTTTTTCCTATCTATTGAAGATGCAAAGAGAGATGCTTCTTCCTCTTCAAGTTGGAAGTGCAAGAAGAAATGCGGTAAAGCGGTAAATAGGAGTTCCATCTACCACGCACTCGCCCCACACTCCAGTTCAGCATCCATACTCAGCTAGGAGGAAGGTGCCGGGGACACTATGAACACACATGTACTTGGTTGACTTCACGTCCCGTCTCACAACCGGGTAAGATCAAATAAACAAACAGCTTGCTTGCCCAATCCCTATTGAGAGGATTTCTTGAGCTTGAACTTCCTTTTGTAGCTCCGCTCACAGGGACTTCTTTTCATCCGCAATGAAGCTTATACCACCACTTGGCCAGTAAGGCCTGATTCAAAAAAGATCAATCACCCCCTTCCCTACTTCAATGGAAAAGGGGGAATCGCCCTTTCACAGCCGCCCCTCCACTAAATTGATACCTATCCTTTCGCCTAAGATGATCACGAACGAAGACAGAGAATTGCGTAGATAGGAGGAGGAAACGAACCAACCCGGGGCCCCAAACAAACAAAAGGGAATGAGAGAAATGATCGGAACGATTGAGGAAAGAAAGAGAATGGCGGCCCCTTTCCTTTCGCCCAGGGGGCATCGTCGTCGGGGACAGGCTTCGAGGGTTCTTCCATATTTAGATATAGAGATAGATGATGATAGAGATCTAGATCTTTCTATAGATAGATCCTTTGAGAAATTTCTATTGATCCGCTTTCAAGATCTATGAACAAGAGAGAAAAAAAATATCCATGTAAAAAAAAGAGATGAATAGATAGGGCTGAGCCGATAGCAGGACTGGGTACGATGATGGGGCGAGAGAGGGAAAAAAACCTTCGGGATGGATCGGGAAAAGTGACCTCCGGCTCAGCCCACGACTCCCTTTCCCTTCCCTTCGCATAGCTCACTCAAAATCCCCCTTTTTTCCCAGAATGAATTCGCCCGACACGACGAATCCTGCCCTCCTGTCTTTCTTTCTCATTGAATGAACCACTGCCTGGGACGCCCCTATGCCTATGAATTCAATGATTTAAGGGCCCCGGGAGGAAACTTCGGAAAGAAAGCCTACTGGTTGGTCTGGTTGTCCCCCCGGCGGTGCCCGGGCGGGCCTCGGTTCAATCTTGCCGATTCTACCTAGACATGGCTCAAAACGAAGGGGTAAGGCCAAGTGTTCTTAAAACTAAACTCTCAGTGCACTTCGGAGCACGGTCTTCCGTTAGGTCCTTTACGGACGACGAAAGCCCCTTGGCTATACTCTACTCTTCGCCTCCGGCTGTTCTGTTCTTTTCTTTCCTTTTGGCTCGGCGGAGCTGAGCTGGGTTCCATTACACTCTGTAGGAAATGCATAGACAGTCCACGCAGCAAACCGAGGCCCTGCGTGCGCCGTACGTACCGCCTACGAATAATAGGTAGCCCCACCCCAGGCAGAGTTTGTGAGCCGTGTAATAGGCGACCATTTCGCGCGGTTCGGGGGGCACTTGAATAAGCCGCCGGCACCCGGCTGCGTCTTTACCCCTATCCAATTTTTGGGCCAATTCCCCCTTCGTACTACCAAAAAATGAGATTCTTGCCGAATCCGAGTTTGCTGCTCCAACCATTACAAAACTAATACCTATTCTGTTTAGTACTTCAGGTGCTTCTCTAGCGTATAATGTCAATCTCGTAGCGGATCAATTCCAACGAGCCTTTCAAACTAGTACTTTTTGTAATCGACTCTATAGCTTCTTCAATAAACGCTGGTTCTTCGATCAAGTTTTGAATGACTTTCTAGTCAGATCGTTCCTGCGTTTCGGATATTCAGTCTCATTCGAAGCTTTAGACAAGGGTGCTATTGAGATATTGGGCCCTTATGGTATCTCGTACACATTCCGACGATTGGCCGAGCGAATAAGTCAACTTCAAAGTGGATCTGTTGTGCGAAGAGTGCGTTATGAACCGTGGCCGCCTACCTGCTTTGGTTGGTGGGGGCGGCTCCTCCGTTGTGGGTAAACGGGAAACCCGACTCTACGAACCCGAGGAAAGGCTGCACAGCTTCCGTAGGGTCGTTAAGACCGGAGCTTTTTGTAGTGCTAGCAGGAATGCAAGTGAATGAATCCAATCCCATCCCCTTTCAAATCGGCGAGGTAATACCTTATTGAAGTAGGGCACGCTACGGCAACACAGGACTGACGGGGTGGGGGCTTGCTGTCTACTTGGCGAGCCTTCACTGCCCCCTTCTGTAACTTCCCTTCTTTCGTCCGTCCACGAGGCAGTCAAAAGAAAGAGAGAAAGGGGCGGCTATAACGCAGGAGTCGTGGCGGTTGTATGCCACAAGGTCCCTATAGACAAGGGGACAAGTGAATCATCGCTTTTGGGCGCAGGCAGCCCTCTACCATCCATCCCATTGCATTCCTCTCATAGAGTACTGTACCGTCTCAGACCAGATACATCTATGGAAAGAAAGGATTTCATAGAAAATATTCATTTTTCTATTTTTTTGGATCCCCATGCATTCCGTTATTCCCGTAACTATGGATTGATTGTCCCTACCTAACTAAATGGTAGTGGTCTAGGGAGCGCAATTGCTAGAGCACGGGAGAATGAAGAGTAATGATTTAAGCAAGAGCAGCCGGACGGACTACTATAGTCAGTCTAGTGACTACTATAGTCTTTTCTTTCTTTGTAGTTAAGTAATAATGTTTGGTATAGCAGCCTTTCCGAGCGAGTCTCTGGGATCTCCTGTAAACCCCCATGATGTGGTAAAGGGAGGATATTAGGGGAAGCAGTGAGTGGAGATTCCCCTGCAGAGAGCCGGATGAGGGGAGACCCTCACGTCCGGTTCGGAGGGCGGGGATATCCCGACCCTACTATCATTATGCCTTTGCAATGTTACTTGGTTCAACTCCATTTGTGACCTTTTCTCGTATGTGGGACTCTCTATCTTCTTGGGTAGATTCTAGATCGTCTTTCATTTTGTTAGTGAGTAGTTTTCTTATTAATAAGTCAAGTCAAGAATAATAAGAGAACTGTAGGAGCTTGCCAGGACGGCTTGGTAAGCAAGCTACCTGTTATGTAGGCGCCAACTCCCAGTTCTTTCTCTTCTTTCTTTTTTCTTTTTTATTCTAGTTTTTTATACTATACGTATAATCACCTTTCCGGGGAAGGGGTAACATAGACGGAGGCACATGTAGACAGATACAGACTTTTGAAATCTTTTGCCTAAGCGAAGTAGATAAGTATGAGGGAAGAAGTATTTGATTGTCCAGCATGATCGGTTTCATAAGTCCAGTTGTGCCAGAAGCTAGAGTTGCCTTTATTAGTGGATAAGGGTGGGTTAGGCATGACATTCTTAATCGTAGACAAGGCGCGCTGCGGAAGAGCTTGATTGCTAACTAATTGCTTGCTTTTAACCAGTGACTGACTTACACGGCTACTACTTTCCTGAGTACCGCTTCAGAATCGTTCCTACTTTCCTTTTTAAAGGTCTTCCTCTCTCTACTAGGATTGACTCGCTTAGAAGTCGAGGGGGTCCCATTTCCATTCCTTTGCCAAAGACCCTAACGACAGCTTGAACTACCTCTTTGTCTCATTGATCCGAAAAGAAAGGAAAGAAGAGGATTCCTGGGAAGGATAGAGTATATCAGCAGGTTCATCGCACAGCTCACTCCCTTCAGGGAAAAAGGATTTGAGTGGAAGGTTGAGCGCCCCTTAACGTTTAGAAGTATCCTTTTTTCAACGGTTAGAAACCTTTCTATTCTAAGACGGCTAAGTCGAGGGCAGACACAACAGGTCACGAAGAGCTAGAGGATATAGAATTCCTATTTACCGGGAAGAAAAGCGGAAGGAAACATCGGCTCTTCCGAGATCTTATGTAAGGAATACTATAAAAAGTAGAGCTAAAAGATCTTCTCAACAAGAAATGTCTTTCCCGCGGAAGACTCTAACTCCTCATAGCATTACGCTAATCCGCAAATATCGAATGATGCTTCGACAGATTCAGTCATCCATTCAGCTTTGAAATCGGAGACAAGGAAAACAACTTCATAGAAGCGCCGCGGATCAATATAGAGATGCGAACCAATATCCTTTTCCTGGTGGACTCTGAAGTACTCGTCTTTTGCACAAGGCCTCGTGTCAAATAACATCCAACCACGTCCACGTCCTCCTACCTCGCCCATTTGCTGAGATCATCTACATTTTGCTTCGTGTCGAGCTCTAATCGGCCCAAACGTTTTCCTTCGGGAGGGCATTGCTGCTTTCTTTCTGTAGTGAGGCTGGCTCTTAAAAATGAGCTAAACTCTGATAGATTTAAAGGTCAATTTAGGTATTCTTATATGTATCGAGTGATTGTGAAGCGCATTCAACGCGCTAGATATGAACAAGGCTTGTTAGCATTGGCACGTGCATATGTTGGGTATGATATTTACTTTCCAGCATTTATTGATTTTAGAGGGCGCATCTATCGTGCAGGAATACTACACTTTCACGAGCGGGACTTTGCTAAATGTCTAATATCTTTTCCTATTGGTAGTGGTGATGTTAAGTTCACAGGAAAAGAAGACAAGGAAGAAGCTACTACTTATATGATTGAGCAAGCTGTGGGTTTCCATCATCATTTGGCTTTGCCCTTCCTCCTCGTTTTTCTTTGAGATTGGCAATCTTATCCACTTTTTTACTTTGCTCCACACAGATGAAGGCAAGCTTGTCTTGTCTTCGCTCTATCTTACCAGGAAAGTAGGAAATACACACCCCTGTTGGTTAAAGCAGACTCGTATGCCTATTCTGATGCGGAGGGATCAGCCACCTCTTTCTGTTCGAAAGATTCCAGACCTGACTTAAAGCCCTCTTTCACAAGACATTTGGTTGATCAGGATTTGGTAAACCTAGAGATCTGATTCTGGGATAGGGTAAATCTGTTCTTTCTGCTTCTGCCTATGCTTGTCTTTTAGCATTCGCCTATGCCTGTGAAAGGATTGAGATAGATATTGATATCTATCTGGGCGAAAGAGCACAAAAGGGAGTGGTTTGGCCGCTAAGAACTTAACTCCTAGGCGATGGAAATATAGAATCTATGTATGGCTCAGCCATCTCTTCTTGAACTTGCTGTGGAACTTCTCTATCTTTGTCATTAAAGGCTATGTATCCCTTTCCCTCATTAGTACTCAAGCACTAGAACCGCTTACTGATTCAACGACGGTTACTGATATGCCATGTTGATCGTCATTTCTCGTTGAATGGTTCTCCCTCCTGTAGCTCTGTGGGCATTCAAACCAGAGTTTATGCGGTTGGCTATGTCCCTTCTAGAACTTCGGGTTTCACAGACTTTTCCCACAATAGAGGCTTTGTTCTTTTTGATAAGCTCCCGTCTTTCCCTCTGCTTCTCAATATTGTTCATCCCTCTAGCGTTCGTTATGAGGACATTCATTAGGAGTTTGAGGTTAGATTTGATGGGGAACTCCCTCCTCTGTTGGAGGCACTTTTCATTGCTCTTGTTTGGCTCCGAGCCTTAGCTTTTTTCTTAGAGTTGCATTCACTTCCCTCACCTTTCGCAGATAGAATAGACTTCCCAACTAGCTGGATCCAAGAAGGCTTATCCGCAGCCAGGACACTGGGGGATCTATCTCTGAGTATGATATAGACTTACTCTCTCTGCTCCAGTAGAATGCTGAAGGATTGTGCTCTTTCATGGCCACTGAGACAGCAAGAATCTCGTCCAGAACCACAGGAGCAGTGGAGGTGGAACCAGCAGGATCCGGGATTAAGGCACTGGAAGGTTACTCAGATTGGTGGCCTGGTTACATAATGACATCTCCAGAGCTGACAGCCGATTCTAAGCCCGCAAAAAAAAAGAAATTAGACATAGGTAATGAGGAATGCTCAATGGCTTGCTCGGCTCCAATCTCGCATACATTACCAGTAGGAATCGCTTCAAGCTCTGGGGCAAGGTTATCAGGCTCAGGATTGGGCGCGCTAACAGCCTTACGAACCTGTGGAGGTAGCTTGACAGTTCTCAGAGGCATTAAGTCGATATTCCAGATTGTGCAGAATCCTTGGGCACCAAAGATTGAGTCACTTTCACCGGTTATGACCCGCGGCCTTGCAATTAGTACATGAAAGAGGAATCCATTCGTATTCGACACATTCTTCCTCAAGGCTTCCATTTCCGACGTCGATCCAAACCTTCGAAGGCTGCTTCTTTGCTCTATTAACTTCAATACAGACCCTGGCAAACACGAGAGGGGATTTGGTATAAGTCTGCTTCTCCATATAAAGTGGCTTACCTATAGTACTAGCAATCCTTCCTATAATATTGGATGACCAGAGGTGGAGCCCGAGCTGAGGGAACCGTACCCTCATAGGGACGCTCTGCAAGAGGTCTTTACGGACATCCAATCCTCTTTCCCATTTTTTCAGGATGAAAACCCGACCACCAATAAGCCAAGGTCCGCCTTCGAGCACTTTGGAACCATTTTCCCCCAGCAGGAATTGAAAGAGGAAAAAGCCATTCATTTATGAAATGATCTCAAGAGCCCCTCTGGGTTCCCAGATCTTAGGGAGGTCTTTATTGAGATATTCGAAAGGCGGGCCTCTCCGAATAAATAGTATACCCTTAGAGTAACTCAAACTAATTCCTACTTTTTTCGTTCTCCACGAGCTCTTCTTCCGGGCAGACGGCCACGATCTTCTCAGCCCTAGTTTAAGGTGAAAAGTAGTCGAGTTTTCTCTCAATGTCGCCCATAGCTCCATTACCAAAAAGGGTGCTCCATTGGACGGGGTTCCTAATATATAACTCCGCCTGCTGTTGAGGGTTCCGTCGCCGGTTGGTCTGGGGATCAGGAGGTTTGGGTGGAGGGGCAGGGGCGAAGAGCGAGGAGTCAGAAGTTCAATCGGATCGATGTTGGGCGGTTTTGTTTTTGGAAAGAGCTCGAAGCACAAGAGTGAGAATTTCAAAGCGGTTGCTAGAAAAATGGGATAACCAAATTGGACCCGAACTTACTTAGAATTGACGCTTCGTAGACTTCCTTCTTCCTTCCAATAGCGGGTCTCAGCCAGGGAACTTGCTCAATCTTCTGTTTTCATAATATAGCTTCACCGAACTTCCATACACCGATTGATTGTACGCTTGCTGTTCTCAACTGGGCCTCTGAATCTCCTCTGGTTTCACCTTTGCGAGTCGAAGTAATTTCCGGAAAGACACAGAGGAGCTATCATGCGTGGACCAGCAGTAGCCCTGTCCTCTCCTCTTTGTTGGAAGATGAGTACACATCGGGTAATCCGCCCACGAGAGCCCAATCACAAGAGGCTCATACAGAAAGCAATCAGCCCATAGCCCAATATCGAGACCACAGCCTATTATTCAAACCACAAAGGATCCGTCTTTCATCGTCCAATCTTCTCGATCGAACATATTGACATCAATACTCCTTTCCATGGCCATTCACGGCCCGCGAAGATCAACCACTCGTGCCCGAGATCACTATCCAATCAAAAACCAGACTTCCAAGATCCATCTCACTCAGACCCTTTTGAATGTAGCGGATAACAACGGAGCGGGGCTATCGAATTGATATGTATTCGAATCTTAGGAGCTGGTAATCACTGATATGCTCATATTGGTGACGTTATTGTTGCTGTAATCAAAGAAGCAGTGCCCAAAATGCCTCCAGAAAGATCAGACAGAAGTAAGACGAGCTGTAATTGTACGTACATGTAAAGAACTCAAACGTGACAACGGTATGATAATACGATATGATGACGATTGTCATTGATCAAGAAGGAAATGAAATCCAAAAGGAACTCGAGGTGCGATCGCTCGGGAATTGAGACTTATGAATTTCACTAAAAGAGTCTCATGAGCTCCTGAGGTATTATAAATACTAGTAGTAGAGACTATGATATAGTAGGGTACCAGAATATAGATCAATTAGTAGATTGTGTCTGACGCATATACATGAAAAAATAAAATAATTATATAATAATATTAATAAGAATTCTAATCTTAATAAAAGGAAGGGTTCGAATAGCATCTACTAATATAATATTATATTACCGAAAACTTTGTGAAAATACTTCTACGAGAAGGTTTTATTGAAAACGTTCGAAAACCATAGGGAAAGTAACAAATCTTTCTTGGCACGTGCCCCTGCTCCTGGTCTTCGAACTAGTCATTAATGGTCGGCAACATAGGTACCCTTTTTCGGTATGCGTTGCGAACACTTTCATTTTTAGCGTCTCATCTTCTCTGGAGAAGCTCAAATCGAACGGATAGAGCAGATGGTCCAACTACAGAACTTCTTCTTTTTCATTACTTCCATGGTCGTGCCCCGTGGCACGGCAGCACCCGTACTATTGAAATGGTTCGTCAGTAGAGATGTTCCCACTGGTGCCTCTTCTTCCAATGGTACTATAATTCCTATTCCTATCTCTTTATTCCCTTTTTTGGTCTATCTACATTCAAGGAAATTCATACGCTCCATGGACAGAGCAAAAAGTGGAGTGTTGGTCAAAGCAAGCCGCCCTATTCTATTACCAGACAAAATTGGGAGAAGCTCATCCGCTAGAAATGCTTTATTTCGTTTCGTTCCCGTTCTTCATTTCCTTATTATCGAATCCATGGGGGACTTGTCATATTTAGAATCTTTCTGCGGTCTGCTCTGTTTACAATTCTTTCGTACTCTCTTCTCTTTACCACGCGATAGGTCAGCGAAGCGTGAGCGGGCGCTCCGAAGTAAAGGCCAAACACTTCGGCCTAAGGGGAATGAGCAACAAAATGACAAGATGAGGTGCCCCGGGCACCCCCATATAGAAAGAAGGGTCGAAGGTTTTGGGCCTGTAGCTTTCCCCGCCCCCCCCTCGTCGAGTGGTGCTTGTTTGGGGGGTGTGCCACCTGAAATCGGGCTTGAAGCTCTCGCCTTACCAACGAGCCGACTGTTGATGGCTGTTGGTCACGACTACTACAAAAAAGTGAAGATGAATCTTTCTATTTCACATGGAGGAGTGTGCATCTTTATGTTGGGTGTTCTTCTGTCGTGCGACCCGATGGCTTATGTGCGACCTGTGGCCCACGCCTCCTATTCTATTTGTTCAGGGCGGGCGGCGTGAACTCTGATTCGATCCGGGTATTCAATCCCGCCGCTGAGATGCTCAGTTGACTCCTTAACCTTGATAGGAAGATGGCTTATTCCTAAATTCGTGCATAAGGGTAAGGAACTTTGGATGAATTAATGCGAATGGGTGTAAGCCTCGCAGCTCGGAAACACCCAGTGCTGACCACACTGAGAGACACGAAAGCGCAGGTAATGCCAGTTGGCGAAGTGGCGTTAAGCATCCCTAGCGGTACGCAAAGAGAGGTCGTGATGATATCATCTACGTCCGTACCGCTCCTCGTGGAGTAGATCCCGCATCCAACCAACCCTTTTTTGACCAGGGAACGGGAGAATTCCCACTACCGCAGGCAGGCCAGCCGGGCCGTGAGCGCGGTGGGAACGGGCTTCCCAAAAAGCGAGCCCCGGCCCGGGTCAGCATAGAATGGGGGGGGGACGGCCCTAATGTTGTGTTGGCCGGGTTGCGGGCGGATAAAAGCGGACGTGGGGACTCGGGTCGGGGCACAGCGTAACTAAGAGAGCCATTCCATTTAGTGCGAGACAGAATGGGCGGGCACAAGCGGTCTGGTGTCCGAGCCGATTGGTCAGACGACGACTACTGCACATATTATATTAGCCGCCTATCCCGGAATGGACTGGGATGGAAACGCGAAGCAACAAGCAAGGGATGAGCGCTTTGTTGCTAAAGCGCATACGTTTTCTTGCTGGGTCGGTTTGTTTTTTGGGGGTGGGGCAATAAGCTTGCTTCTTCACAAGCTTATCCCCGCCCCCTTTCCTGTCCGTCCCGACCGGCAGCAGTTGGGTCTCCCCATCTCTCCTCAACTTCCCCGGTCTTCGGCCCGAGCTGTATGAGGCAGAAACTCGTCCCACGTACGGTTCGGAGGCCGAGCCCCACCCCTGCAATAATGGTGCAGCTTAGGTCAACTAATACGAATAAGATACAGTTCACTCAACGATTGCCTTTGGGTCCCGAACTCCATATGGGGAAGGAACGTTGTTGTTTGCGAGGTCTCGATCATTTACATGGACCCACTTCTCATTCCATTTGTGGGAATTTTTTGATTTATAAACCGTCCCCAACGAGCGAAAGGTTCATGTTTGAACATGATGAATCACTTCGTGCCGACCTGTTGCCCATAAACTTTCCTGCCTCATATGAGAATGGAAAACTGGAAGATTTTCTGCATCGGTGGATGAAGAATCACGAACATAAGAATTTCTGGTTTAGCATGTTCCCAGAAAGAAGATACTTTTTTTCCATTCGAGAAACGAGGAGCACGACTGAAGTGGCTATACATACAAATCCATTTACGGATCTATATGCTCCGATTGGAACTGGAAGTTCCAGAACTGGCGGCTGGTATACCACCATAATGAAATTGCCTTTTATTTTTAGTATTCGGATAGGATTTCTGTTGGCTTCATCGGGAGGCTCGCGTAGTTTGTTACGTCAACTCCAAAAGGATAAGTTGCATTGGAATCGAGAAAGTTTCGTTCATAATTGCATAAAAGGAGTCAAAATAGTGGCTGCGGCGCGTCGAGGGTCAACCTTGATATCGAATAACCTTTCGAGCCTTCCCCAATGGATCTCTATCCTCCTTTGAAACCAGTAGAAGTTCACTGACCATCCCTGTCAAACATAACCCAAGGTAGGATCGAGAGGAGAAGAATAGGACTCTTGCTAGTATCATAACCTCTCGATGGGAGAATTCAACCATTAGATTAGTGGAAAGAAGAAAGAATGGGAAGAAAGCAGCCATGGGCAAGCTTTAATTAATATAAATAAGTAGGAGTTACAGCCTTTAAATTAGAGTGAAACGAGCCTTTGACGTAGTCAGAACGACCGATCTATTATTTTTTTTTCGAGTAATAGCGGAAGGAGTGCCAAAGCCCATTTTAGTAGAAAGCAGCTGCCCTTTTTTAGTAATGCGGAGTGACATAATCAATCGAATTCGACTGGTTGGTTCCCCTTATTAGTCAATTGCTTTTGACGTATCAGGTGGGAATGGGAGAGCCTCTTTTCTTTCCGCAATGGAATCGGCTTAAGCTCGACCTTTTCTTTCATTTAGGGAAAAAAAATGTCGTTTTTCTTTGTTTAGAATATCAAAAGACATCCCACAACCCGGTCTTAGGTTCAGAGTCGCTTTGTGGGAACTTCAAGAGAGAGAAGAGAGATCATAGCTTAATATCAAAGGTCAGGTATACCTGCCTACGTTCGGCATACACATTCACTAGTTCCATTCGGTACCTTTCTATAGATGGAATCCCGATTCGACTTTCAAATGCAAGAGCAAGAATGCCGTGAGGGAGCCCTATCTCAAAAATGCAAGGCCAGATCCCACTTTCTTTAATCGAGCGGGCAAGGGATCGATCTATTCTTTTCAGAGAAAAGGTTTTCAAAAGATATCCCGAAGGGGTCTTAGATAAGGTAAGGAGTGACAGCTCTATTCAATAAGCTGGCTCTTTAAGGGAAGATAGGGCATCTCCTAAAATGTGGAAGTTTGGTGCTTTAGAGATAGGGCCGGCACGCTTTGCTGGAAAGCAATAAGTCAACAAAACAAGGTAGGTCTACCCCCTAATAAAGGTTTCGCTCGACGACCCTGTATCCATTCTCGATTAAAGCACGGAGAGTTAGGTTTATTATCTCCAGTTTGATGCTATCTTCTCCACGACTTGGTTCTTATGGATCTCCTCCAGGTCCTAGGCATCTTGTCTCTAGCTCTGCTCTCTATCGGTAGTCAAATCAGCACTTTGTCTTTGCCTGTCTCTGTCCATTCCTTCAACACTGATGGACTCGGAGTGGCATAACCCCTTTAAGAAGAAGCATAAGACCTCAAGCGAGGAGATAGAATAGAAAGAATGATAGCCAGTTCTTTGAAAGTGGGAAGAAAGCCAAGGATACGGTGGTGTGTAGGGTCTTTCAAATCAATCAGGAAAGCGTGAGCTGAGAAGGAACACGGCTTTCCGCGCCTTAACAAGTGGATCTACCAAGAATTGCTTTTTCAGCCGTTACTTATTATATAATAGCTCGATCCGCTCACGCATGTGATTACCCGCATGACCCAAGAAGCTACGGACTTCCTTCACTGGAGGAGGCAAGCGATCCTCAACTTTGGCTTTATCAACCTCAATTCCTCGCGAGGAAACCAAATGACCGAGGACAATACCCTCTTGAACCAGGAAATGACACTTCTCCCAATTGAGTACCAAATCAGCTTCAAGACAACGCTGTAGAACAATCTCAAGATTGGCCAAACAGTCATCAAAATTCCGTCCCGTCCATAGACAGTGAAATCATCCATGAAGACCTCCATGATTTTCTCAATCAAATCTGTGAAGATAGACATGACACATCGCTGAAAAGTCCCTGGGGCATTACAGAGACCAAATGGCAACCGTCGGTAAGCAAATGTACCATAAGGACAGGTAAATGTTGTCTTATCCTGGTCCGACGGATGTATCGGAATCTGCAAGAAGCCTGAGTACCCATCGAGGTAGCTGAAATAAGAATGACATGCTAACCTCTCAAGCATCTGATCAATAAAAGGCAAAGGAAAGTGATCCTTCCGGGCGGCCTTGTTAAGCTTGCGATAATCTGTACACATGCGCCAACCGGTGACAGTCCTAGTGGGAATCATTTGACCTTTCTCATTTGCTAAAACAGTCATGCCTCCTTTCTTGGGTACAATATGAATTGGACTGACCCACTGACTGTCAGAGATAGGATAAATGATGTTAGCACCAAGAAGCTTCAATACCTCTTTCTTTACAACTTCTTGCAAATGAGGATTAAGCCTACGCTGGTGCTCGCGCGTCGGCTTAACATCATCCTCGAGAAAGATTCGATGCATGCAGACTGTAGGGCTGATACCCTTCATATCATCTATAGAATATCCTATGACAGCTCGATATCGACGAAGAATTTCAAGAAGACGGTCAATCTCCATAGGAGTCAGACGAGAACTCACAATAACAGGATATGTATTATCAGATCCAAGAAACTCATATCTCAAATGCTCAGGAAGAGGTTTCAGATCTACCTTAGGAGCTGAAGATGGTATAAGATCATAAGTAAGAGAAGCCTCCTGAGAAGAATCAATTAGAGCTACAGGAGATGGATCAATAGAAGTATGCTCATTATAAAGAATAGACTTCTCATCCTCCAATGCTGACACATCCTCTGAACTCAAATATGTCTCAGTAACACACTCATCAATCACATCAATGGTGAAACACAGGTCTGGACAGTGAGGAAGGTGAGTTGGATGCCTCATGTCAAATGATACTTTCTCCTCACCAAATTGAAGCGTGAGCTTAGCATCTTTCACATCGATGACAGCCCCTGCAGTAGCTAGAAAGGGTCTCCCCAAAATAATAGGCTCGCTCTTATCCTCCATCTCCAAGACAACAAAATCAACTGGAAATGCGAAGTTACCAACTATCACAGGGACATCAACCAAAATGCCTGCCTGATGGCGATAAGTGCGATCAGCAAGCTGGAGAGTCATGGTAGTCGGCCGTACATCACCCAAAGGTAGTGCCTCGCAGACAGAGAGGGGAATCACACTCACACTAGAGCCAAGATCACATAAAGCACGGAAACTTTTAGATCCTATCAAGCATGGAATACAGAAACTGCCTGGGTCATCTAACTTGGGGGGTCTCTTATTTTGAATGACTGCACTGCATTCCTTAGTAAGAGTAACCACTTCTGGCTCGTTAATGTTTCGCTTCTTTGTGAGCAGCTCCTTAAAGAACTTTGCATACATCGGAACATGTAAGACAGCATCAAGGATGGGGATGGTAATCTGCGCATCTTGAATCATCTCAAGAAACTTAGCAAACTGCTTGTCTTCACTTGACTTCTCAAACCGTTCTGGAAATGGCTGCTTCGGCTTGGTAGGTGGAACTGAAGTCGAACTGATTGATGATGGATCATTAGGAGCTATAGCTGGTGGTGTAGAAGAACTAGGCTGTCCAGCAGTAGTAGTAGTGGACTGCTGAGGTACCTGCTGGTCCTGTGGAGAAGCCATTGGCTGGCTAGGCCGGAAGGCAGGTGGTACATACAACGGTGGCGTTGGGAGAAGAGGATCAGTTGTAGTCTTGCCACTCCGAGTAGTAATGGCTCCACAATGACCACGAGGGTGAACTTCAGGTTGAGCTGGAAGTCTCCCTTGAGTGCTTGCAGATGGTTGTGAGGCTACCAAGCTATCCATACGAGTGGTCAATGTTTGCATAGAATCCCTTACACCAAATATTATCAGTCCTTTGGAATAGAATACCTGTCTGCACCTGCAGCAGCAAGATCTAGTTTTACTAAAGCGGCTTCCATTCCTTATTCGTCAGCGGTTGGATACTTGATATACGCTATGGTATGTACTCGGCCAACCATTGCGCATGCAGTTTTTTTAGTAAGCAGGTTTCTTCCTTATTCAGGGAAAGCTCATTGGGAGGCAGTGAAATGAGTCTTAAAGTACTTGAGAGGTACGTCCAAGTTTGACTTGGGTTTCGTTTCGGAAAGAAAGAAGGAATTTGTCCAATAGTAACAAATGGTGCCTCCACAGGTTGACATCCGATCCAACCTAGTAGTAAGCAATCCGCCAACCTTTTGTTTCATCAAAATTCCTCTCTACGTCATCTCCTTCTGAGGAGCTACTGCCTGAAATTCATCCCCACACTTTGCATAGGCCCGCAAGAGCATTTTTTACATGCGGGTTACTCTCCATCCAACATTTGTCGATATAAACTGTCCACCTATTATATCCTTCCTGCATTAATCAATGCAATGGCAAGTGCATAATATGTCCTCAATGTAGGTTTGATGCGAGCACCTTGACATTTCTTCATGCAGCTCAAAAGCTCTAGTGGAATCGCCGCAGCATCCTGAGATTTGCATATTATATATGTGACCACATCAGGGATTAGCCCTGGATCTCTTAGCCCACTGAAGATTTCCTCAGCTGAAGATATGCGTCCTTGCCCACAAATTCTATAAGCGAATTGAAAGATAGGACAGTTGGATCAACTCGGAAATCTCCTCAAATGAGTTCCTTATCACTGCATCAGATGCCCCGCATGAGATTGTCCTTACCAATATCTTTACGCGCACCCTGCTTTGGTTATCCACACCACCAATGCAACTAATTTCTGATCCCAACTTCATTCCTTTTATTTATCCGCGTTATATCATTCGAGTAATCTTATCCCCACCTTCGTCAGAACGCTTCGAAGTCGTGTTCCAACTGAACGGACCCACATTCGGATATTGCAAAGTACACGGCAATGCTTAGGCTGGCTACCAATTCAAGGATGATGAGTAGGATATTCACTCCATGCTCTTAGGGAGTTCTTTATGCTGTGCGGTTACCGCCTTGCCACTATAGATCTCGTTCCTGAGATGAAATTCACTGTTCTCAGTGTAGACTATGACACTGTCCCATAATGACCAAGGGATGAAACCGGCTTTTACATAACTCAGCAGTTCCTTTGTGTACTTGCAGACGCTGGTGACGATCTGTTTGTTGTTAGTTCTCATGAGCACAGAAACTGATAAAGTAATAATTTACCGCAGGGATTCTGGGGTTATAAAATGGGTGAAGCCCTCAAGCCTCGGTGGAAGAAGTGAAATCAGTTCTCGCTTTGAGACTTCCAGATTGCACCGCAAGTAACGATGGAATGCAAGAAAGAAGACTCAGGAATGAAATCAATCAAACCTCCTACTCATACTACCCCCTCTTCCCGATAAGCCCTGTCTTCTTCGCCATCTACTTTAACACGTAGTCCTGCCCGTGTGAAAGCTGTCAACACACCCCGCTCACTACGACGGTTCGACAACCCTACTACCATTCCCGTAAGGTGGGCGGGCTTCATGTAAGGTGGCCCTCTTCCGTATTGATAACGTAGATTTTAAGCACCTAGAAGGAGGAAAGTCACGAAGTCATCAGTAGGAGTAGTGAAAGCAATACGAATCAATGAATTGAGGGCAGTCGAAGCAGACAGTAAATTACTTGAAATAAAGATAAATAAGTGCTCGAGCAATTGATTATTAAGTAAGTAGGCGGCGTAGAAGGGGCGGTTCTACTTAAATGAATGGCTCGTTCATAAATCCACTCGCTTGGCAGCAGTCCATTCCTACCGTACTCCGGCTATTCTATCTGTCTGTGTATCGCGTAGAGCACGTACTATGAATCCAAGTTCCCTAGTGTCGGACTCAACTCAGTCTGGTAGTGTCCCTGGTCCTATCGAAGCAGCTACTTCATCCCTGGTGTAAGGGCTTGTAGCTTTCAATGTGTTCTTTCTTGCAGTAAAGTAAGGAACGATTGATCTCTCTTTTTTGAGGGACCATAGGCCTTAGGCTTAGTCCTAGAAGGTTGAATGCTTTCGCTACGCCCCGCATAATGAAACCTATGTCTTAGAATTAGGAATTTGCTTATATAAGCAATTCTAAGATCCTTCCTCTATCTCATAGTCAAGTACTACGTAGGAATCAATAACAATTGAATAATACATAATTATTGCTGCATGCATGTTCACCTAAAGCATTTCTTACCACTTAAGTGAACGAGGGGGATATCAGTATTTTTACTGACGGCTGTTGTCTAATTATTGAAATAGAAACACTCCCTTCCAAATGCTATTGCCATTCTCCATTCCGGTCTGTAGTAACGTACTTAGCGCACTAGTTCAATTTATTTATTCACTCTTCCTAGCATTGATAAATCAAACAAACTATGACAAATTAAAGGAGAGGAAAGGCAGGATCTGCTGATGAAAGTGGGCCGGAGCCAGAACTAGGATAGGGATCAGATTGGGAGCAGGTTAGATGCAACCGCCGGGAATCCGACTTCGAAGTACGAGCAGGGATATTCGATAAAAGGAATTCCAATCGGAATAAAGGGTGAATTCGATTAGTTGAACAGGCAGCAGATGAAGTGATGGGAGCTAGCTCACTTCCTTCAATGAACGGATTTGCCTTGATTTGAGATTTCTAATTGAATCAAACTCTCGCCCTTTTGAGATTGAGTTACTTCCTTGCCTGGGCTAGTCGTAATCCCTTCTTCTGTACAAGATGGTTAGAGCTAACCCCAGTACTACTCCTTTGGCTGCAGAGTACCACCTCTTCCTCAACTGGATCTGGTATTCTTCCTCGAACCAGTGCTTCCTCGGAGGATGGTTCTACTTACTGTCCCCTCTACTTTAGGTTTGGAGTTCAGCTACACCTTTTGGCTTTGCATGAATGCCATTTTCCTCTGTGTCTCTTTCCTGCGGGTGCTTGGTCTTTTGCTAAACTTGTTATTTGGCTCTCTTCTTTGTCCCTAGTTCCTGTTTCATGCCTAGTTTCTATAACAGTACCTGCATCCTGCCTTTTAGCTTATCCGTGGACCAGTGCTCTTTCTTTATCGAGAGAAGGGGGGAACTTTATCACATCGAGGGTGGAGCGGTTGAAGAACCATCCATGTCGAACTCGGCTAACCCAATCCTTTCTTTTCAAATGCTTTCTTAAATTAGAAATTGCACCTAGATGCCCGACTTCGTATCCCACCCTCTCCTGCTGACCCCTTTATGCGTACCTGAAGCCAGATCGTTTTTCTCGTAGACCGCTCCTGATGTGACCCGTTAGCCCATATCTAATACTTAGTAAAGCCCATCACCAGTCTTGCATGTAAAAGGGCCTGTGGTATGTCTTTAAGGCCCAGAACACTCTGCTCTCCGAAATGAAAGCCATGTACCCTGTGCAAGCAAAAGTGGAGTGGCATGAATAGCCGAGATTGTAGCGGGATATTCATCACACACCCCAACAAGTTCAAACGATGGTTTACAAGGTGTTGAGTCACTATCTTCCTAAAACAATCCACACGAGCATGGTATGCAGACAACCAATCCATACCAGCATCAAAATATCGAAAGTCTAAAACGATAAGATCCGCCCTGATCTGCTCTCGTAATAACATAGTCCTTTAATACTTGCTTTGTAAGCAAGGAATCACCCATTGGAGTAGTTACTAAAAGACTTGCATGGAGCTAGCACAGTCTCACTCTTGTACCGTCCTGGCATAAATAAGAGCTTGTGTCTATAAACAAACTACCTGGCCTATATCTATATAGTGACGTGTTTTTCTACGTTCCTATCATTGGTAACGAAACTGACGAACTAACATACGAGTTGTTTTCACAACTAAACTTATTATATTACAACTGGCAACTGAAATAGAGAATGCATAAACAAACAGCTAGTAGGCACCTTGAAAGCGGATCAGCTAATTCACGGTGCTCTTAACTTTATGGTGCTGAGAGTATGAATTCTTTAGGTTGTAAGGATTCTTACCTAGAAAAGTCTATTCCCGTTTCTGAGGACAATGCTGATGATGGTGGAAACAATGATGATAATGGTGAAGATTCTTCTATTTTCCCTGGTAAGTGCTCCAGATGCAGTTGCTTTAGTTGACGTAGTGAGTGGAACCTAATTATCTGTTTCCTTGAATACCAGAGTTGCCTTTTGTAGATGAGAAAGCCAACAATTTTGCAAGGAGTTGATAATTGCACTTGAAGTAGTAAGTTTAAAGACAGTTGAAACTTAATGGCACCGTTTAACCAAGCACTCTTGTAGCTTCCTCCGTGTTCAGATCGGTGAGGCAAGAGACGAATTCATCGTCCTCCACGATATCAAACTCCAGACCATGAAGACAGATTAGTCCTGGCCTCTATGTGACTCTGTGTGTATGAGTGTGTGTTGTTACTATTTGTGAGATTTCTTACTCTGATTTCATTTGTTTCACTCACTTTTTCTATCTTTTTCTGCATTCTTTCCTTACACTCTTTCTCTGTAGGTTAAGCCTATTTCCCTCGATTTCTCTATTGCAATAGCTCTGTTGCCAAAGAATAGCTAAGTTGCCAAAGAAGGTCAATCCCGTTCTGCCAAGCGATAAGCTGTGCCATTCTTTCCTTCTACAGAGTAAGGAGAAGCAAGAGTTCTCCCAAATACAGTAGTGGATAACAGCAATAAGTAGTTGATAGCAAAAAACAGTTCAAGGCAGAAGTCTCTTGAGAATGCAAAAGGCCTGCAAACCTAGTTCACACGAGCTTTCACAGCGTGCCTTTATTTACGCTAAAAGCAGTCTCATCAGCAGTGAAAGTTCCTAGCCGAATAAAAAGTTTCAGAAGTCAAACCTAGCGGCCTTGCAATGATAAGTAGTCCAGTCTAAGAAGAAGTGTTGTGATAATAAAAAATACTAGCCGAAAAAGCGGTTCCATTCGAATACTCTGCTGCGAGAAAGAGGTAGATCTTATTAATCGACAATCTGAAAGTCTTTGTGGGACATAAAGAAATAAAACAACAACTGGTCTTTGCTGATGTATTCTTCTTGTTGTAGAAGTTTGATTTTTACAAGTTCATGATATGAAGAGCCTTTAGATGACCCTACTAAGAAAAGTAAAGTAGAGGAAGACTAACCAGATGAATATGCTTTTTTCACTTGGGACTAGGGCTTGCCTTCTCTTAACGGTAGAAAAAAGGAGCTCTCCTAAGCAGTAGCAAGCGCTTGATGCTATCTCCGACTTGAGTCTATAAATTCCTTATGAGCTAAGCAGCATACTTGATATGTTGGAATAGAAGGAATGAAAGATCCATCTTTGTGGGTTCGGCCCCCACGGAGCGGTGTGTATCATGGGGTTGAGTACAAAGCATGTTTCAGACCTTGGGCGGGGCGGTGACTTTATTTTAGTAGAATTTCTCAAGTAGGAATAGATCTATTCATAGTAGATCTCCATTGTTAACTCAGCTTGTGCCTGTTCGGGAGAAGTTGGGTGCCCCGGCTCATAAGAACAGAAATCTGCTATTTCTTCGTATGCTTTGGTTTTGGAACCTGCGTCAAAGGCACTGAAGGGACACTGGAAGACTAATTTGGACTCAATTTTGCCCTGATTGACCAATTTCCATAATTTATACTGATGCAAGCCCTATAAACTACTCCCACCCTTCTACAGCCGGAAAGGAAACCGCATCCAAGAGCCATTGGCTTACCACCCGGAGAGGACAAAGAAAGCTCCCACTATTCAAAAGGAAGACCGGGAAGACGAATCCAAACCAGGGCTCTGGAAAGCAAAACCGTCTCTAGAGAGAAATTGGGTCTCCATTTCACTTTATTTTCAAGGGGAATCAAAGCAAATGCTGCTCTATTATCCAACGGCCCCACCCAGATCTGCTTTCTATCTCGGTAGTCTGGTATGTGTAAGTTATACCAGCCTGACAACTAGATTGTTGGAGTTCCATTAAGTCTTCCCTGAAGCTGGTCCCTCTGTGAACTACTGAAGCTGCTCTTTCCTCCTTACCAGTGAAGTACTAAACAGAAGAGGCAGAAAGAGAGTAGCTCCTATCTGACCCTGCCGGGCTGACCCTCCCTAAAGGGCGGGAACTATTGCCACCTCAACCTCCGAACTCCGAAGAATCAGACTCAGACGGAGCTGCATTACCGGATTGCCATCCTTCCTTACTTCTGTCACTTGTCACTGGCACTGATCTTTCTCTCTTCGATGCCGTCTGCGGAAGATCGGTTGCTGTCAGTGAACTTCTTTTGAACAAAGATTTGATACTAGCTCGTTCAATCAATACTTTTATCGAATCTACCTCCTTTCCCTCCCCGCTATGCCTATTCTCTTGCGAATCCAATAATATAAGCCCTACAAAACCTATTAAATACACCGAAAGCCTTGTTCATGCCAGTCTATAAACCACATCCAAATCAGTTCTTGCGGAGAATAGCCTTTTCCTTAAAAAGACCTAACTTCACGAAGCCTTAGAATAGTTTCGGGTAGTCTTTGCCTTATTGGTAAAAGAGACCTCAAAACGGAGACCTCGAAGTCCCCGCAGAGCTGAAACCTCTCCTTGAAGAGTTCCGAGACATCGTTCCAGCTGATTCAAATACCTAACTAAGCGACCTGAATGGAAGGCTAACCAATGAATGAACTGTTCTCCCCAGCTGTTACGAACTATCAGATGGTCAAGAATTGACAGGAATGAAGGGAATTCTAAATGGATGTAAGAAGTTGCTGGATGGTTTGCTCCAATGAAGAGGTACACCTAGGTAGGAGGGAGGGAGCTTTCCCACTTTGCAGCCGAGTAGTTCTGCCGCTCCGCGTTGGATAGGAAAGGGGTGGAGAAGGTTCATTTATCAGGAATCTACTTGTTGCATAATGCACATGCCACAAACGATAAAGTGGAAGCACACTCAGATGAAGAGGATGGTGAATTGATCAATAATCCCATTTCTTTTTTTGCTGAGAAATCTTGGATCAAGACATACAAGGCAGCATTGGTCAAACATAGGACTACCTAGGCTAGGTCATTCATTGCTTGGTCCGCTATATTCGTTTTGTCTTCTAGTTCTCCACCACAGGGACTTCCTACTACTCCGCCGAATCTCTCATCTGAGAAAGTAGGTCACCTGGGTCGGGTAAAGCAGCGTAGATAAGGCTGGAGTTTATGAACAAGTTGATGTCTACTAGGGCATTGACCGTACAAGCAGGTAAGTATAGGGCTCGGCTAGGAATTCGTTTATGCTTATATTTATAAGCTTTCTTCTCACTAGGTAGGGCGGGCAGTTGGTCTTATTGCCCTGCATCATATGAGAAGGAGTTCTTCCACGAAATAGAGGTCGTCTATGGTCTTTGTGGCATTGATGGATAGTACTGGTCTGTTGTCAACAAATAGACTGGCTAGGTCACAGTCTGCTAAGTCTACTAGTGGGATATGAATATGCATTAGTAGTAGTTATTGCTGCCGGATTGGTATTAACAGTTGGTCAAGTCTAACGTAACGTTTTTCAAGTAGAAGGATAGGGCATTAATTACCTGGGGTCGATAGGTACACCTTTAGAATCAATTATTAGCACAAAGCTCTCATCTCACTTTTCATAGGTAGGCGAAAACTCTATAGTGATAGTGTAGTGTATATTGGCTTGGATTCTTTCTATTGTTATGGGAAAGGCATATCCCCACCCAGTTCTTCTTCGTCTTAATTAATAACTCCTTCCTGAACTTCAAAGTACGATAGAAACTGACTTATATCTCGTAGGAAAACTAGAGAATGAGCCATCTCCATCTCGTAGAGAAACTAGAGAGGTGCTGGGCGCAGCTGAAAGGAAATCCAAGAAGAGTCCATGAAAGGCTAGCACGATTAGGATCCTTTGTAGGGTTTATCTCGGAAGAGAAGGCTATGAAGCGAACATCTCTTCTTTGGGAGAGAGGGGAAGATCTATGCAGGACACTTAACCCGTGCCGGAGGACTGCACACAGCTGGTACAACCTCGTGTGGTACATTTTACATGTTCTTACAAGTCCGATGGTACAGTTGACCTAGTATCGAATTATTATAGATTCCGTTGGCAGCCATTGCCCCCCTGCATGTCGTCTGACACGACCGAAACGAAACTTTACACCCCCTAGCAGCCCCCTGTCGGCATCGAAAACGGAGGGAAGTGCGCGTGCTGATGTTTAATCATGCGATGCCAATGATGTAAGCGCGGGCCCGCAGGTGCAGACAGGTTCGTCGGGGGTTATGCAAGCTTCAGAGGTGGGGGGTACGATTGTGGAAGATCGCGTGGAGGCAGGGGTTGGAGATGTGATGCAAGGGTGCGGGGAATTGGGTGGAAGGACAGTCGTTAATGTGGAGTCAGGTTTGACGGGCGTGAGGCAAGAAGTGGAGGGAAGTGGGATCTAGATTAGAAGAGATAAATACGATATTCCTGATCTGATACCCGCGGACGATCCCTAGCCTAGCTTGGCAATCCCTTGAAAATGCAATGCATTTTCCCTTGAGATGAAATTGCTTTTTCGGTGGCAACTCAAAAAAACTCTCAAATCAACTCACGCATATTCCCTTGCTTCTGTTAACTACGCATATCTCCTGTTTCTATACTTGCTAGCTAGCAACCTCTTATCACACAGAAAGCGTGACATGAATGCATACCCCCGTGTATACAACTCCTTACTATCTCTAATATACCGTTGCTTGTTCGGCGCATAGACCTATTATTATTATCGGTCAGGCTTTCCTTTTGGCAGGTGATTACTATATATAATATAATATAGCGGGCTTTCCCTTATCCGTTCGCTTAGGTATCTGACTGTGTAGCGTAGTTCGCCGATTCCCGGGGCCGGCACGGCACAACCGGATCCCCATCCTTAGCCAAAGTCCGTACTTGACCCCGTTCCTGATCCCCAATGCCAGGGTTGAATAGTAGCCAGCCATGAGATCTATACTTTATCCATTGGTCAAGTAGCATAATTGTTTACCTGGTCTTTCTTCTTGGATAGATATGGCCCTACCTTCCTCTTGAGGAATCCGTTCATGATGCCCTGGCTAGACCTGTGAATCCCCTCACCACCAATTTGAATACAAGACGACTGCCTGGTTCAATCCTACCACTTTGAGGGCAGGCCACTCTGATTGGTAGAAGGAATATCCCCCAGAGCGGAGGAAAAGCCGACTTCGAGCAGTGGGAATCGAAAAGGAGAAAGCTGCTTATAAACAAGCAAGGATTGGAAAACAAGTGCTAAGTTTCATTTCAGAGAAGTGAATAAACCTCAAAAGGCCTAGTCGATGGTAGTTTGGTTGGGCCAGTGTAGAACCGGTGCGCCCTTGTCCGTCCGTTCATTGGAATGTTCTCCGTAGGAAAGCAGGTGAGAAAACCGTAACTCGGAAAGCAGGAAGGAATTGTTGGATTGATCGAAAAAAGCAAAAGAAACGTAACTCGGCCAACGACCGAACTCGCGTAATAGATAAAAGCATTGATTAGTTGGCTCCGGTTTGAAGAATATCCCTCAGATCGAGGATCTATCTTTCGAAAAGAAAGGGTTGTTGTTGCTAGCGGGAAGGAAGGAAAGAACTACTCCACTATCGACGGGCTCCTATCAAGATATACTAGGGAGAGTCCTCATTCGTAGGGGAAGCGATATAGAATGGAAGCAAGAAAGGAGGGTAGGTGCTCTTTCTCTTGGCAAATTGAAAGAAGCTAAAGGAGAACATGGCGAATTGGAAGGGAACTATCTGCAGACTAATTACTAGTATGATCCAGTTCTTCTATAGCAAGCGGGGGAGTCAAGCCAAGTAGAAGACAGATCTACTGACGGACGGATACCACTAACTTACTATGCTAGAGAAAAGGCGACCAAACGGAAGATAAAGAATAAAGTAATGCATTTTCAAGATGGAGGACAGATCTATTGCTTTCTAAAGAGATGTAAGCAGTACGGGCTCGACCACAGGGAAAAAGGGTTACTCACTAGCATGCGATATCCATCAATACGATCCGATGTCTGCGCTCAAGCCGAACCTGATATGCGAACAAACAGGGTTAGCGGAAACAGGAAATGTAGTAATTCGAGTAAGTCCAACCTTCAAGGAAGAAGGAAGGCAATCCGTCGCTTGTTCGTTGCAAGTTCTTTCCTTTCCTCAGCTCCATCTCCATCCCCTGCTCTTAGATTAGAGTGAACCCCGAAACTAGTTTAGTGCCTGAACGAGATTGCTGGCACGCGAGAAAACTAACTCTTTCTTCTGTTTATGAAAAACTACATATCAAAAGCTAGTAGTGTACCCTTAGTGCCGTAGTGCCAATCTACTCCGAAAGAACAAGCTTCTTTGCAAAACTACTTCATACTATATTACTTGCCGGCATAGATAAGTACTTGATAGGCTGCTTTATCTTTCTATCTACTAGCAGGCTTGACCTACTATACTTGATTGTTTGCATGCCGAAAGAATATTCTATGAGCCTATATTCAAGCAATGCCAGTAAAGACAAAGCAAGTAGTGCTCCTATCCCACTGAAACAATAAGCAAGACAGGGCCCTGAAATCAATGGAAAGTATTTCTAGAAAACTCTAGGTGAATGGCATAAGCAAGTACTTCACTTCAATCCAGCAAGATCAATTCTTTCGTTCGCGGTTTGATAGCTAGGAAAGCATAAGATAAGTGAGAGATTATTTTCTTTCCTTTGAATAGAACTGATTTAGGCTTTTGGCTTTTCAGGTATATCCCACCATTCACTTTAGTTTGGCAATTATCCTCCTTCGATCCTTATCCCCGATTATCTCGTCTTCGATTGATCTATCCGCTCCAATCGTTTCTTGCGATTCGACCCCTCCACTCAATCTCTCTCGCCTCTCTCCATCTCTTTCGTTCCATCTTCCTCCCTAGTCTCTGTCCATCTCTTTCACTTGCCCCTGCGCCTAAAGGAATGGCTCGTTTCATCAATTCCCCGACACCAGGCTAAGATGAGTTCATTCCACTCAAATACCTTTGAATAGCACAGTGGATATCATTGCTAGAATTGAAAGACTAGAGCATATTGTCGTCTAACGTGTGTGACTCTACTTACGAATTGTCATTTCAAACCAGACTTAGTAAATTTCCGGCTGGCCTGGCGGCTGCTTCTATGAGGTCATATTTCCTTTCACTTTGGGAGATACCACCTACCCGGCATGTTCTAATAGTAGTAGTGTTGGGCTTGTCCTAAATATAGTAGTTCATTGGATCTGATAGGTCCAGTTTATTACTATAATTGAAAGAATAGAGTGAGGAATGATGAGCTATTAGGCTAACCCTAAATTAGCCTATCTTCCATCAACAGGAATCACTCAAGAAGGGGAGTAAGCTGCAATTCCAGAGGCATTACAAGAAGAGGTTGTGTGACTGATGACTGTCCTGGATTCCTTTTATCTCTGATAGCCAATGAATCAATGAACAGAGAGAAAGTTCAAGCAGCCTAAACTAGACCAATATCATATCACATGAATGCACTCCCCTTATGCCGAAGACCCCGTAGTTGCTAAGGAAGGGCATTGGCAAAGTTAGCATATGAAAGAACCGATAGTAAACTTCCCATACTGAAATCGCTTAGTACTCCAAGTACTCCAACGATAACTCGAACTTGCTCGAAGACAGAGGCCAGGCAGGAAAGACTCCTGTTTCCTATTCCATTTTCTCCTATCTAACTGGTGCAACTCCGGATGCTTATGCAATTGGCTAAGCAATTACAGCTTCTGGATGGCAGTAAACTGACACAGGCTGGATGGTAACTACTACCCTATCCGTACTCAATCCCCATCCTTCCTCAAACTCGATAAGTCAGAGAGAAGACTTTGATTGGGCAGCTATTCGCTCGACTTTTTCTAAATCCATTAGCAGTAGAGTTTTCATTCCGGAGAGGTAGATAAGAATGTACCGATGAAGTGTCACGATTCCCATCCATCACTGAATTCGATCGTTCCTTGGATTCTTCCTCACTATCTCTCAAACTTCAAAAACTCCCCATCCCTTCCTTGTGCCCGCTCCTTTCCGTGGGCTTTCTTTCTGCTTTGACTTGTTCCTTTTCTTGCTTCATGGCACATGCCTATTGTAAAACATACCTACCGGGAGAAAAGTACCAGTTTGTGAACATGCCATTCCCTTTCTTCGTGCACTCATTTACTAGATAGTCAGGAACCTTCTTTTGACTTGACCAGCTTACTTGTCTTGTATAGTAGAGTAGTAGGCCTTTGCTTCTGAACGACCTTACAAAATGGATCAACTAGAAATGAATCGGTGTCATAAACGAATTTAGCTAACCGTAGTAGTAAATAGCGTGACACCAAGCAATCGATCAAAGCCAACTCAAGTTGTATGGAAGGTGGACGGTCGAATTACCCAACTGAAATGAAGAAAGCAATCCGCATAGCCGGAGTCCAGTTGGATAGTTCAGGCTACGGAAGAAGGCATGATGCCATTTCTCTTATCGATACAGGCCCCTGAGCTATTAGTAGAAACTACCTTGAATTGCCGTGAACCATCCGAGCGCGCACCCGAGGTGTTCAAAGCCCCTTAGCAATGGGAACGGAATACTTTTGTTTGAGGAGGAACGATTGAGGAAAGAAAAAAGGAGTAGTTGTTCCCCGCCCAATGGTGGTGCTGAATCTATTTCACTTTTCAAGTTCCTCTGAAAACGCGTATAGTAATCTCATTGGCCAAAGTCGATGGGACGCGGAAGTGTATGCGTTACATAAAATGGCAACTAGCATTTGGTTTTTTCATGGAAGTTCGAATTTGTTTTTCGTTGGAAAAACCAACGCCGACGTCAAGATCAGTCTCCTTTCTCTTTTGTTTTGGGAGCAGAGCTTCAAAAGATGGGAAATTCCAATGATTCTTCGTTCATTAGAATGTCGATTCCTCACAATCGCTCTTTGTGATGCTGCGGAACCATGGCAATTAGGATCTCAAGACGCAGCAACACCTATGATGCAAGGAATCATTGACTTACATCACGATATCTTTTTCTTCCTCATTCTGATTTTGGTTTTCGTATCACGGATGTTGGTTCGCGCTTTATGGCATTTCAACGAGCAAACTAATCCAATCCCGCAAAGGATTGTTCATGGAACTACTATCGAAATTATTCGGACCATTTTTCCTAGTGTCATTCCATTGTTCATTGCTATACCATCGTTTGCTCTGTTATACTCAATGGACGGGGTATTAGTAGATCCAGCCATTACTATCAAAGCTATTGGACATCAATGGTATCGGAGTGCGCCTCTTAACGAGGGTGATTTAAGTGCAACGAAATGTACCGGTGGTTCGCGAAGCATCTGGCTTACCGGTCATCTCCCATTCCCGTCGTCGAGAGACTAAAAGAACTATAGCATGCCAGAAACGGGGAGTTGAGGTGGTTAGACCTATACCCCGAAATGCTCCCAGCATAGGAGCCTATGGTTCCATTCTTGTTATTGCTGGAGGTACACATACCTCTTCTCGGTGTGGTGGAGCGATATACGAAAAATAGATGCTAAGCCTGCAATGTCCGATAACGGGGCTTCAGTAGTGAATCTATCGGCACCACAGCAGTGGCATACAACTTTGGACCTAAGGGCCGGCCCCGTTACCTTTCGGAATGGGGGATCCCCGTTGGCAACAACCACGGTAGTAGTTGCGGAACTACTGGGCCAAGAGAGGACAACCTGTTGTTCCTGCTCCTCCTTCTTCGCTTCGGGGACGGAGGTCCTACGGTAGGTAAGAGCACGCACAAGCACTTGACCGAAGGGGACCAGCGCTTCTACTCCTCCACCGAGGAGCCGTTCTTGCGAGAAGCAAGGGATGTCGTGAACGGTGGGAGGTCAAAGAAAGAGAATTGACCTCTGAATACAGTGATCCTATGATCTAGATAGACTCCGTCCTTTTTTTTTAGATAAGGGTGACTCAAGAGGGGGTGGGAATTCGAGGTCTCATGAACGAGTTTTTTTTTCGTGGACAAACATACTTTCCGGTCAGGCCTATGGAGGATCCTTTTAGATCTACGGGCCGGCCGTTCACATGAGCATAGGGAATCTATACTCGAGCCTTCGACTTGGCCCCTGACAGGATAGATGAGGAATCACTCTTGATCTGATTTATTGGGGCCTACAACTTCGCCAAAGCCGACTAGCATCCCTTTCCACTGCGCATTTTTAGAACAAAGAAGACTACTAAAGGATCGAATTCGCTTTCCGTGGTGAACTGGCCGTCCCATACCTTCATTTTGTCTCATGTGTGTTGAACATTGTCTTCCTCGGTTCCAGCTTCACTGATGTAGGTAGGGCTGGGCGAGAAAGGGTCCCCTCTTGCCTATTAGTAAGCGGGCCTTCGATTCCACCGGGGTCTTACGGTCTCATAGAGGGGGGAGAACTACCTAACTAAAGAAGAATAGCGCTCTTTAAAAATAAGAGTAGGCGTGGAGAGCTTTTTGCGGGGAAACTTGCAAGTCAAGTTTGGGGGGAGGCGGGCGTCGACCCAACCTTATGAGTATTCGGACTATAACAGTTCCGATGAACAGTCACTCACTTTTGACAGTTATACGATTCCAGAAGATGATCCAGAATTGGGTCAATCACGTTTATTAGAAGTTGACAATAGAGTGGTTGTACCAGCCAAAACTCATCTACGTATGATTGTAACACCCGCTGATGTACCTCATAGTTGGGCTGTACCTTCCTCAGGTGTCAAATGTGATGCTGTACCTGGTCGTTCAAATCTTACCTCCATCTCGGTACAACGAGAAGGAGTTTACTATGGTCAGTGCAGTGAGATTTGTGGAACTAATCATGCCTTTACGCCTATCGTCGTAGAAGCAGTGACTTTGAAAGATTATGCGGATTGGGTATCCAATCAATTAATCCTCCAAACCAACTAAACCGGGGAAGCTGAAGCGGAAATGCAATTCTCGGGTGAGGGAAGGGGGAAGCTCCAGGAAGGCTTCGCTCGCTCGCTCAAAAAGCTCTAACGCTCGTTTACGAGTGGAGTGCATAAGCCCTTATTGAAGTAGGGCGAGGCCTTACTACACGAGCTCGTAAGTCAAGCACGGAACGAGCCTTGTCTACGAAGCTTCGCTTCATCATCTTGCTTGCTTCTGGCGAAGCTTAACGCACTATAACATAGGCATGCATGATGGTATGGTAGGAAGACTCCTTTTAAGGCCGACCACTACATAGGAGCGATAGGAAGCCAAGCCGTCAAAAGGAAAGGCGAGCAGCCCTTATTGCAATAGCAAACGGCCTACTTATAGCCCTATTTATACCCTTTCTCGGGGACGGGCCTTACAAGCTCAATAAATTGCAATTCTTCACCTTTTCCTCAGACAGTGGGAATGAATTTTCTTACTTGATTGACATTGACAGATATGTGTACCACACCGAACAAGCAATATGTCATATGCTTGATGTACCAGCCAAGCCAGCTCTTTTTTTCTCCGTTCCCTTATCCTTAGCGCTAAAGTAAAAAGAAAATGCAAGAGAGTTTGTATTTGCAAATGAAAATGAATATGGATCTAAAAAAAATTATATAATCAATCAATAAATAATAATTTGAATAATATCAAAAATATCCTTCGCCCCTTATGGTATTCGTTTATAATCTTGTTGACCCTACTCGCTTACTCCTATTTTCCTGCTTTCTTTTTCGACAGAATGAATTCTATTCTAACTTTCTTGAAAGAATGGGGTTCTCTCTGGGGGGGCTCACCCTCTCTTCCTTTTTGAGAAAGATGGGCTGCCCTGGGAGTCTCGCCTTGGTGATTCTTTCTCTCTTGGGGGTCTTCTTCGGTAGCGAATCCGCTCTCATAAATTGGATGAATTCTTCTGGGTCGGCTTCGGGATCCGCCTCTGAGAGTTGGCAAAAGTACCTCAACTTATCGGAGGAAAATGCCGCGTCCGAACCATCCACAAGCCACACCCCGCCGAACCCTGAACCTGAAGCACCATCCATTTCGTTCTTGCGAGAACGAATCCAAAATGTTATTCGCTCATGCCAGCGTATACGAAAATCAAAAATCCTAAAAAGGATTAACGAAGATCTTCACCTTGAAACGGCGAGCGCCGAGAAGCGGGTCAAAATCGCCCAGGTCCTCGATAACATTAACTGGAAAAGGGTTTTATACCTATACGGGGGAACCTAAGATAAAGCCCATATCGACTTAACAGTTACGGTCCACGATTGGGATCGCGCACGAAAAGGCTAAACACAGCCTTTTTCTTGTCCTCGGGACAGCGGGCTAGTCCCGTGCCTGTTTTTTTGAGTTGGGGTACACAATCTTCCTTGTGACTGCCAAACCAGATTTCCGTTTTTAGGGAGAAGGTGTAGTCTTTTTGAACGGTGGTATCGTCAAGAAGAACGAGGCCCGCCCCATTTCTGGGGCGGGGGGAAGGAGAAGTGGGACTGTGGGTCTCCTTTCATTTCATACAACCTGATGGATTCGATGCTTCTTTTTGGCTACCTTTTATATGACTCTGACTATTGCTGTTAATAGATACCTGCTTGCTTCTTGCTTACTGGCAACCTTTATAAGATCTCCACCTTCAAGCTTGAGTACAAGCAGCTCTTTCAAAAAGGGGAATTCCGGTCCCTCCCTATCCTTCATGTGCTCTTTCAAGATCACCCTCGACAGCGCAGTTAGGTCTTAGAGAAGGAACTGATTTACCTAAGTAAGTAGCCAACTTCCGATAATCATTCCTAGCTTTGCGCTAGATTCAGTATGGTGATACACATTTTAGAAATAACAAGGGATAATAGCTCTTCTTAAGAGAATGGCTGCTTTGGGGGAGTTATCTTTCCCTCTAACCTCTAACTCGAAATTGAATAAGAGAAGACAAAGCTACGCATTCACTCGTAGCACTCGTTAGGCCCCCCATGAATATGCATGGAGCCATGCGCATGATTCCAAGAGTCACTAGAGGCGAAACTAAATAAGAATAACCAGTAATGTCACGAATGAATGAAGCAAGCACTTTTAGATGGTATCGATCAGAGCCAATCCACCCTGTTCTTTCCTGATTATCGTCACTTAAATGAAATCCCACTAGCTGAAATAGAATCCGTCAAGTAAGAGATAAGCCAGAGATCCAGATCATTAGAATACGTTACCGGTCCAAGATGGGCCTCATCGCGAAAAATAGTATGTTATTCCTATCACTAGGAGTAGTAGCGCTAGCGGCGCAGAAGGAGAAAGTAGCTAAGCGCTAAGAAGCTATCTAGAGAGTTTCCAGCTGAGGGAAATTGGCTTCGATTGTTCTTAGTTTCGACTCGTAGTCTTCGACCACTTTTCTTCTTCTTCCCGAGGGTTGCTTGCTTCCATTCAGGTAGCTATTGCTGAGAAATGGACGAAAAAAGGAAAGGGTATATGTTTATCCTTGAAGGAGGCTCAATATCTTGGTGCAGTAAGAAAGAAGATTGTTTCTCTTTGTCTACCATTAAATCAGAATATATAGCATGCACGGCTGCAGTTCAAGAAGCAATATGGCTGAGAAATTCTCTTCTCTGTCTTGATGTGACTAAGCATGCATATGAGACAACCGTGATCTACTGTGATAACACGGCTGCCATTCTTTTCTTCTCGACAAATATCATACCATGGGCTGTACAAAGAACTGACCATGATCTCTTGCTAGGGGAAGGTATGTATCGGGACAAGATGGTTGGTGAGGTGGGCACAAACACTTTTCATTCCAATCCCTATTGTTGTGGTTGGACCAGACTACATGCCAAGACCCTTTATTCCAAGGGGAGACTGTGCCTATGGCCTCTCTTTCTTAACGCTTACCAGGGTCTTGACTATCTCATCGAAGAGTGGTCTAGTCATGCCTCGGATTCTTGCTTCAGCAGGAAAGAGTGGCAGAACTGACTCACAAGCAGGCGGACAAGCGTCGTTCTGAACACCATTCTCGAATCCATCCTTGCAATACCTCGCTCTAACAACTTTATCTGGAGATAGTCCTACTTTCTTTAATTCATTCCTATTTCCTCTCCTGTACTTATATTTATCTTGCCTGCTTTATCCTTTCGAACATAGACGGCAAAGGGTACTCTTTATTAGTTGATTTGCTGCGCGCACTTTGACTCCCGTGCATGCTATTTTCGTGTTCAATCTCGCCTGAGAGCAGTGCATCGATACCATTCGTCTTGAAGAGCCTATATAAGACCTGACCGAAGAGAATCCTTTGATATCCCTCTTGCCTTCTCAGTCCTCCTTAGAATCTCATCCCATAGGTCTCAGGGTCCCCTCCACCGACCCTTGTACTATAGGTTTCCGGGCGTGAGCCAAACCTAGGGCTTGGATCGAAATATAGCTTTGCTTCCTTTTTTTCTTTAGTCAGAAAGAGTTCCCAGCTTATAGTAAAGGCTATAATAGTTCTAGTTTTCTTTCTCATTAGGGAAGGCGGGCTCGCAAGCCTAGCCTGATTTTTAGCGGCCGGGAGGTCTTTTCGCTAATGTGAGAGGCATCGGCAGCCTCAACCACGGTTCAAGCACCGGCTCACGACAGAGCTTGATCATACCTGGACCTACTTCATTTTCTACTCCTGTAGGTTAGGTTACCGATTTTCCTCCGACGATGACTCTAGGTGAGGGACTTAGGCCTATCAACGGCATTCTGGACCTGCCTTTCTTCTCACTTGATAACAGATCATCTAGCTCTCTTTTATAGTATAGTAAAAGTCTATCTGGGCACGGAAGCTAAGCGGGCTAAGAAAAAGGCTTAATAAGATGAGTGGGGAAGAAAAAGTATAGCATTCATTCCGAACTGATTCTAAGAATCGCTATTAGATGCTTCTGCAGATTCGTATGTTGCTCTAATTGAAGCAAGGGCTAAGGGTTCGGTGGGTGCAGGCCGGTCAGCCATCAGTCTCAGATCCATTCCCGCATTCTCTTATTATGTAGTCTTGCTCACTTGACGATTCGGAAGATGAGGATAAGAAGAAAGGATAAAGAGCAGGATCGTGAGGATGCCCCCTAGAGGAAGGTGGCTCTAGACCTCCTGTTTAGAAGAATGAATTTCCATTCTTTGGTTGGTTTTCTGTTCACTTTGAATCAGCCTACGTCGTCTCTCTTCCCTCACAATCATCAGTGTCTGAAGTTTCATGATGAATATTGGTTTCACATTTTATTGCTGTAGTGAGGAAATAGAACCAGATGATACTATAAATTTGTATTTGAGTTCTGATGAGGAGTGAGGTAGATTCGCATTGTTGAAGAAAGCGAAGAAAAAGGATGCTGCTATGGCTTGCTTGTGGCTCTTTCTTCTATTGGCTAGTCTCAGGCATGAGAGTTTCAATTTCTTTTGAAAAGCAAGTGCGGCTCAGTCATAAGTGTTAGTAATAGCATGAAGTAAGTTGTCGGTTCCAAGAGAGCATAAAAAGATCCGGTCACAAGGAAAGTTTCGTAATCAAAACTTTGTATCAAGTAAAATAAAAGTTACGGTAATAATAAAAGTATCCTTCTTTCCGATAAATCAAACTAAAAAGACTATGATAAGTTCCCCAAGGAAATGCGCCAGTTCGTCACAATCAATCTTCGAAAAAGTCGAGAAAAAAGAAATGCCGGCGGACTCAACATCTAATCTAGTCTTTGCTTTATGTCTTTTACTATTACTATTATTTATAGAAAGGCATCCTCTCTATACTCTAAACCCTTATCGGGGAGAAGTCACTCTTCTAAGTGCTATATACGTGCAAAGGTTTCCTCGGGCCAGACGGACATTGGTCCTCGAGTGCAAAGGCAGAAGGGAGCTTGACTGCAAGACTCACCCGTCGAGCAGAGACGAAAGTCGGCCT
>Ga0182232_1000055_pt1 | contig 37930 bp, 32 predicted proteins | sample G6R1MG_30_FD_155484 | JGI IMG/M metagenome (GOLD analysis project Ga0182232, IMG submission 155484) | Phyllosphere microbial comminities from miscanthus, Michigan, USA - G6R3_NF_07NOV2016_LD2 MG | ecosystem: Host-associated > Plants > Phyllosphere > Phylloplane/Leaf | place: USA: Michigan... | reverse complement strand
CCGTTACTGGCGCAACGCCCGCACCATCGCCTCGCACAATCCGCGGATCTACCGCGACCGCATCGTCGGGGCCTTCGCGGTCAACGGCACGGCCCCGCCGCGCGAGTACCGCGTCGGCTCGGCCTGACGCGGAAGACGATACCGGCTCGCACTGCGACCCGTCGCTCCGCCCCCGGCCAAATCCCACACCAAGTCTGACGCTAAGTCTCGAGCCAGGAACCCAGCCCATGACGATCCGCCTGCGGCGCCGCCTCGCCTCCCCCACCCGCCGCGCCCTCCTCGCCCTCGCCTGCGCGGCCGTTCTGCCGCTGAGCACGGCCCGGCGGAGCGAGGCCGCCGAGGTGACGGAGGTCCGGCTGGACTGGGCGACCTACAACCCGGTGAGCCTCGTCCTCAAGGACAAGGGCTTCCTCGAATCCGCCCTGAAGGCGCGTGGTATCGCCGTGCGGTGGACGCAGTCGCTCGGATCGAACAAGGCGCTGGAATTCCTCAACGGCGGAGCCATCGACTTCGGCTCCTCGGCCGGCGCGGCCGCCCTGCTGGCGCGCATCAACGGCAACCCCGTCAAGGCGATCTACGCCTACTCTCAGCCCGAATGGACGGCTCTCGTGACCGCCAAGGACAGCGGCATCCGAACGCCGGCGGACCTCAAGGGCAAGCGGATCGCGGTGACGCGGGGCACCGATCCGCACATCTTCCTCATCCGCGCCCTGCAGGGCGCCGGGCTCACCGAGAAGGACGCTAAGCTCGTCCTGCTCCAGCACGCCGACGGTCGCACCGCCCTGGAGCGCGGCGACGTCGATGCCTGGGCCGGCCTCGACCCGATGATGGCGGCCTCCGAGATCGAGGGCGGCACCCGTCTGTTCTTCCGGGACCCGGCCGCCAACACCTGGGGCGTCCTCGACGTGCGCGAGGATTTCGCCAAGGCGCATCCGGACCTCGTCCGCACGGTGATCGCCGCCTACGAGCAGGCGCGCACCTACGCGATCGCCAACCCGGAGGCCGTGACGCGCGCCCTCGTCGCCGCGACGAAGCTGCCGGAACCCGTGATCGCACGCCAGCTCGCCCGAACCGACCTGAGCCGGCCCGAAATCGGTCGCGCCCAGGCCGACAGCATCCGGGCGGCGGGCCTCGCCCTGCAGCAGGCCGGGGTGATCCCGGCGGACACCGATGTGGCCGCGGCCGTCGACGGGCTGATCGACCCCCGCTTCGCCGCCGGGTCCGAACGGTGAGTGTCGGCACCGCCCCGCCGCTCCTCGTCTCCGAGGCGCGGAGCCGCAGGGCCCCCCGTTCGGCGCCCTGGCGCCGGGCTGGCTGGCGTGCGGGTGGGCGCCTCGTCCTCGGTGTCCTGATTCCCGTCGCCCTCGCCCTGGGCTGGGAGCTCGCGATCCGGTCCGGCCTCGCCCAGGGGCGGCTGCTACCGCCGCCGAGCCGGGTCCTCGGCACGCTCCTGGCGCTGGCGCAATCCGGTGATCTCGGGCTGCATGTCCAGGCGACGCTCCTGCGCGTCGCCCTCGGCTTCGCATCCGGTGCGACAGCCGGCATCCTCGTCGGGGCCCTGACCGGCACGCTGCCCCTCGGCCGCCACCTCCTTGATCCCAGCCTGCAGGCCCTGCGGGCGGTGCCGTCCCTCGCCTGGGTGCCGCTCTTCATCCTGTGGCTCGGCATCCTCGAAACGCCGAAGGTGGTGCTGATCGCCGTCGGGGTGTTCTTCCCGGTCTATATCGGAGTCTCGGGCGCCATCGCGTCGGTGGATCGCAAGCTCGTGGAAGTCGGGCGCATCTTCCGCCTGTCGCGCCCGGCGCTCGCCCGCCGGATCCTCCTGCCGGCTGTACTGCCCGGCACCGTCGTAGCGCTCCGCACCGGCCTCGGCCTCGGCTTCCTGTTCGTCGTCGCGGCCGAACTCATGGGCGCCTCGGAGGGGCTTGGCTACCTCCTCGTGGACGGTCAGCAATTCGGGAAGCCGGACCAGATCCTGGCGGCCATCCTGGCGTTTGCCGGTCTGGGCAAGCTCGCCGACGGTCTCCTCGTTCTGGCGACCCGCCCGCTGCTGCGCTGGCAGGATGTCAGCCGCGGCGTCCTTTAGAGTGTCTTTCTGGACCGACCACATGCTGACGATCCAGGACCTTTCGAAGACCTACGCGGACGGGACGCAGGCGCTCGCCGGCCTGACCCTGTCCCTCGCGCCGGGCGAGATCGTCGCCGTGGTCGGCGGCTCGGGCTGTGGCAAGACCACCCTCCTGCGCCTCGTCGCCGGCCTCGATACCGTGACGACGGGCCTGATCCGGCTCGACGGCGCGACCATCGACGGCCCGCATCCCGGCCTCGGCCTGGTCTTCCAGGAGCCGCGCCTGCTGCCCTGGCTCAGCATCGCCGAAAATGTCGGCTTCGGCCTCGCGCACCGGCCGGCGGCCGAGCGCCGAACCCGCGTCGCACGGGCCCTCGACCGCGTCGGCCTCACCGACCATGCGCGGCGCTGGCCGCGCGAACTCTCCGGCGGCCAGCAGCAGCGCGTCGCCATCGCCCGGGCCTTCGTGGCCGACCCCCAGGTTCTCCTCCTCGACGAGCCGTTCTCCGCCCTCGACGCCGTCACCCGCGAGGACTTGCATCGCCACCTCCTCGCCCTCTGGGCCGAGACGCGGCCGACCATCGTCCTCGTCACCCACGACGTCGCCGAGGCCGCCGCCCTCGCGGACCGTGTCGTCGTCATGCGTCCCCATCCGGGCTGCATCCACGCGACGATCGCCATCGACGCGCCCCGGTCCGGGGATGCCGCGGGCCAGCTCCGGACGACGGGCGCCCTTCGTGCGCTGCTGGACCAATCGCTTGCCACGGTGACGCGGCGGCCTGCGCCGGCCCTCTGAGACCGACGCGCGGGCGGGCAAACCTCGCGGTGAGTCGGATGGGTCCGAGGGCGAAGTCATCCCCCACGCCGAGATATCGCAAGATGAAGGAAGGAATCACCCGTAAGTCGCACAAAATCGAAAAACCATTTCCTTGCGAGAGTTTTGGGTTAATTTGTAAATTACAACACAGGATCGTGATCCCACGGGCTCTTCACCGGCGATCATCGATCAAGTCCACGGACCGTCAGATGCGCGGCACGAGACGAACCACCCCGCTACATCCATTCGGAGACGATCCATGACCGACGATAGGCCGCGTGGGGCAGCGCCCTCGCGCCGGACGATTCTGCGCGCCGGTCTCGGCGCCGCCGCGCTGGCGCCCCTCGGGATGAGGACGGCCCGGGCGGTGGAGCGGACCGTTCGCCTGAGCTACCAGCGCTCCTCGACCCTGCTCACGGTTCTGAAGGCGAAGGGCACCCTGGACGAGCGCCTGAAGCCCCTGGGTTTCGCGCCCTCCTGGCACCTGTTCACCAGCGTGATCGAGCCCATGAATGCCGGGGCCGTCGATCTCCACGCTGACGTCGCCGACGCGGTGCCGATCTTCACCCAAGCCGCCGATGCGCCCCTCACCTTCTATGCCCGCGAAGTCGGCGCCCCCTCGGCCGAGGCGATCATCGTGCCCGAGGGCTCGCCGATCCGCACCGTCGCCGACCTCAAGGGCCGTACGGTCGGCGTCTCGCGCGGGTCGGGTTGCCACTTCATTCTGGCCGCTGCCCTGAAGAAGGCGGGCCTTGGCTTCTCCGACATCAAGCCGGCCTATCTCCAGGCGCCGGAGGGTCTCGCCGCCTTTGGCCAGGGCAGCCTCGATGCCTGGGTAATCTGGGATCCGTTCCTCGCCATCGCCCAGGCGAAGCGGCCGGTGCGGGTGCTGGCCGATGCCACGGGCCTGTCGAGCTACCACCGCTACTACCTCGTCAACGACCGCTTCGTGGCCGAGAACCCGCGCGTGGTCGGGGTCGTCTACGACGCGCTCCGCGAAGCGGGCCGCTGGGTCAAGGCAGAGCCCGATGCGGCGGTGGCGCTCCTCGCGCCGATCTGGGGCGACCTCGCCCCCGAGGTCGTCGCCACGGTGAACCGGCGCCGGACCTACGACGTCACCCCGGTGGTGCGGACCGAGCTCGGCGAGCAGCAGGCCATCGCCGACACCTTCCGCGAGGCGAAGCTGATTCCGCGCGATATCGACGCGACGGCGGTCCGGATCTGGCAACCGCCGGCCGAGCGGGGCTGAGGCGCATGACCCACCCGCTCCGCTTCGGAATCTGGGCCGCTGTCCACGGCTCGCGTGCCGCCCACCACGATCCGGACGAGCCGGACGACGCCAGTTGGGACCGTAACCGTGCCCTCGTGCTGGAGGCCGAAGCCCTCGGCTTCGATGCCGTGCTCGTCGCCCAGCACACGGCCAATCCCTACGACGATGAACGCGACCAACTCGAGGCCTGGACGGCTTGCGCCGCGCTCGCCGCCCTGACCCGGCGCATCGAGATCATCGCGGCGATCAAACCCGGGCTCTACCACCCCGTGGTGCTGGCCAAGATGGCCCTGCAGATCGAGCACATCGCGCGCGGACGCTTCGCCCTCAATCTCGTGAATGCCTGGAACCGGGCCGAATTCGAGCGGGCCGGTTTGCCGTTCCCCGCCCATGACGATCGCTACGCCTACGGCGCCGAGTGGATCGGCCTCGTCGACCGGCTGATGCGGGGCGAGCGCGTCACCCAGACCGGGCCGCATTTCCAGGTGACGGATTACCAGCTGCGCCCGGCCAGCAGCTTCCGGCCACGCCCGACGATCTATCTCGGCGGCGAATCCGAGCCGGCCCGCGCCCTCGCGGCGGAGCAGGCCGACGTCTGGTTCATCAACGGCCAGCCCCTCGACGACGTCGCGGCTCTGATCGCCGACGTCGCCGGACGGCCAGCCGCCAACGCGCCCCTGCGCTACGGCCTTTCGGCTTTCGTCATCGCCCGCGAGACCGATGCGGCGGCGAAAGACGAGCACGCGCGCCTGCTGGCCCTGGCCGACCGCGACGCGGGGTTGCGGGCCGACACCCGGGCGCGCACCGACGCGGCAAGCGTGATGTTCGCCAGGACCGACGCGGCGGCTTCCCGGCATGTCGGGACCAACGGCGGCACCGCCGCCGGCCTCGTGGGCAGCTACGACACCGTGGCGGCCCGTATCCGTGCCTTCCACGCCGCCGGAATCGAGCTGTTCATGCTGCAGTTCCAGCCGTTCGAGGCCGAGATGCGGCGCTTCGCCGAGCAGGTCCTGCCCCGGGTGCGCTGACGCTCAGGCGCGGGCGGCGAACCGATGGTGGGCCATCATACCCACCAGCATGGCGGCGACGAAGACCGCCACGGGCAGCGCGCCCGTCGACAGCGCCGCCACGGCTGGCCCGGGGCAGAGGCCCGACAGGCCCCAGCCGATCCCGAACAGGGCCGCGCCGCCGATCAGCGGCCGGTCTATCCGGCGGTTCGTCGGCAGTTCGAAGGCGGGCGCGAAGGCTGGGCGCGGCAGGCGCCGGGCCAGGACGTAGCCGAGGCCGGCGACGCTCACAGCCCCGCCGAGGACGAAGGCGAGGGTCGGGTCCCATGCCTGTCGCCCGTCGAAGGCGCCGGTGACGTCGAGGAAGCCCTGGACCCGGGCCGGGTCGAGCATGCCCGAGAGCGACAGGCCGAGCCCGAAGGTCAGCCCAGCGGCAAGGGCGGCAAGGAGGCGAAGCGCGGTGGTCATACCAGCGCCCGCAGCAGGGCGACGGTGAGCATGCCGGACCCTAGGAAGGTCAGGACTGCTGCCAGCGAGCGCGGCGAGAGCCGGGCGAGGCCGGCAACGCCGTGGCCGCTGGTGCAGCCCGAGCCGAGGCGGGTGCCGAACCCGACGAGGAGGCCGGCAACCACGAGTATCGGCAGCCCGGCGACGAATCGCATCGTCGGCCAAGCGCCGGTGATGAGGGCGAAGACCGCCGGGCCGGCGATCAGGCCGGCGACGAAGGCGGTATCGACCCACCGGCGGAGGCCGCGATCCCGGCCGAGGCCGGCCACGAGCCCACTGATCCCGGCGATGCGCCCATTGAGGAGCATCAGGAGCGCCACTGACAGGCCGATCAGCGCGCCGCCTGCGAAGCCGGACGCATAAGTGTTCATGGGAATCGATCCTGCTCCATCACGGCGTGGCGCCCCCTAAGCGCGCCATCTTTCCCCGGGCCATGTTCCAGCGCCACACCATGAGATGTTCGAACGCCGCGATCGCGAGCGTCAGGCGAGGCCCTGCGAGAACTTGGTGCGACCGAACACGTTGTCGATACGGACAGGTCGCGACGGGCCGGGTGTTCGCGCATGCCGGCGGGCACTGTGCAGCCGTCCTCTGAGGGCGCCTCCACCTCACGTTGGCCCGCTGCCCTTCCGAACTGTTTTTGAAACCAGGCGTTCCGCATCCGACCCAACCGGGCGCGCGGCAGCCCATCGGCGTCCTCCCCGATATCGGACATTCGGAGGTCCTAGAATCGACCCGCTAGGGTCAGCCTTACCGCTGTCGGCTCGACCGGATGGAAGTGCCGGTCGGCGACGCCCTCCGCCGCCTCGCCGGGCAGACGCGAGGTGTAAAAGTAGGTGATCTGGTCGGCCTTGGCGTTGGTCATGTTGAGGACATCGAGGGACAGGCTGATCCCGTTCTCGAACTGATAGCCGACTCGGCCGTTCAGCAGCGCGGTCGGCTTGGAGCGGACGGAGTTGTCCTCGATCAGGGGGCGTGGCCCGAAGTAGCGAAAGCGCATCGAACCGAACCAGCCCAGGCCCTCGCCGAAGGTGAACCCAGCCGAGGCGATGGTGGTCGGGGCCTCGGGGACCCGGTTGCCGGCAGGGTCGCGGTCCGCGAACCGAGCGTTGGTGACCGTCAGGTCCCCCTCCAGGGAGAGCCAGGGCGTCACTGCGTAGCGGTTGGTCCACTCGACGCCGAAGCGCCGCGTGGGACGGCTCGGCTCGGTTGTCCCGCTGTCGCCCTGGAACAGGTTCTCGGAGGCGAAATCGAGCTGGAACAGCGTCACGGCCGTCTCGAGGCCACTGAGGCTGCGGTTGCGCAGGCCGATCTCCGAGCCGGTCGAAGGCACGAGGAAGGGTGACCGGGAGATGTTGAACAGCGGGCTCGTCGGGTCGACGGTGGCGGTGACGCCGCGGGCATCGTTCGAGTGGAAGCCGCCGCCGTAGTTGACGAACAACTCGGTATCGAACCAGGGACCCAGCACGAGGCCGAGCTTCGGGTTGACGATGCTGTCGCGCGCCTTGCCGGAGTTTGCCGCCGTATCGGACACGACATCGGCGTAATAGGTATCCGCCCGGAAGCCGATGCTGGTGCGAAGCCAGTCGGTCCAGCGTAGCCGGTTCTCGTAGTAGAACGCCCCGCTCGCCTCCAGCACCCGGTCGTCGAGAACGGTCGAGCGGTATTGCCGGTTCGTGGTGTTGAACAGGCCCACCCGGATCGAGTCCGTGCGGGTCTGGACGCCGATCTCGTTCTCCATCGGCATCCCGAACAGGTCGCCCTGGAAGGTATGGCCGACCTCGCCGCCTCCGAGCACCCGGCTGTCCCGCTGACGGAACTGATCGCCGCTGATGGGATCGTTGAGGAAGTAGGTGAAGTCGTTGAACAGGTTCATCCCGTAGCGGATGACGTAGGCGTTCGCCCGCGTGATCCCGGTCTCGCTGGTCTGGCTCCAACGTCCGGACAGCGAGAAGCGGCCGGTATCGCCGCCATCGGTCGGGTTCAGGGTGCCGAAGCGCCCGATGATGCCCTCGGAGACCGCGCGTTCGGGGATCTGATTGGTGGCGTTCCACTTCGCCCAATAGGCCATGCCGGTGAGGGAGAACCCGTCGAGCGCCGTGCCCTGGCTGTAGCGGACGACCCCGTTGAGCTTGGCCAACCGATCCGGCACGTCCCAGGGACCGTCATAGGTCTGAGCCTCGCCGGCCACGAGAAGAGTACCTTGGCCGAGGGGCGCGGAGGCGATGGTCAAGGCCCGCTTGAAGCCGAATGAGCCGAACGAGACCAGCGCCAGATTCCGGTCGGTCTTGTCGAGATAGTCGATCCGCACCGAGCCGGCCGAGGCGAAGTCGCCGTCGCGGACGAAGTAAGGCCCCTTGTGAAACTCAACGGCGCCGACGAGTTCGGGGATGAGGAAGTTCAGGTCGGCGTAGCCCTGTCCATGGGCATGGGTCCGCATGTTCACCGGCATGCCGTCCACCGAGATGGCAATGTCGGTGCCGTGGTCGAGGTTGAAGCCGCGCAGGAAGAACTGGTTGGCCTTCCCCTCCCCAGAATGTTGGGTGACGATGAGGCCCGGCACGCTCTCCAGCACCTCGCCGGGCCGGGTGATCGGCCGGCTGTTCAGGGCCGCGCCGGAGATGATCCCGGCGCTCGCCGCATCGACGTTCCGCAGGCTGCCGCCGATGCCGGTGACACCGCCGACGTACCCGGCGTTCGCCGTAGGGCCTGTCGCATTGGCGGCTGGCGCCTCCGCCGTCACCGAGAGTTCGGCGAGATCGGCTTCTGCTGGCTGAGAAGAGGCTCGTTGAACCTGAGCGCCGTAGGGCACGAGGCTGGCGCAGGATGCGAGCACAAGGGTTCGGTAGGCTGGCCGTGAACGAACGGGCGACATAGGACCTCGGGCGACGTCTGTGGCACGTCACCGCGAAAACGCCGGTGCGCCCGCGACACGCGAACGCCCCGACACCCACCAGGACACCCCGCCCGATGCGTTTCGCGTGTGACCACGACTGACGGCAGGTCTCCTGGCTCGCGTGTCACCGCCCTCTCATCGTCTTCCCAGGCCCGAAGACCCAGTGACGTGTTGATGATGGGCTCGCCGCTTACAGTTGCGGGGGCAGCCGCGGCCTCGGGCATGAACCCTCACCGCGTTCCCTTTTGATCCTCCGGGGAGGAACCGTCAGGCACAAGGAGCCTCATCGGGTGATACAGCGTCAATGCGGGTTCAAGACTTTCCGGACGTGTGTGCTTGGAAGGTGACAAGTTCGGCCTCGGGACTGCTCGCTCGGTGACCTGACCGATCTTTCGAACCAAGCCAAGAGAGACGCTATTGCAGGGTGGCGGCCATGAGTAGCCGGAAAGCCAGATCCGGGAGGTGGGAGGCGCAGGCGGCCGGGAGCGCAAGCACGAGTACGGCCGGACGGGGCTTCAGGTGTCTGGGATCGCCCCACTCGTGCGGACGATCAGAGGATCTGCCTGGGCAGATGCTTGTTAGCAATTCTGACCCGGTCGTCTGCTCGTGGACGACGGGCGATCGGTAGCCGAGCGCCGAGTGGCGGAGCAGCGGATTGTAGAAGGCCTCAATGTAGCTGAAGCAGTGGTCCGAACGGTACCGCCAAACGGCAACGTAGCTGAAGCAGTGGTCCGAACGGTACCGCCAAACGGCAACGTTCGCCGCACGGCGCTCGCCCGTAACGCCGCGCCATCTTCAACGCGGCTGCCGTCTCGCCGAGGAACTCAAGTCGGTCCGGATCGATATCGAGCTGCCCCTCGAAAGAGGCCCGCCGAGCCGCCTTCACATCTTCCCGACGCTGCTCGCCCGCGTGGCCGGTGTTTTTTGACGCGTGATACCGTGGCGCTTGAAGAAGCGGGACAGGTTGCTCACCCCGACCCGCAGGCCACGTCCCGCCAGCCGGGCACGCAATCTGTGCCGGAACGGTCCGGGCTGCGCTTCGATGGCGTACGAGTGTTGAGCGTTGCCCATCGTCTCGGCCGACCGCGAAGGGCCGCGTGGGTTCCCGACACGAGGCTCCCGCGTCGATGGCCGTGACGACGCGTTCACGCAGATCGACGGGCAGAGCAGATGGCATTCTGCCCTCCGAATCAGAAAGCTGCGGATCGAATCACATCGCCGTCCCCGTCGAAACCCCAGACGATCCAACCCGATCGGATCGCGGACTAGGGGGGGAATCCTCGGTCTCGGGCGGGGGCGTCGTGGAGCATCCGCCGAGAAACGTCTCGATATCGCGCCGACACACCCCCCTCTGCCGCCGACAAACATCCTGCTCACGCACAGGAGCTCAGCGCACCACGACCTTGGAGCCGATGGGAACGCGGTCGTAGAGATCGATCACATCGGCGTTGAGCATGCGGATGCAGCCGGAGGACACCGCCTGGCCGATCTTCTCCGGCTCGTTGGTCCCGTGGATCCGGAACAGTGTGTCCTTCTTGCCTTCCGCGAGGTAGAGGGCGCGCGCTCCGATGGGGCTTGTTGGACCGCCTTCGAGGCGCTTCGGCAGGTCCGGCCGACGCGCCAGCATCTCGGGCGGCGGATTCCAGTCCGGCCATTCACCCTTGCGATCGACTTCCGCCGTGCCGGCCCAGGCCATGCCGGCATGGCCGACGGCGACGGGATAGCGCACGGCCTTGCCGTCGGGCAGCACGAAGTACAGCCGGCGCTCCTTGGTGACCACGATGACGGTGCCGGGGGCCTCGCGGGTCGGATAGTCGACCGTGGCGCGGGCGATCTTGGGATCGACGACGGCGTCCGGCGCGAGCTTCATCCACGCCTTGTCGCGGGCCTCGCCCGTGAGGGGCGCGGGTGCCGCGAGGGCCGTCTGCGTCACGGCCGGGGGCGTCACGCTCGCCGTCTGCGTGTTGCAGGCGGCGAGGGGCAGCGCCCCCGCGAGGGCGGCGAGAAGCAGGACGCGCATGGGACGGGCCTATGGGGATCGCCGCGTCGAAGCCGACGCGCGGTTTGAAGGCAAAGTTGGTTGCCGAGGTCTTGCGTAACCTAACCCGAGCGCGCATCCCGGCGTAGTGTATCGTGCCACGGCGTGGCGCATTTGCATCGTCTGTTGTCTCGACGCAACGATAAGGACGAGCATCGATTTGGGAGGACTGCGATGACGACGCTGTACGTGAGCCATCCGTCCGCCCTCGACCACGCCATGCCGACGGGCCATCCCGAATGTCCCGACCGGATCCGGGCCGTGGAGCGGGTTCTGGAGGACGAACGGTTCGCGGGCCTCGTGCGCGGGCTAGCCCCCCTCGCCGACCCCTCTGTCGCGACCCTGGTCCATCCGGTGCCCTACGTGCAGGCCCTCATCGAGGCGGCGCCGCGCGAGGGGTTCGTCCAGATCGACGGGGATACGCTCCTGTCACCGGGAACCATCGAGGCGGCCCTGCGCGGCGTCGGCGGCGCGGTCCATGCCGTCGATGCGGTGATGAAGGGCGAGTGCCGCAACGCCTTTGTGGCCATGCGGCCGCCGGGGCACCACGCCGAGCGCATGCAGGCCATGGGGTTCTGCGTGTTCAACCACGCCGCCATCGCGGTCCGCCACGCCCGGGAGGTCCACGGGGCCACCCGCGTCGCCCTGGTCGATTGGGACGTCCATCACGGCAACGGCTCGCAGGACATCTTCTGGGACGACGCGAGCGTGCTCTACGCCTCGACCCACGAGATGCCGCTCTATCCCGGTACGGGGGCGGCGTCGGAGCGCGGCAACCACGACACCATCGTCAACGTCCCCCTGCGGGCCGGCGACGGCAGCGAGCGGTTCCGCGAGGTGTTCGAGGCCGGTATCCTGCGCCGGCTCGAGGCCTTCGCGCCCGACCTCATCGTGATCTCGGCAGGCTTCGACGCCCATCGCCTCGATCCCCTGGCCCATATCCAGCTCGACGAAGCTGATTTCGGCTGGGCCACGCGCCGCGTGATGGAGGTGGCCGAGAAGCACGCGGGCGGACGCGTCGTTTCGGTGCTGGAGGGGGGCTACAGTCTCAAGGGGCTGGGATTGTCCGTGTCCGCCCACATGGACGCGTTGATGGGGCGTTGAACGCCCGAAGAGGCGGCGATACGCGAGGCTACCGGGCAGCCTCGCGCCTATCCTAGCCCTCCAGCCGCTCATCCCCCAAAAACTCGATCCCGAAGCCCGACAGGCCGACATAGGCTCGCGACGAGGTCGCGAGATTGCGGATCGAGACCACGCCGAGGTCGCGCAGGATCTGGGCGCCGAGGCCGACCTCGCGCCAGGCCTGCACCCGCTGGGCCTCCGCACCCTCCTCGGCGTAGGACTGGAGGGGCACGCCCGCCGTCCCGTCGCGGAGGTAGACGAGGATGCCGCGCCCCTCGCGGGCGAAGCGGCGCATCACCGCCTCGATCTGCTTTCCGCCCTCGATGACGTCGGCGACCACGTTGGAGCGGTGTAGGCGCACCAGCACGTTCCGTCCGTCGCCGATGTCGCCGTGCACGAAGGCGAATTGCTGCACGGTCTCGAACGGCGTCGTGTAGGCGTAGCCCGTCATCGCCCCCGTCTCGGCCTGAACCGGGAAGGTCCCGACACGCTCCACGAGCTTTTCGCGCGACTGGCGAAAGGCGATGAGATCGGCGACCGAGACGCGCTTGAGGTTGTGCTGCTCGGCGAAGGCGGTGATCTGCGGCCCCTTCATCACCGTGCCGTCGTCGTTGGCGAGTTCGCAGATCACGCCCACGGGGGGCAAGCCGGCGAGCTTGCACAGGTCGACGGCGGCCTCCGTGTGGCCCGAGCGCATGAGCACGCCGCCGTCCTTGGCGATGAGGGGAAAGACGTGGCCCGGACGGACGAAGTCCGTCTCCCCCATGTTGCCGTTGGCGAGCGCCCGCACGGTGTTGCAGCGCTGCTCCGCCGAGATGCCGGTGGTGAGGCCGTGCTTGACGTCCACCGTCACGGTGAAGGCGGTGCCGAGCGGCGCGTCGTTGGCGGCCACCATGGGGTCTAGGCGCAGGCGCCGGGCTTCGGCCCGGGTGACGGGCGCGCAGACGATGCCGCAGGTGTTGCGGATGATGAACGCCATCTTCTCCGGCGTGCAGAGGGACGCCGCGACGACGAGATCGCCCTCGTTCTCGCGATCGTCGTCGTCGGTGACGACGACGATCTCGCCGCGGGCATAGGCTTCGATGGCCTGGATCACATGGGTGTGGGGCACGGGAATTCTCTCAAGCCTTGCGGAGCGGATGGCGGGCGGTGCGGAGACCGATTGTTTTGCATCATCTTTGCCCGAAAGCCGGAAACCGCCTTTCGGGACGATGCTTTATCTCCGTTCGCCCACCTGCCCCCGGTGGCGCAGATAGTGATCCGCGAGCACGCATGCCATCATGGCCTCGGCGACCGGCACGGCGCGGATGCCGACGCAGGGGTCGTGGCGGCCCTTGGTGACGAGATCGACGTCGCGGTTGTCTTGGGTCACGCTCATGCGCGGAGTCAGGATCGACGAGGTCGGCTTGACCGCGAAGCGGCAGATCACGGGTTGGCCGGTGGAGATGCCTCCCAGCACGCCGCCCGCGTGGTTCGCCAGGAAGGTGGGCGCGCCGGCATTGCCCGAACGCATCTCGTCGGCATTGTCCTCGCCGCGCAGGGCCGCCGAGGCGAAGCCGTCGCCGATCTCGACGCCCTTCACCGCATTAATCGACATCATCGCGGCGGCCAGATCCGCGTCGAGCTTGCCGTAGATCGGGGCGCCGAGGCCCGGCGGCACGCCCTCGGCCACCACCTCGATCACCGCGCCGATGGACGAGCCGTCTTTTCGGATGCCGTCGAGATAGGTCTCGTAGAAGGCGGCCATCGCGGCGTCGGGGCAGAAGAACGGGTTGTTGGCGACCTCATTCCAATCCCACCGGGCGCGATCGACGGCGTGCGGCCCCATCTGCACCAGGGCGGCCCGGATGGTGACGCCCTCCGGCAGGACCCGGCGGGCGATGGCGCCGGCCGCCACGCGCGCGGCGGTCTCGCGCGCCGAGGAGCGCCCGCCGCCGCGATAGTCCCGGATGCCGTACTTGGCGTCGTAGGCGTAGTCGGCGTGACCCGGGCGGTAACTGTCGCGGATCTCGGAATAGTCCTTCGAGCGCTGGTCGGTGTTCTCGATCTCGAGGGCGATGGGTGTGCCGGTGGTGAGCTGGCGCCCCTCCGTGCGGTCGTCCGAGAACACGCCCGAGAGGATGCGGACCTGATCCGGCTCGCGCCGCTGGGTGGTGAACCGCGACTGGCCGGGTTTCCGCCGGTCCAGTTCCGCCTGGATGTCGGCTGCCGCGATGGGAATTCCCGGGGGGCACCCATCGACGACGCAGCCGAGGGCGACCCCGTGGCTCTCGCCGAAGGTTGTGACGCGGAAGAGATGGCCGAAGGTGTTGTGGGACATGGTGCCCTCGCTCTAACGCGGGTTTTCGCGAGTCACAAATGCCGGCCCGTTCGATGCGGTCACCCGCTGGGGCGGGATCAATCGTCCGGCCGGGCCAGGACGCCGCCGGTCAAAGCCTCGCGCACGCCCGTGGTCGACGGGAAGGTGATCGGCAGGCCCTTCAATGACCGCACCGCGAGGTGCGCGAAGGCTTGCGCCTCGAGGTAGGCCGAGGACCAGCCGATGGCGTCGGCCGTCGTGATCTCGGCGCGCAGGTGGTAGTTCAGCAGGCGCACGAGCTCGCCGTTGCGCGCACCCCCGCCCGCCACGATCCAGCGGGCCGGGATCTCGGGGGCATGGTCGAGGGCCCGCGCCACGGCTCGCGCCGTGAAGGCGGTGAGCGTCGCCGCCCCGTCCTCCGTCGAGAGCTGGCCGGCGAGCTTGTGCGAGAACCAGTTCCGGTCGAGGGATTTCGGCGGCCTGCGGGCGAAGAACGGGTGGATGAGAAGCCACGCCAGCAGCGGTTCGTCGGGGCGTCCCCGTGCCGCCGTACGGCCGCCATCGTCGAGGGGGCGGCCCGTGCGCTCGCGCATCCAGTCGTCGATGAGGGCGTTGCCCGGCCCGGTGTCGAAGGCGATGACGTCGCCGTTCGAGGCGATGAGCGTCGCGTTGGCCACGCCACCGATGTTGAGGATGCCGAGCGCGCCCTCGAAACCGGAGGCGCGGGCAAGCGCCTGATGGAACACCGGCACCAGAGGGGCGCCCTGCCCGCCCGCCGCGATGTCGGCGTGGCGCAGGTCCGACACCACGGGAATGCCGAGGCGGCGGCTGAGGGCGGCGCCGTCGCCGATCTGCACGCTCATGCGCTGGTCCGGCCGGTGCACCACGGTCTGGCCGTGGAACCCGATCACGTCGATGTCGGCCGGTGTCAGGCCGTTGTCGGCGAGGAAACTCTCCACGGCTTCCGCATGGGCGGCCGTGACGAAGGCTTCGGCTTCGGGCAGGCATCCCGGCCGGTCCTCACGCGCGATGACGGCCTCCGAATCGGCGAGCGCACGGCGAAGCAGATCGCGATCCTCGTCCGAGTAGCCGCGATAGCCCGTTGGGCCGAGGGGTTCGAGGTAGCCGTTGTGGCTCTGCACCACCCGGACGTCATGCCCGTCGGTCTCGATGAGGGCGACGTCGACGCCGTCGAGGGACGTGCCGCTCATCAGGCCGATCGCGCGCAGCATGGTCATGGTCGTGCCTTCCTCGGTCAGCCCTGCTAAGTGTCTCTCACGGAACTCCCGCGGCGCGGTCGGCTTCACGGCGAGAGCCCGGCGCGCCCGGGAGTTTCGTGAGGCCCTCCCAAGAGCCGGCGCAATGTCCGCGTGGTGCTATCACGCCGCGCCTCGCCCTGTCCCGATCCGCCCTCCTCTGACACCGGAACCGTCCATGTCCACCGCGTCCGACGCCTTCGCTCCGAAATCCGATTTCCTCCGGGTCCTGTCCGAACGCGGCTTCATCCATCAGGGCTCGGATCTGGCTGGTATCGACGCGGCGGCCCTGGAGGGGCGGCTCACCACCTATGTCGGGTACGATTGCACGGCGGCGTCGCTCCATGTCGGCCACCTCCTGTCGATCATGATGCTGCACTGGCTCCAGGCCACGGGCGGCACGCCCATCACCCTCATGGGCGGCGGCACGACCCGTGTCGGCGATCCGTCCGGCCGCGACGAATCGCGAAAGATCCTCACCCTGGAGCAGATCGAGGAGAACAAGGCCGGGATCCAGAAGACCTTCGCCCGGTTCCTCAGCTTCGAGGGCGGCGGCAACGCCGCCACCATGGTCGATAACGCCGAATGGCTGACCAAGCTCAACTACATCGAGATGCTGCGCGACATCGGCCGGCACTTCTCCGTCAACCGAATGATGTCCATGGACAGCGTCCGCATGCGGCTGGAGCGCGACCAGGAGCTGTCGTTCCTCGAATTCAACTACATGATCCTGCAATCCTACGACTTCGTCGAGCTGAACCGCCGATACGGTTGCGTGCTGCAGATGGGCGGCTCGGATCAGTGGGGCAACATCGTCAACGGCATCGATCTCGGGCGCCGCATGGGCACGCCCCAGCTCTACGGGCTCACCTGTCCGCTCCTCACCACGGCGTCGGGCGCCAAGATGGGCAAGACGGCGGCAGGCGCGGTTTGGCTCGATGCCGGCATGCTGTCGCCGTACGATTACTGGCAGTTTTGGCGCAACACCGAGGACGCCGATATCGGCCGGTTCCTTAAGCTGTTCACCCTGCTGCCGATGGAGGAGATCGCCCGGCTGTCGGCCCTCCAGGGCGCCGAGATCAATGAGGCGAAGAAGGTGCTGGCAAGCGAGGCCACGGCCCTGATGCATGGACGCGAGGCGGCGGACAGCGCCGCTGAGACCGCGCGGAAAACCTTCGTCGAGGGGAGCGTCGCCCAGGACCTGCCCACCGTGCTCGTCTCCGGCGATCTCCTCGAAGCCGGCCTCGGGGTGCTCTCGGCCTTCGGGCCCGATTACGCGAAGCTGGTGCCCTCCACGAGCGAGGCCCGGCGCCAGATCAAGGGCGGCGGCCTGCGGGTCAACGACGTGGCGCTGACCGACGAGCGCGCGGTCCTGCGGACGGGCGACGTGACGGCGGACGGCGTGATCAAGCTCTCCTTCGGCCGCAAGAAGCACGTGCTCCTGAAGGTCGGCTGAGGCCAGGAGATACCCCGGCCCGGTCGCCCCGGGCCGGTTCCTACCGCTCGGTCTCGCCCATGGGCGCGGCCCCCGCAATTCCATCGTTGCCGCCCCCGGCGCTGAAGAGCTTGCGTAGGATGCCGGGCGCCAGGGCCGAGAGCGGGTTGACGCTGACATCGGGCTTGGACAGGCGTCCGGACACGCGGAAGTTGAGGGCGAACAGGCCCTCGTTGTGACCGCCGCCGAGGAGCTGGCCCAGGATCGGCAACTGCGAGACGACGTTGTTGAGGCCATAGAGCGGCACGAAGGTGCCGTTGATGTCCGTGCGCTCCTTGGCGGTGTCGAGGTAGCCGTTCAGGGTGAAGCCCATGGCGGCGTTGGAGATCGCCGCGTCGCTGAAATCGACCCGGGCGCCCGTGCGGACGAAGTTGGCGCGCAGGCGGTCGAAGGTCACGTCGTTGCCGGTGTTCTGTACGATCTGCTTGCGGCCGCGTGCGTCCACCACCTCGCTGCTCGCGGGGCCCTGCGCCATGATGCTCGACAGAGCCGGCTCGTTGCGCAGGACGAAGTTGCGGATCTGGACGACGCCCTGTTGCGGCCCATCGTTGAGGCCCGTGCTCATGACGAGCCGGCCGCCGTACATCCGCTTGTAGATGTCGGCGAAGCGCAGGGTGGCGCCGGCATCCTGGCTGTCCACCGTGAGGGCCGGCCCCTGCTCGGTGCGGCTGATCTGCGCGCTGAACGGCGCACCCCCGAAACGGCCCTGGATACGGCCGGTCCGCACGTCCTTGCCCTTCAGGGCGAGCTTGACGGTGGCGTTGGTGAGGGCCTCGCCGTTGAAGCCCGTGAGGATGGCGAGCGACACGTCGGCATCGATGTCCTTCGGGGCGGCGTCGGCCTTGCCCTTGCCCTCCGGGGCGGTGAGCCCGCGCAGGATCGGGCGGGCATCGGCCACGGCGCCCTTGACGGCGATGCGGTAGGCATTCCCCGTGCGGTCGAGCTGCAACCGCATGTCGTCGCCAGGCGAGAGCTTCAGACTCGACAAGTCGGCCCGTTCGACCTGACCGTCGGCGCCAAGGGTCGCCGTGCCTCGCGCTAGGGCGGGCGCGGCGTCGAGGGCGATGTCGCGCAGGTCGTACGATCCGCCGGCCGCGCTCTCCGTCAGGGTGAAGGCGAGGCGCCCCGGTTTTCCCGGCGCCTTGGTGAAACCCGGGACAATGCCGTCGATGCCGGCACGAACGAGATCCGCCTCGATCCGGATCGGCGGCTTGCCGGAGCCCGAGCGCCCGATGGGCAGGGCGATCTTCACAGGGATCGAGCCGGTGAGCTGGGGCGAGACAGGCATGCCCTTCTTCGCCCGCAGGGCTTCGTCGAGGCTGAGATTGACGGTGACTTCGCCCGGCGCGCCGGGCTTGGGCTGGCGCAGGTCCACGGTGAGGGGCGATCCGAGGACCTTGGCGTCGCCCTTGAGGGCGAAGGCGCCACGATCGTACGACACCGTGAAGCGCCCGGCGTCGAGGCGTTCCTTGCCGAACGCCTTGTCGACGCCGATCTCGGCGAGCGTGCCCGCGATGGTCACCGGCAGGTCCGCCAGGTCGGGAATGTGCTTGAGGTTGAGCGGAAAATCGATCCGGAGATCGGCCGCCCCCTTCACGCTGGCCGGATCGATGTCGACGCCCGTCAGGCTCTTGAACATCCGGGTCTGCATCAGGGATACCAAGGCATCGGCCCCGCCGCCGAGGCGCAGGCCGATCTGCGCCACCACCGCGTCCGGGCTGATCTTCGGAATCACGAACGATCCGTCGGTGATCGACAGGGCGCGGTTGTCCGCCATGCGCAGGTCCGCGGTCACGTTCCGGATGGTGGTGGTCAGGCCGGTGATGACACCGGTGACGCGGCCGCGACTCAGGGGCGGCGCGTCGTCCGAGACGGCCAGCGTCGCGTCGGAGACGGCGAACGCGATGTGGACGGCGTTGTCGGGCATGGGCTCGCCCCGCGTCGCGGCGGCGAGTTCGGGCCCGCTCATGTCGATGGTGATGTCCACGTTGTCGACCCGGCCCCCGCGTAGATTGTCCACGAGGTAGTTGCGGGCCGGCGGGGCCACGTGCTCGGGCCAGAGACGCAGGGCCATGCGCCCGTCGGTGTTGGCGGCGGTGATGTGTAGGGTCAACCCGTCGTCGTCGGCGGTCGTGCCGAGGGTCCCGGTGATCCGCCCGCTCGCCGCCCCGGCCCGGACGGTGAAATCGTCGATGGCGATGCCGCCGGCCCGCCCCGTCAGATGGGTGGACAGGCTGTCGAGGGTGACGGGTCGGTCCTGGGCATTGGCGCCCCGCAGGACGGCATCGCGGCCCTCGAGGTTCATGGTCCAGCTGATATCGGAATCCGGCGCGCCCGCCGTCCAGGCACCGGTCAGGTGGGCGGTGTTGCCAGCGCCGCGATAGTCGAGGGCGTCGAGCTTCATGGCGCGTGCCGTCTCGTCCCAGCTCACCCGGGCGGCGAGGCTCTCGATGGTGACGGGGTTGAAGTCCTTTTCCTCGATGAGGAAGTTGCCGTCGCTGGTCCGTATCTCGGCGGTCATCGTCTCGATGCGGCCGGTGTCGAGGGCGATGTCGGCCTTGGCCGAGAGCTTGAGGTCGGTCGCCACCGGCAGCTTCGACTGGCCCGACAGGAGCAGAAGGTCGGTGATCGGCAGGTCGTCGAGGGTGATGATGCCCGTGCGGCGGGTGCCGCCGGCTTCCTGCAGATCGCCGCCGAAGCGCCATTCTCCGTGCGGCCCGTCGATGCGCAGCTCGAACACCCGGGCGTTGCGGGTGGCGTCGCGCCGGAACAGGCCGTTGACGTGCTCGAACACCGCGCGCTGGCGGGCGTCGTCGTCGATGAGGGTGAGGCGGCCGTTGGTGATCCGTGCCCGGTCCAGGGCCCCGACGATGCCGGCGCGATCCAGCACCACCCCGAAGATCGAGGCCATCGTGGCGGAGATCGGCGAGACCTTGCCCAGCACCGCGTCCACGCTGGGCAGGGTATGGGGTTCGACGGCTCCGGCCTGCGACGTGTCGGAGGCCGCAAAGGCGATGCTGCCGTCGCGGTGCACGAGGGCCGTCATCTGCAGATCGCGAAACTCGATGGCCCGGGGCTGGACCGAGAGGCGCAGGAGGCTCCAGGTGTCGAGGCTCACGACGGCATGCGGCGCCCGTACCACCAGGGCGCCCTCGGAATTGTAGATGTCGAGGCCGCCGACACGCAGGGCCAGGGAGTTCTCGGAATCGAGTTCGAGGGCGCTGTCGCGCAGGGACACGCGCCAGCCCGCGCCGATGCTCCCGGCGATGGCCGAGGCGACGCGTTCCGACATGCCGTCGATGCGCAGGGGACCGCTCGACAGGCGCCAGACGAGCCCGGCGAGACCCGCTCCAAGAGCGAGCACGAGAATCACCGCCGGCCAAAGCAGCCAGCGCCGGCGCCGCCGTCCGCCCGCGCGTCCCGGCCGCGCATCCGTGACCGTGTCCTGAACCATCAATCCTTGAGCCGCTGGATCGGAACGCACCCTCGGGCTATCGAGCTGCGGTCCGGGAAGGAAAGGCTTCTCGGGCATCCGGCCCGGGCCTCGGCGTCGGCTCCAGGCATACCATTAATCGGCCGAAAGGAAGGCATCATGCCCCTCGATACCGGAGATCAGGCTCCCGACTTCGACCTGCCGGGCGCGGGAGGCGGCGCCGTGCGCCTCGCGGACCTCGCGGGCCGCAAGGCTGTCCTCTATTTCTACCCGAAGGACGACACCAGCGGATGTACCTTGGAGGCGCAGGAGTTCAACACCCTGCGAGAGGCTTTTGCCGCAGCCGACACGATCGTGATCGGAGTCTCACCTGACTCCGTCAAGAGCCACGACAAGTTCAGGGCGAAATACGATCTCGCCTTTCCCCTCGCGTCGGACGAGACCAAGGCCATGCTCGAAGCCTATGGTGTCTGGGTCGAGAAGAGCATGTACGGCCGAAAATACATGGGCGTCGAGCGCACCACGATGCTCCTCGATCGCACGGGGGGGATCGTCCGGATCTGGCGGAAGGTGAAGGTTCCGGGGCACGCCGAGGAGGTGCTGGCGGCGGCGCAGGCCCAGGCCTGATCCGAAGACGGAGCGGGTGGCGGGCGCCTGCGACAGTGAAGCTTCATTAACCGTGTTCGGGCCAAATGATGGGCACTGAATCAGGTTTGCGTCGATGTTCCTCACCCCCCGTCAGCCCCGCGAAAAGGCACGCCCCAGAGCGCGGGGACCGCTCGGCCGGGCGAGGCTGATCGAGAGCCCCCTCGGCGTCCGGGTCCTCGGTACGGTGCTCGCCCTCACCACGATTTGGGCCGGGGGCGCGACCTACTATCTCGTCTTTCACGACGAGGTGCTCGCCCGTTTCGTCTCCCAGCAGAGCACGATGCAGTACGGCTATGAGGCTCGCATCGCCGCGTTGAAGCTGGAACTCGAGCGCACGAGTTTGGATCAGGCGACGGCCCGCGACGAACTCGCCGCGCGGCTGGCCGCCCTGTCCCGGCGCCAGAAGACCCTGGAATCGCGCCAGGGCACCCTCTCGGTCCTGGCCGGCGACACCCTCGGACGCCGCCTGCCGGAGGCGACCGTCGAGGACGAGCCGGTCATCGCCGCCGAGCGCCGTCCGGTCGGAACGGCCAAGCCGTTTCCGATCACCGAACCCCCCGACCAGCCCCTCGGCCTTCGCGGCGCCCGCGAGAGCGCCCGCCACACCGGCATCATGGTGGCGAGCCTGGAGCAACGCCTCGACGGCCTCGCCGAAGCGCAGTCGCGGGTCGTCGCCGGGATCGGCGCCAGGGCCGATCGAACGGCTCAGCGCCTGCGCGGCCTGTTCGCGCGGGTCGGGCTCGATCCGACGCGCTTCGCGCCCCGCGCCGAATCTGGCGTTGGCGGTCCCCTGGTTCCCTTGGGCGATGATCCGTTCGGATTGGCCGCGGCGCAGGCCCAGCGCGCCGTCGCGGAGGCTGCCGGCCTGCGCCGCCTCGCCGAGGCCCTGCCCCTGCGTCGGCCCATCCTCGGCGAGGCATCCGTCTCGAGCACCTTCGGGGCTCGTCTCGATCCGTTCACGCGGGGCTATGCCCTGCATACGGGCCTCGACCTTCGCGCCGAGACCGGCGAGCCGGCCCGCACCACGGCGGCCGGGCGTGTCACCCTGGCCGAGTACAGGGGCGGCTACGGCAACATGGTCGAAGTCGATCACGGCCACGGGCTGGCGACGCGCTACGCCCATCTCTCCGCCTACGACGTGACGCCGGGCCAATGGGTCGCGGCCGGCGCCATCGTCGGCCGTGTCGGGTCGACGGGTCGCTCGACGGGAAGCCACCTCCACTATGAGACCCGGATCGACGGCGAGCCCGTCGATCCGCAGCGGTTCCTGCGCCTGGCCGATGCCCTCGATCCGATTTCGAGCGCGACGCCCTGAAGCATCGTCCCGAAAGGTGGCCTCCGGCTTTCGGGACGATGCTCTAGCGTTGACCAGCGTTCAGTCCAGATCCTCGACCGCGTCGGCGCCACCATAGACTCGCTGGGCCAGGGACGCCTCCATGAACGGGTCGAGGGCCCCATCCAGCACCGCGTCCGGGTCCGTCGATTGGGTGCCCGTCCGCAGGTCCTTCACGAGCTGGTACGGCTGGAGGACGTAAGATCGAATCTGGTGGCCCCAGCCGATATCCGTCTTCGCGGCGGCCTCGGCGTTGGCCTTCTCCTCGCGCTTCTTCAGCTCGGCCTCGTACATGCGGGCACGCAGCATGTTCCAGGCGGTCGCCCGGTTCTTGTGCTGCGAACGCTCCTGCTGACACGCCACGACGATGCCGGTCGGGTTGTGGGTGATGCGCACGGCCGAGTCCGTGGTGTTCACGTGCTGGCCGCCGGCGCCCGACGAGCGGTAGGTGTCGATGCGGCAGTCGGATTCCTTGATCTCGATGACGATGCGGTCGTCGATCACCGGATAGACCCATACGGAGGCGAAGCTCGTGTGCCGGCGCGCACTCGAATCGTAGGGCGAGATGCGGACCAGCCGGTGCACGCCCGACTCGGTCTTGAGCCAGCCATAGGCGTTGTGACCCTTGATCAGGAGCGTGGCGCCCTTGATCCCAGCCTCGTCGCCGTCCGACCACTCGACGATCTCGACCTTGTATTTCCGGCGCTCGGCCCAGCGGGCGTACATGCGCTGAAGCATGTTGGCCCAGTCCTGGCTCTCGGTGCCGCCGGCGCCCGAATGGACTTCGAGGTAGGTGTCGAAGCCGTCGGCCTCGCCGGACAGGAGGGTCTCGATCTGGCGGCGCGCGGCTTCGGCCTCGACGGCGCGGACCGCGTTCTCCCCCTCGAGGACGATCTCCTGATCACCCTCCATCTCGCCGAGCTCGATGAGCGTCGCGGCATCCTCGAGATCCTGCGACAGGCGCTTGATGGAGGTGACGGCCTCGTCGAGCTGCGTGCGGTCGCGCATGACGGTCTGCGCGGCCTCAGCGTCGTTCCACAGGGCAGGGTCCTCGGAGGCGGCGTTCAGCTCCGCGAGGCGTTTTTCGACGGTATCCCAGTCAAAGATGCCTCCTCAGCAGTCCGATCGACTGCTTGGCGGCATCCGAGAGTTGTTCGATCTCGGCGCGCATCTGGTGTTTCGGACTCGTGTGCGAGGTGTGAGGGCGGGTGATACCGAGCCGCCCGTCCAGTGTAAACGCCGGAACGTCACGATGCGAAAGCCTGCCCCATGAGCCAAGGTCCCAGCCCGTTCGGCGAAAGGCTGCGCCTCCTCGCCGTCACGCTCGTCGTCGTTCTGGCGGGGATCAGCCTGCGCCTCGTGCCCATGGGCTTGCCGGCGGGTGTGGTGAAATACGGCGGTTCGACCCTGTGGGGGGCCATGGTCTACGGCCTCGTGGCCGCGTTTGCGTTGCGCCCCCGAGGTCGCATCGTCGTCCTGGCCGCCCTCGTGGCACTTGGCGTCGAACTCGTCCGCCTCGTCCACGCGCCCGGGCTCGATGCCTTTCGGTCGACCCTGGCGGGCCAGCTTCTCCTCGGGCGGATCTTCTCGCTCTGGAACCTCGTCGCGTATGCCGTCGGCATCGCGGTCGCGGCACTGGTGGATTCCAGCGCGCGTCCCGGGCCGAGATGACTCCGGCGCCGTGCCGACGCCCGAGGAATCAGCGGCGAAAATCCTGCGGACCGATCCGGGCCGGGTTCAGCACGAACTCGCGCTGGCGGGTGGAGCCGTCGAGGCGGCCCTCGCTGCGACTGTCGGTGAAGTAATCGGTGCCCGTGAGGCCAAAGCCGCCGCCGTTCATCACGCTCGGGACCGGGATGGCGCGCGGGTCATCGGGGAGCGGCCGCCCCGTGGCATCGTCGGTCGGCAGGACGACCGGACCGGAAGCGCCGAGGTAGTGCATCTCGGCGAGCGCCGGCCCGGTGAGCCCGAGGGCGACGAGACCGGCGGCGAGGGCGGTGCGGGAAATCGGCGACACGGGCAGCTCCGGGGCGGACGGGATCGATGGGACGCTTCGGAGCACCATGGCGCAAACGGACCGGCTTGTCCTTGGCGTCCGGGTGTCGCCGGGCGATTCCCACCCGATTGTGGACAAGGCGCGGGCCCGCGACCGGTCAACCCTTCGAGCGGATCACCACGTCGGACTCGCGCTGAACCGGGGTGCAGGTCGTGTAGAAGGCGTTGAGCACCGTGGGACGGGAGTCGCAGGCATAGCCGAGGCCGGGGGGCGGGGGCGGCACCGGGTCGCGGGCCACGATCGGCTTCGGGGCGCAGGCGCCGGCCGAGGCGGCAAGCGCCAACGCGGCCAGGAGGGTCAATCGGCGCATGCGTTCCTCTGCGAATGAACTCGCCACAACCCGGCGACCCTGCGGATGCCGGGCCGGGGTGACAAGCCGCGCCGGCCGCTCCGCTTCCGCTTTGCCGCGCCCTGTCGCCGCCGCGCAACAGGACGCGGCCGTGCGACTGAGGCGCGGCGAGGCGGGTTCAGCCGGCCTTTGCGAGGTTCGTCGAGCCGGCCGGCGGCTCGGTGGGCGGCACCACGTTGTGGAGCGTGCGGTCGGAAGTTTCGAAGAACCGCCGGATGTTGCGCGCGGCCTGCCGGATGCGCTGCTCGTTCTCGACGAGGGCGATGCGCACGAAATTGTCGCCGTGCTCGCCGAACCCGACACCGGGGGCCACGGCCACGTCCGATTTCTCGAGGAGGAGCTTCGAGAATTCGAGGCTGCCGAGCGCCTGGTACTTTTCCGGGATCGGCACCCAGGCGAACATCGAGGCCGAGGGGCTCGGGATCTTCCAGCCCGTCTTGTCGAAGGATTCGATGAGGGCATCGCGGCGCTTCTTGTAGATCGCGCGCATCTCCGCGATGCAATCCTCCGGCCCGTTCAGGGCGGCGGTGGCGGCGACCTGGATCGGCGTGAAGGCGCCGTAATCAAGGTAGGACTTCACCCGCGTGAGCGCCGCGAGCAGGCGCTCGTTGCCCACGGCAAAGCCCATGCGCCAGCCGGCCATGGAGAAGGTCTTCGACAGGGAGGTGAACTCCACCGTGCAGTCGATGGCGCCCGGAATCTGCAGCACGGAGGGCGGCGGCTCGCCGTCGAAATAGACTTCGGCATAGGCCAGATCCGACAGGATGATGATCTCGTGGCGCTTGGCGAAGGCGACGAGGTCCCGGTAGAAATCGAGGCTCGCCACGTAAGCCGTCGGGTTCGAGGGATAGCAGACCACGATCGCCACGGGCTTGGGGATCGAGTGCTGCATCGCCTTCTCGACGGCGGGGAAGAAGGCGGGCGTCGGCTCGGCCGGCACGGAGCGGATGACGCCGCCGGCCATGAGGAAGCCGAAGGCGTGGATCGGGTAGCTCGGGTTGGGTACTAGCACCACGTCGCCCGGCGCCGTGATCGCCTGGGCCATGTTGGCGAAGCCTTCCTTCGAGCCCAAGGTCGCTACCACCTGAGTGTCGGGGTTCAGGCTCACGCCGAAGCGGCGCTTGTAGTAGTTCGCCTGGGCGCGGCGCAGGCCCGCGATGCCCTTCGAGGAAGAGTAGCGATCCGTGCGCGGGCGCCCGGCGGTCTCCACCAGCTTGGCGATGACGTGCTTGGGGGCATCGAGATCGGGATTGCCCATGCCGAGATCGATGATGTCGGCGCCGTTGGCGCGGGCCTGGGCCTTGATCCGGTTCACCTGCTCGAAGACGTAGGGGGGCAGGCGCTTGATGCGGTGGAAGTCGGTCATGGCCTTCACGGTGTCCATGGGCGCGGATCGGGACCGAGGCGCGCGAAACGGCAGAGGGCGGGAGAAAGACGGGTCGTCCCCCGAAGAATCCGGGGTGGTCTATCACTTCGTGGGTTTGGCGCCGACCGTTATCTTTTTGGGTCGGCGGCCACGGAAAGTTCGGTGGACCGCTTCAGGGCGTCGCCGAGGCCGGCCTGGTCGCGCGACCCGCGCTCTCGGCCGAACGGCCCTGCGCCTCGTTGCGCCCGCGTGCACCCACGAGTTCGGCCTCCAGCGCCTTCGTGCCCTCGGCCGACTTCGCCCGGATCGGACGGGCCGGCGCCGAGACACCGACGGGCAGGAAGTCGCCACCTTCTTTTCGCGACTCGGCCACGAAGGCGGGCGCAGCCGGTCCGGGCTGATAGGCAGCCTTCAGGGGATTGAGGTCGCTGGAGCACGCACCGGCGAGGCCCGCCACGGCCAAGAGGACGGCCGGGAGGCAGGCGGCACGGCCCAGCGGACGGGCGTGGACGGAGGGCCGGGGCATGACGGATGAGGGCCGATGAAATGCGATGCGATCTGGCGTAAGTTCGCGATGCCGCGTTAATTTGTCGGAAACGAGGCCCCGCGCTGCCGTCGCCCGCTCGCGGTGCCGGTCTCCCGCGAAGGCGTCTTCGACGAGGGAGAGTAGCTGCGTGACGACCGAACGGACGACGCCCCTGCCCGACATCGACGCCCTGTCGCGCAACGCCAGCCGGCTCATGGAGGAATTCGGACGTGCCGCCGCCGTCTACATGAAGCCCGTCGCGGAGGGCGAGGGCCTGCCGACGGCGCATGAGCCGCCCGAGGAGGTCAACGACGTGGTCCGGACGCTGGGCACCGTCGCCGAACGTTGGCTCGTCGATCCGCAGAAGACCGTGGAGGCGCAGGCCCGGCTCAGCGAGGCCTTCATCAGCCTGTGGGGCTCGACCTGGCACCGGTTCCAGGGCGAGCCGGCCCAGCCCGTGGCTGTGCCGGAGGCCAGGGACACCCGCTTCGCCCATGCCGAATGGTCGACGAACCCGCTCTTCGACTTCATCAAACAGAGCTACCTCATCACCTCGCGCTGGGCCGAAGGGCTGGTGGACGAGGCCGAGGGGATCGACGAGCACACCCGGCACAAGGCGCAATTCTATCTGCGCCAGATCGTCGGCGCCCTCTCGCCCTCGAACTTCGTCCTGACGAACCCCGAGCTCATCCGTCACACCCTCGAAGAGAACGGCGCCAACTTGGTCCGCGGCATGAAGATGCTCGCCGAGGACATCGAGGCCGGCAAGGGGCAGCTACGCGTGCGCCAGACCGACCCGTCGGCGGGCTTCGAGGTCGGCGTCAACGTCGCCGTGACGCCCGGCGAGGTGGTCTTCCGCAACGACCTGATGGAGCTGATCCAGTACGCACCGACCACCGAAACGGTGATCAAGCGTCCGTTCCTCATCGTGCCGCCGTGGATCAACAAATTCTATATCCTGGATCTAAACCCGGCGAAAAGCCTCATCGCCTGGATGGTCTCGCAGGGTCTGACGGTGTTCTGCATCTCGTGGGTGAACCCCGACGCGCGCCACGCCGACAAGGATTTCGAGAGCTACATGCGCGAGGGCATCGAGGCGGCCATCGACGCCATCGGGGTCGCCACGGGCGAAAGCGAGGTCGCGGCGGCGGGCTACTGCGTCGGCGGCACTCTGCTCGCCGTCACTCTCGCGATGCAGGCCGCCACCGGCAACAAGCGGATCAAGAGCGCCACCTTCCTCACCACCCAGGTCGACTTCACCCATGCGGGCGACCTCAAGGTGTTCGCCGACGAGGAGCAGATCCGCCTCATCGAGGCGCGGATGAAGAAGCGCGGTTACCTCGAGGGCACCGGCATGGCCACGGCGTTCAACATGCTGCGGCCCAACGATCTCATCTGGTCCTACGTCGTGAACAACTACGTGAAGGGCAAGACGCCGATGCCCTTCGACCTCCTGTACTGGAACGCCGACGCGACCCGGATGCCGGCGGCCAACCATTCGTTTTACCTGCGCAACTGCTACCTCGAGAACACCCTGGCGCAGGGCAGGATGATGCTCGGCAACGTGCGTCTCGACCTCAAGAAGGTCACCGTGCCGGTCTTCAACCTCGCCACCCGCGAGGACCACATCGCCCCGGCCCTGTCGGTGTTCGAGGGCTCGACCAAGTTTGGCGGCCCCGTCGATTACGTGCTCGCCGGGTCCGGCCACATCGCCGGGGTGGTGAATCCGCCATCCAAACCGAAATACGGCTTCTGGACCGGCGGTCCCGTGAGCGGCACCCTGGACGCGTGGATCGCGGCCGCGACGGAGACCAAGGGGTCGTGGTGGCCGTATTGGTTCTCGTGGCTCGAGCGCCAGGCGCCTGCGCGTGTCCCGGCGCGGGTGCCGGGCGAGGCCGGCCTGCCCTCGCTCGGTCCTGCGCCGGGCACCTATGTGCGGATGAAGGCCTGAACACCGATCCCCGTGCCCGGGGGCGGTCATGGTCGATTGCCCGATTTCGCCGAGAGGAAGCCGGCGCCCTCCACGACATTTGCGGATCCGGCCCCTCCCCCGCCATGGGGGAGGATCTGCGCCGGCGTTTCGCGTGCTGATTAGTACTTTCGCACGATAGGAGCGCCGACCGGCGCGACGACGTCTCCGAACACATAGCGGAAGCCCACCGAAACCAGGTCGGCGCTACCCTCGGCCACGCCCGCGAAGGCGATGTTCTGGACGTTGTAGTCGCGGCCAACGCCCGCAAGGATGCGGCCCTTGTCGAGGAACAGGTGCGAATAGGCGGCGTGCAGGGTGAGCTTCTCGTTCCAGCGGTAGCTCGCGCCAACGGAAACGTTGACGCGGTCGCTGTCCGGAAGGCGCACGGACCGGTTCGAGAAGTCGATGGGCGATTCCTCGTAGGCCACGCCCGCCCGCAGGGTGAGGGCCGGCGACCAGTCGTACTCGCCGCCCACGGAGTAGGTGAAGCCGTCCTTGTAGTTCAGGGGCAGGACGTTCACCGGCACGCCGCGCGTCTTCGAAACGATGCCGATGGTGCCGAGCCGGGTCCAGTTGTCCCACTCGAAACCGAGGCTGACGCGGGCCACGGGCGAGATCGCCTGGGTGAGGCCGACGCTGAGCTTCTCAGGAGTGTTGAGCTTGGCGGTGACCTGCCCGCCCAGCGGCGCCAGGGCGAGGAGCGGGACGCCGATGGAGCCATCGATGTCGTGATGGACCGAGGAGCGGTAGCCGATACCCAGGGCGGTGCCCGCCCAAGGCGTGATGAGGGCGCCCGCCGTGAAGCCGACGCCCCACGAATCGCCCTTGAGGAACGCGCTCGGTAGCGCCGCCGGGTTGATGGGAAGCGGTACGGCCTGTCGCAGGGTGAGGCGGAAATACTCGATGTTCGGCCCGGCCGCGACGGACAGCCACTCGTTGACCTTGAAGCCGATGACCGGATTGAAGGCGAGGGTGAAGATCCGGTTCGAGCGGCCGTAGAGTTCGCCGGCCCAGACGTTGCGGGCCTTGGTGACGAGGCCGAACGGGGCGCCCGTCTGCAGGCCGATCCAGAGCCGTTCGTTGATCTGGTACGAGGTGGCGCCGGCCGGCACGATCGCGCCCTGGCCGATGTCGTTGCTGCCGCCCAGGGGCAGGAAGGCCGGGTTGGTCCCCGCCTGCGGAGTGATCCGCCCCGACAGGCCGATGAAGCTCAGGTTTTCTTCCTTGACGAAGCCGGGCCGCATGGTCACGACGGCCGGGTTCCAGAACATCGACGAGATGCCGCCCGAGCCGGACGCGGCTCCGGCGAAGGCCTCGCCCTGGGCCTCTGCGCTCTGCTCGCGGATGCCGAAGGCTCCGGCGGAGGCCCCGGCGATTCCCCCCAGCAGGATTGCCGTCGAGACGCCCGCGCGAGCGATGGACCGAATCGTACCTGACATGGCTCTGCTCCCCCATCCCTTGGAACGATGCTCGAAATCGGCATCTTGAGTTTGAGAGTGGCGGACTTGGTGCGACTTCGCAAACGGCGGAATATCAATTCTTCTATATTGATATATTCAGCAAATGAAGAAACGAGCGAGTAATCGACTTTTCTTCCATGTAACCGTGCTGCACGGGTCGATTTTGGTTTAGATGTAAACCTTCTCGGGTGCGCATCATTGTTCCGCACAAAAGTGATCGCTTCCTGCTTTCCGTTGAGGGGTGTCGCATTCCAGAGACACTTGTCTGGGCCGGGCATTCCACGTCGTGCCCGCGACCCTTTCTGCATCCACCCTTGCGGCCGCGGCTCGGGTGAGCGATGCCGTGCCGGAACCTGTGCGGACAGGACGTGTGCGGAGGAGTGCGCGATGAAGCTGATGCGGCATGGGGCAAGCGGCGACGAGCGGCCGGGGCTCGTGGACGCGCAGGGCGGCCTGCGCGACCTGTCGGGTCACGTGCGCGACATCGCAGGGCTCGCCCTCTCGCGGGACGGGCTTGCCCGCCTGCGGGCCATCGATCCGACGAGCCTCCCTCTCCTCGCTCCCGACACCCGCCTCGGCCCGTGCGTCGGCGGCACCGGCAACTTCATCGCCATCGGCCTCAACTACGCCGACCACGCCGCCGAGATCGGCGCCGACATCCCGGCCGAGCCGATCGTCTTCAACAAGGCGCCGTCCTGCATCGTCGGCCCGAACGACCGGGTGATCCTGCCGAAAGGCTCGGCGAAATCCGATTGGGAGGTGGAGCTCGCCATCGTGATCGGAGCACGCGCCTCCTACGTCCACGCAAACGAGGCGCTTAACTACGTGGCCGGCGTTTGTCTCTGTAACGATCTGTCCGAGCGTGAATTCCAGATGGAGCGTGGCGGAACCTGGACCAAGGGCAAGGGCTGCCCGACCTTCGGCCCCATCGGCCCCTGGCTCGTCACCCTCGACGAGATCCCCCGGCTCGACGATCTCGGCCTTTGGCTCGACGTGAACGGCGAGCGGATGCAGACGGGCTCGACGCGCACGATGATTTTCGACGTCGCCCAGATCGTCGCCTACCTGTCCCACTTCATGATGCTGATGCCGGGCGACATCATCACCACGGGCACGCCCCCCGGCGTCGGCATGGGCATGAAGCCGCCACGCTTCCTGAAGAACGGCGACGTGATCACGCTGGGGATCGACGGACTCGGCACCCAGCGCCAGGAGGTGGTGGCCTTCGACGACTGGACCGCCAAGGTGGCAGCCGGCGAGCCGACCCACTGAACCGGTCCCGGCCTTGATTTTTCGGGTGGAATTCGCCTTGTGGAGCCATGATCGAGACGATGACTGAGACTTCGGCCGCCCGCCCCGTCCTGGCGACTTCCGCGATCCGGCACGACTGGACCGTGCCGGAGATCCAGGCGATCCACGACCTGCCGCTCCTCGACCTCGTCTACCGGGCGGCGGAGGTGCACCGCGCCCACAACGACCCGGCCGACATCCAGCGGGCGAGCCTTCTGTCGATCAAGACCGGCGGCTGTCCCGAGGATTGCGCCTATTGTCCGCAATCGGCCCACCACAAGGAAGCCGGCGTGCCGCGCGAGCGGCTGATGCCCGTGGACGCCGTGCTGAAGGAGGCCGCCGCCGCCAAGGCATCGGGCGCGCACCGCTTCTGCATGGGGGCCGCTTGGCGCCAGCCCAAGGACGGCCCCGAATTCGATGCTGTGCTCGCCATGGTGCGCGGCGTGCGCAACCTCGGCATGGAAGCCTGCGTGACCCTGGGGATGCTCAATCCCTCGCAGGCGGCGCGCCTCGCCGAGGCGGGACTCACCTCCTACAACCACAACCTCGACACCGGCCCCGAATTCTACGGCGACATCATCTCGACGCGGACCTACGCGGACCGGCTGACCACCCTTCAGAACGTGCGCGATGCCGGCATCGGCGTCTGCTGCGGGGGCATCGTCGGCATGGGCGAGGGCGTGACGGACCGGGCCTCCATGCTGCAGGTGCTGGCCAACCACGCGCCGCACCCCGAGAGCGTGCCGATCAATGCCCTCGTGGCCGTGGCCGGTACCCCCCTGGCGGAGCGCCCCCCCGTCGATCCCCTCGACCTCGTGCGCATGTGCGCCACCGCCCGCATCGTGATGCCGCGCGCCCGCGTGCGCCTCAGCGCCGGGCGCAAGGACCTCACCCGCGAGGCGCAGATCCTGTGCTTCCTGGCCGGCGCCAACTCGATCTTCTACGGCGAGCGCCTGCTGACCACGGAGAACAACGAAACCGACGCCGACGCTGAACTCCTGCGCGACCTCGGCATCACCGTGCCGGGCCTGACCCTCGCGGCGGCCGAGTAACCGGCCGTAAGCGAGACGGGCGGGGTTGCGAAGCGATCCTCCCCTCGGCGTCGGACAAGGCCAGACGCCTTGTTGGTGCCGCCGACCCGCGCCGCTCGCCCGGACCCGCCACGGGTTCGGCCTAAGGAATCCATCCTCCCTGGAGCCGGGGGGTGGATCAGGACTGTTTCCCGGCCGGCAGCGTGATGCGGAACTGCACGCTGGACTGGGTATGGTCGAGGGAGATGATGCCGCCGTTGAGGGCGATGAGTTCGGCCGCGATGGAGAGGCCGAGGCCGGTTCCCCCCGGCCGGGTCGAACCCTTGAATGGCGCGAACAGGTGTTCACGCGCCCGCGCCGGTAGGCCCGGCCCGTTATCCGTCACCAGGATCGTCACCCTGTCGCCTGTCCGGCCGGCCTCGAGGGTAACAAGGGGCGTGGACGATGGTTCGGCCTGCATGGCCTCCACGGCATTGCGCACGAGGTTGGCCAGGGCCCGGGAGAGCTGCTCTGGATCGGCGTGGACTGTGATGTCGGGCGCGCAGATCTCCCGAAAGACGACGGGGCAGTTCGGCCCGCGACCGGACAGGTCGGCCTGATCCGCCAGGAGTGGAGCCAGGAGGAACGTCCGCTTCTGGGGGTGGCGCTCCGTCGCCCGGCCGTAGGCCAGCGTCTCCTCGCAGAACCGGATCGCCCGGCCGAGGGTCGCCACCAGGCGGGGCGCAACGCGCTGCACCACCGGATCGGTCACCCCTTCGAGACGGTCTCCGAGAAGCTGGGCCGTGGTGAGTAGGTTACGCATCTCGTGGTTGATCTTGCTGACCGAGAGGCCGAGATCGGCCAAGTGCCGCTTGGCCCGCAACTCCTCCGCCAACGCCATCTCCATCTGCGCCAGAGCCACCTCGGCATCCCCGACCTCGTCGTTGCGCCCCGACGGGACGATGACGCGATTCGTCGCCTCTGGATCGCCTGCGAACGCGGTGATGTTCGAGACGAGGAGCCGTACGGGCCGGACGATGACACGCTGCAGGACGAGGAACACGAGGCCGGCGACCACGGCGGCGACGATCATGGACGTGCCGAGCAGGCGCAGGCAGAACTTCACCATGGCTCGGCGCAGGGGCGTTTCGTCAAGAATGATCTCCACGGGAGCGAACCCGTCTCGACGCTTGCCGATGACCCGAATGGGCCCCTGCGCCGGCTGAAACAGGGTCGACCATGCCCCAGCGATGGAATGCGTCCAGCCGTTGGACTGGAGGTCGACAACGTGGGACACGGTATCGGGTGGCGTCTCGCGGGCGATCACCTTACGGGTCTCGCCGGAGACGATGACGGCACTGGCGCCGACGCCCGTCAGCAGCCTGTCGATGAAGTCGTTCGGGGCGGTTTGACCTGGTGAGGCATCGACCACGAGGGCGGCCACATAGGCGGCCGCGATCCGGTCCGAGAGCCACATCACCCGGTAGTTCGCCACGGTAGGCACGTAGATTAGAATTTCGCACAGGCCGACGAGCGCGACCGTGAGGAGGAACACCCGGCCGGATAGGCCGAGCCTCGGTAGGGACGCCCGCCTCGCCGCCGCGTGGACAAGCGGTGTCGAGCCCGCCGAAAAAGCCTCGTGTTCGGAGCCGCGGGACCTCATGGAGACGTTCAACCTCGGTCGCCCTACGGCGCTGGCTCGTGACGGATGCTAGCGACGAACGGTCCGCGCGGGACGGTGTTCGAAGGTGGGCCGCCGAGGCGAGGCAATGCGGCCCCGTCCTGAAACGGTGGCGGATCGCCCCGGCCCGCGCGGCGGTCGAGCGAAGCTCGTACCGATCGTCGCGGAGAGATCGACGGAGACGGTTCGTCACCGTCCGCGAAAACCAACCTGTGATAGTCTAATACAGATCCGCGCGGACGAAAATGGTCCCGTGTCCTTGGGTAACGCTTATATCTGCGTCTGCCACTTCGTCCCGAAGGGGGGCGATCTGGACACGCCACGGCCTACGCGTGCTCTCTCGCAAGGCGGCGGCGCAGGAGCACGGACAGGAGGGCGAAGGCCGCCAGGGCAGCGAGGCCGGCGAGCATCGTCGGGGTGATGAGGCTGCGCAGGGTCAGAGCCTGCCCACAGCGCGTGCCGTCGCCGAGGGCGCAGGCGGCCAGCGCGGCCTCGTGCGTGGCCACCACCTCCTCGATGGCGGCGCCCGTGGTGGCGTAGACGAGGGCGCCGGGCGTGAGGCCTAGAATCGTCGCGAGGAAGAAGGTCCGCAACGACACGCCGAAGGCCGCCGGCGCGAGATTGGTCAGCCAGAACGGGAAGATCGGCAATAGGCGTAGGAAGGTAATGTATCCGAACGCATCCCGCCGAAACCCTTCGGCGAGGCCTGCGAGGCGGGGGCCGGCCCGGCGCCGGAGCAGCTCCGAGGCCGGCCCCCGTCCAATGGAGAACACGATGGCCGCCCCCATGCTCGCGGAGGCTACGGCGATGAGAGCGCCTGGAACGATGCCGAACAGGAAGCCGCACAAGACCGTGAGAAACAGGGTCGCCGGCACGGAGACTACGACGGCGCCGACATAGGTCAGCATCGCCGCCGCCATGGCCCCGGTGGGGTTGCGGGCCACTGCGTCGCTCAGCCATGCGCGTGAAGCGAGGAGCGTGTCGAGGTCGAGGAGGCGGGTGATACCTGAAGCGAGGATCGCGAGGGACGTGGCGATCATCGCTGCGATAGGCAGCCAGCGTAGGACCCGGCGCCACCGTGCGCGCGGCGCATCCGCACCGTCCGTTTCATCTGACGTCATCGGGCCCGTCTGCTCGGCGTACGAAGTTGCGGTGTTGTAACGGTGACGCGTCGCGAATTCGACTCCCCTTCGACCGACGAAAAAAGGCGCCGCCCGGAGGGGCGACGCCTTTTTCCGTTCCCTGATACCAGGTCGATCTCAGTAGCGATTCGCCAGGGGCGAAGTTGGATCGAGGATCGGGTCGAGGCCGGAAAAATCGATGTTGCGGATCGCGCTCGACCGCGCACCGATGAACGGCCCATTGGTGATGGGATCGGGCAGGATGCCCGTGCCGAAGCGGTCGTTGCGGCCGTAGGGCGGGGAGTTCAGGTAGCTCGCCGCGATGAGCTGCGGGTTCGTGGCCGGGTTGCTCACGGAGCCGTTGTTGGCTTCGACAACGTTGCCGGCATCGAGCCAGGAGCGCGGGCGAATACGGATCGGCAGCGGCTGACTCACCCGCACACCGGCGGGAGCGTAGCGGCCCTGGGCCTCGGCGGCGGTGTTGAGTCCGACGCCGGCGAGGGTCAGGGCGCCCATCAGGGCAATCGTAGCAGAGCGCATGATGCACCTTGTTCAAATCTGGAGAGGATGTGTAGGCCGAACCCCTTAAGAAACTCAGCCGTCCTGTTGTGGTGTTGACGTTCGAGGCGCCGCCTTAGTTCCCAGATTATGGCCGCGCTTGCACGATTCGCCGCAATCTGGCCTCAATTTTTCGTGGACCAACCGGCGTCAGGGATCCGGTGCGCGTGTCGGGTGCCGGCCGGCAGGCCGGATCGCGTCGGCCCGCGAAGCCGGGTGGTTCGAGCCCCGCGGGCACGAGGGCATCGAGGGCGCAGGCCACGGCGCGGGGCTCCGGGGCTTGGCCGAGGGGGGCGCAGAGCCATCCCTCGAAGCGGAAGGCGTCCCCGGCCGATCCGGAGAAACCGGTGCAGACGCGGTCGAGGGGGCCGCTGAAGGTCGCTTCCAGGGTCTCGACGGCACCGAACTTGGTCTCGATGCGTCCGCGCTCGCCCGTGCGGATCACCGATAGGCCGGGGCCGTCGGCGGCACGCCGCGCCAGGGCGACGAACAGGGTGCGGGCCGGCGCGCCCGGTCCGGCCTCACCGACGATGAGGCGCAGGTGGGGCGCCTCGAGGGTCGGGAAGGCGCCTTGGCTGAAGGTCTCCTCGCGCCGGCCACCGGCATCGATGCGGACGCCCTCGGCCCGCGCCGGCTCCAGGCTGTCCGAAGCGTCGAGGCAGAATCGCGGTGCCGTGACGACGGTCGGTATGGCCGCACGGACCACGGGACCGACGCTCGGCACGAATGGCGTCAGGGCCTCGGAAACGGGCGTGGCCTCAGTGCCCCGGCGTTCACCCGGTTGGCGGGCCTCTCGAGCGAACAGGCTGAGGCCGGCGATGGCGGCTGCGGCGCAGGCGAGGCGGGCGAACAGGCGCAGCCCGGAAGAGGGCTGCCTGCTCAGGGCCGTCCGGTCCGCTTCGTCGTCGCTCGTCACCCACTGCCGCAAACCGTATCCCTCCAGCCGTTCCCGGAGGCGATCCTCGGCGGCCGGGCGATACGATCCGGTTTCGACGGTGCGCGGCGGCGCGGGTTTTGGTCGTCGCGGTGAATCGCGTCTTAAGGACGGCAGGGCCGGGTCAGAGCCCTCGGCGAAAGGGTTCACGCGGTGACGGCATGACGCGGTGCGCTTGCGCCCCCGCCCCTGCGTTGCGATTTCCGGTGAGGGGCATCACGATCCATCGCTAGGGATCGACAGGGACAGCCGCAGATGATTCCGCTTTCCGTTCTCGATCTGGCGCCGGTGCCCGACGGTTCGACGCCGGGCGACGCCCTGCGCAACGCTCGTGCCCTCGCCCGTCACGCCGAGGATCTCGGCTATCGGCGCTACTGGGTGGCCGAGCACCACAACATGATCGGGATCGCCAGCGCGGCGACGGCGGTGGTGGTCGGCTACATTGCCGAGGGCACGCGCCGCATCCGCGTCGGGGCCGGCGGCGTCATGCTGCCGAACCATTCGCCCCTCGTCATCGCCGAACAGTTCGGCACCCTGGAGGCCCTGTATCCGGGCCGGATCGACCTCGGCCTCGGTCGGGCGCCCGGCACCGATCCGCGCACCACGCGGGCCCTGCGCCGCTCGCCGGAGGCGGCCGACACCTTCCCTCAGGACGTTCGCGAGCTCCAGGCCCTGTTCGGTGACCTCCAGCCCGGACAGGCGGTGCAGGCCGTACCCGGCACCGGCCTGCAGGTGCCCCTTTGGATTCTCGGGTCGAGCCTGTTCGGGGCGCAGCTCGCCGCCGCCTTCGGCCTACCTTACGCCTTCGCATCGCATTTCGCCCCCGACGCCCTGCTGCCGGCTCTCGCGACCTACCGGGCGAATTTCGTCCCCTCCTCCCAACTCGCGGCCCCGCACGCGATGATCGGCGTTAACGTCGTCGCCGCCCCCACCGACGCCGAGGCGCGCCACCTGTTCACCTCGGCCCAGCAGCAATTCACTCACCTTCTGCGCGGCACGCGCGGCCTGCTGCGGCCGCCGATCCCGGATATCGAGGCGTACTGGTCCGCACCCGAGAAGGCGCAGGCGTCGCGGATGCTCGCCCGCTCCCTCGTTGGCTCGCCCGACACCATCGCGCGGGGGCTTGCCGATCTCGTGGCCGAGACGGGCGCCGACGAACTCATGGTCGCGAGTGCGATCCACGATCCCGCTGCGCGCCACCGGTCCTACGCGATCCTGGCGGAGGTGCGCGACGGCATGGAGCGGCGCCCGGCCCGGGTGGCGTGACGCGGGAGGGGCGGCATCGCCCCTTGGCCCCCTGAAACCGGGGTCGAACCCTTGACAGCCTCGGGTGCGAGGCGTCTTGCTCCCGCCCTTGTCGAATCATGCCGCGATGCGGTGTGACCTCTGCGGCCGGCAGGCCGCCGTCCTCCTCAGTC